>Ga0114993_10005806_pt1 | contig 11787 bp, 11 predicted proteins | sample ArcticOcean_MG_C_FD_87042 | JGI IMG/M metagenome (GOLD analysis project Ga0114993, IMG submission 87042) | Marine microbial communities from western Arctic Ocean - ArcticOcean_MG_CB2_150 | ecosystem: Environmental > Aquatic > Marine > Oceanic | place: Arctic Ocean: Canada Basin | collected...
GACAAAGTAGTGTTACTGCGACTTCTGCGTATCTTGGAGTGAGTGATAATTCTGCGTTTGAACTTGCCAGGAGTATTAATGTTTGAGGATTTTACTTGGAGGGTGTCTGACTGTGAAGAATTAAGTGGGGGAGGTCAATCACACAACTGAGTGTATGACTGACCTTTTTTGGATTGTTGATTTTGAATGGATAATACTGTTATTCACTGATGGACTCGATTTATTGTTTTTGAAAGGTAAAAGTATACCGATACTGTCTTGAAGAAGAATCTTTTGAAACATCGTATTCCTGGAAACCTCCAGAGATTGCTGTAATCTTACTGGATACTTGTGTATGTGATGAAGAACTTCCTCCACAACCTGTTTGAATAATTGTCTCATTTGTCACATTTCCATCAGTATCTAATGTGACATCCACAATCCCATTTGTGGTACAATCTAATGTGGCATCATCAATCCCCCCATTTGTCGATAATGTTGCTTTTCCCTTAGTTGTAACCCTATAAATACCTGATCCTTTCCATTCCAAGACATATGCTAAATAACCAGGTGTTACACTTGAATCGTGACTAATCGAGAATGTATAAGTCATATAGTGAGTCCCATCACTATAGTAAAGTCTTGCTATTGCTGCAGTCAATTTATAATTGCCATCTGAAACAGATGGTGTACTCATTGGAGTTGGTGTTGAACTTTTTGAAGAACCACTTTCTTTTGCACAAGAGATAATAGTGAAAGTAAAAAAAGAAATTAGAATTATTTGTATAATATTTTTCATCTTTTCCTCAATACCAAAACTAAAATCCTACTGGTTGGTGTATTAGGAGAACCCAATATATAACATCAATCGGTTTGTTTTACAAGGAAGTGGGAGGTTTGTGGAGCGTGCCTGACTGTGAAGAATTAGTTGGGGTTACTCACAGGAGATGATGTGGTTGTCGTTTGCCATCTGAGGAAGCATCTAGGTCAGGGCTAACTTACCAATTAACCTAGAAAAATATTTTAAAAAATTTCATTTTCGAGCAGCAACCAGCGTCACTTCAATTTTGAGTCCAGGTTTAGCAAGTTTTGCTTCTCCACAGGCGCGGGCTGGAGAAGTACCAGGTTTTATCCAAGCATCCCAAACTTCATTCATGTTTGCAAAATCAGATATATCTGCTAACCAAATAGTAGTTTGTAGAATACGTGTTTTATCTGAACCAGCCTCATTTAATAATAACTCTACCTTCTCAAGACATGTTTTAGTTTGTTCTGCTACACTATCTCCAAGATTACCTACCTGTCCTGCGAGATAGATAGTATCATTATGAATCACAATTTGACTCATACGGTTATTAGTTTTTATTCGTTTGATAATGCTCATATTTAATGTCTTTTTTTATAAGTTTTATAAAATCAGTAATGACTTAGATAAATTATACACTGCCCCTTTTGAATCCACCGAATTATTTTGTTTATTGTATCAATTAATGTTTGGCGCTTTACAACTTTAGAATTAAGTTAAGTTGGAAAAATTAGTTTATTCTAATTTTCAACATTTGAATAATACATATAAAAATTCATTCAATCAAAATCTTTTCCAATTTACTTTGCTCAATCATCTCCCAATCATATTCGACTCCAAGACCAGGACCCTGAGGTACATCGACAAAACCTTCCAGATCAATACAGTCTAGTTCATCTGAGTATCCATCTAGGTAGACTGGCAACTGCCAGGGATTTGGAGCACAAGGGTGAACAAGGTTGATTTCGTAATAATTACTTCTGGAAAGGGCAGCCATCAACTGCCGCATAGCAGGCCCACAAGAATGTACCTCTACATCAATTCCTAATGCTTCTGCAGCAAGGGCCGCTTTGTAGCTTCCTGTAATACCACCATCATAATCAGGGTCTACTCGACCAAAGTCGGTGGCTCCTGAAACCACTAGTTCGGTATGTATTTCCGGATTCCTCACATGTTCTCCAATCATGACTGGTGTCCTGATAATTTCCTTTAAAGCCTTATTTCCTCGAATAGTTAGTCCTCCGTCCGCATATGGATCTTCAAACCAGAGGAGTTTATGTTCGTCACAAACATGTCCGATCCTGATTGCATCCGTTAAGGTTTTGAGGTGACATGCTGCGTCATACATGACGTCTATTCGTTTGCCTATTCGTTCAGAAACGGCACGGATCATCGATTCTTCCCTCTTGGGATTACCTTCTTTCCATCCATGCATCTTGAAACCTTTATAGCCTAGCTCGAGGCATTGCTCTGCAAAGTCAGCATAAGCTTCAGGGCTGCTTAGACCCTTGGGTTGCTCATCACCTTGGAGAGTGCTGGCATAAGCTGGAAGTTTCCATCGTGAACCTCCTAACATCTGTGCTACCGATTGCCCTGTTATCTTACCTCCCAAGTCCCATAAGGCAATGTCCAATGCACCAATACCCGCATCCCCTACGTGCTTCGTGATCCGGCGCATCGTTCGGTAATGACTCTCACGCTCAAGAACAGGTTCCCCCACTAGAAAATGTGCCAATGCTACTGCAGCCGGCATTATTACATCAGCCCTTGAGCGAGGCGGCACGTATTCTCCAACATGACCGTCGTCACTGTAGATTTTGACGGAAAAACGTTTCTGGTGGATACCAGGTCCTGGTTCATACCAGACACTGAATCCAGAAGGGTCAGCTGCAATAGATGGAATTCTCACTTTAAATAGTGTAAATTCAATTTTTTTTATCAAAGGACTTTTCATTTATTAATCTTGACATAATTTATTACACATTTAACACACTCCTTACATATCTGGATTATAGAATTTAGAGGCTTGTCTGAACGAACAGATCATAATAATCTAAGACCCTTTCTATAGATCTATGTTATTCGGATTATTGTTCGTGTACTCTCTTACAATATTTACAGCAACTTCCCTTAACAAAGCAACTTCAGATCCTGCAGTAGTCAATTGGAATCCGCGGTCGAACATCGCTTGCCAGTTAAATTTTCCATATGGAATACTTCCTATAAATTTACCTGTTTTCTTAATTGCATTTTCCGCATTTTCAAACAAAGTTACAAATTCAGGATCTTCATATTGAGAAAATTTACCAATGCTGCATGACAGATCATTGGGTCCTATAAAAAACATATCAACACCATCAACTTTTCCGATATCAGATATATTTGCAACCGCTTCTAGAGTTTCAATTTGGCAAATAATAAAGGTGTTTTCAGCAGCCTTCTGCACGTAATTTGGGATATCAATGCCGTATTTTGAGGCCCTGATCATACCTGGTGCCATACCGCGACTTCCTAATGGGGCGTAACGACACATCTCGACAATTTGACTAGCTTCTTGATAAGTATTGACTTTCGGGAACATTAAGCATTCTGTTCCGGCATCCAGAGCTTTTTGGATATAAGACTCATCCGCTTTTGGAACACGCAAGATCGATGTACAATTAGTCCCACTCATAGCTTGAAGTTGAACGGACAAACTTTTTACGTCACCATAACCATGTTCATGGTCTATCAGCAAAAAATCAAAGCCAGCTAGGGCAAGAATCTCTGTTGTGATTGGGTTGTCCATACTATTCCAACAACCAAGTGCTTTACCTCCTGCATTTAAAATATTTTTTAGTCTATTTTCTCTATACATTTAGCTTAAATTTAAGGGTTTCAATTATTTTATGTATGTCCACTTTTTGTTTTTCCGAATTCAAGTCTTATCTTAAATCTCAGAGTGATCCGTAATACATTGTGTAAAATTGTCTTAATCACTCTAGGTATTCTTAACCTCTGTAGTAGTTTGTCGCATATCAGTTCCAATCATACATGATTGAATTATAAATACATAATTATGTTAGGAGGATATAATTTTAAAGAATATTTTAAGTATGAAGGTTCCCTGAACTAAAAAAAATATTATTCCCTCCGAATCCGCATATTTTTGTTCTAGTAATAAACATGGCAAATTTTAAAAGTTAATTAAGTAACCTTCAAAAGGTTTAGCCTATTTAAAGATTAATCCTCTTTTCAGAGATATAATCATCTATTGAGGTGGAAACATCAAAAAAACGATTGAAACCAATTAATTCAGCTTTAGAAGTATCAACAAGAGGAAGATCTAATCTTTTCCCAATTCCTTCAACAATTATTGGAGTAGATTTTTTTCTTTTTAAAATATGTTCTCTAAACTCATTTATAGAAATTACGTAACCTGTTACGGTAATTACTATTGGAACTTGTTTCGTTTGGATAATTAACGCTAAGGCTCTTGCAACATCTTTTACATAAATAAGATCCCACAATTCATCGTTATAAGGCACACTGGCAGTTTTACCAAAGGCGAAAGCCTCCACCATATCAGAAAATGGGGCTTGAATTCCCCGGTATTGAATTCCAGGACCCCAGACTAAAGTTGGCCTAATTGCAACGGCATCAATTCCATGTTGTAAACGGTATGTTCTGATCAATTGTTCACAAAATACTTTTGAAGCTGCATAAACACTTTTTGGTCCAACAAGAGACTCCTCGACTACATTTCCAGAATAACATTCTGCAGAACCAAAAACAGTAGTTGAAGAGGTCCATATTAGGCGAGCTGCAATTTTTTTACATTCACGTAATATATTTATAAGACCTAAGATGTTTGTTTCCACTGCTAAATCTGGATACTTCTCGCTCGAAGGAACTAATCCTTTCGATTCAGTTCCAAATGCAGCAAGAAAAATTACAATTTCCGGCTTTATGTCTTCAAAAATATTTTTAACCTCCTCTTGCATTACTACTGAACCAGCCCTAAATTCCACATTTTTGGGGAAACCTTTTTTATTGTGTAAAAGGCTTCTGGACTGATCCATAATAAATACCTTATAACCATCATCAACTAATTTCAGAGAAGTATGCTTTCCTATAAAACCTGTTCCTCCAATTATTAAAACTTTTTTGTTCATCTTTTCTAAGAAAATTGTATTACAAAATAAAATAAATTTTTAATCAATATTCATCAACCAAGCCTCTTTAATACCGCTTGCGCAATTATTTTATTATGATCTAACATTTCATCCATTATCGAAAAATGGTGATGATTTGGTAATATGTGTACCTCAGGATCGTATCCATGCCGGCGGAGATGCTGTGAATAATTGAAAGTTTGCTGTAGCCACAACCATGGCTCTAATCCTCCGGCACCAATCCAAATTGGACATTCGACAGTAGGTTCATATTTCATACTATTATTCCTGGCGGCAGTTTCTGCAGTAAGTCCTATTTCTTCATTAACTGTGATCCATCGAGTTGGTTCAGGATCATAGATGCCACTAAATAAAACTGCACCAGAAATAATATTCTGTGGGAACCCACGTTTTTTCCAGTCTGTGGCTAATAACATTGAGCAAAGATGTGCTCCAGCAGAGTTTCCAGACACACTTATTCGATTAGGATCACCATTATATTTTTCTATATTATTGTAAGTCCATTCTATAGCATTTCTAGATGATTCAACAACTTCATCAAGTGATACCTTTGGACAAAGATCATAGTTTACAATAATAGTAGTAACTCCTTGTGGTACTAGAGTTCTCGCTAGAAAAGCAAAATTCTTTTTGTCCTGTGTTCGCCAGTAACCACCATGGAAAAACAGATGTACAGGACTAAAGTTATTAGCTGGATATATATCTATTTTTTGTAATTCATTTGGCCCATATGCAACATCAAGATAACTCTTCATGTTTTTTCGGCACTCTTTTGAAATAGCAGTGCGATGTGTTTGGAATTGAGAATAATTCTCAACAGATTTTTGTGGATTATATGCCTTCTCAAGGCTTACTGCATCGAATGATCTCCAGTCCATATTTACCTTTCTACTATCCTTCAAAAAAAGGTTCAGCTATCCCTTGAGTGTCAAGACCATCAACAACGAATACTGAACCTGCGAGAGGTTGTTGATCTACCTCTTCTGGTTTCAGAAAACGTCTTGAAGTGACAATATATAGGCGATTAAGATCCGGACCTCCAAATGTGCACATTGTTGGATGTTTTACCGGAAGTTCTACCTTTCTTAATTCAATACCATCAGGGGAAAAACAAGCAACAGCTCCTTCGTGTATAAGTGAAGCCCAGTAATTCCCTTCAGCATCAACTGTAGCCCCATCAACCCTACCCTTTCGATCAGAGGTAGAAATAAAAACTCTTCTATTTGAAGCATTACCACTTTCAATATCGTAGTCGTAGGCGTATACTACATCTCTTCGAGTGTCTGCAAAGTAAAGAGTCCTATTATCGGGGCTCCATGCCAAACCATTTGAAACATTAAAACCTTGATCAATTTTATGACAGGTTAAGTCTGGATCAAGTCTCCATAAAATACCCGCATTTTCCACAAATTCTTTGTGCATAGTTCCAATGAAATACCTTCCTTTTCGATCACATTTCCCGTCGTTAAAAACAATACCAGGTTTATCCTGAGGATTACAGATAGGTTCAATCCACCAAGGATCTAAAGATAACCTACAATAACCTGATTCAAGCCCTACTACTAACGTTCCCTTTTTATCAAATACTAGAGAGCCTATTATTTCTGGTGTAGTCCAAGATTTTACTTCGCCCGAAAAGATGTTAAGCTTTCGAATTGCAGGTGCATAAGCATCAACCCAGTATAGTGCTTCTTCTTTATGATTCCATATAACTCCCTCACCAAGAAGATCATTAGTCCTTGCAGCAATTTGAATTTCCATATTTTTTTAAATGTACTTTTTAAATGAATTATAAATTAACCATTTGAAATTATCAAAGTTCATCGAAAACAAATATCTATTTGAAATTATTCGACAACTTATTGTGACACTAGTGTTAAATTATATTAATATATTAAATTACTGGTATCTCTTCACCAGCAAAATGACAGGAAACATAACCTTTATGATCGGGACTTAAACTTAGTTTGGGCTTTTCCCTTAAACATATATCCCTGTCTTTACCTATTGTACAACGCCTCATAAATGGGCATCCTTCGAAAATATCATACGGACCTGGGACATCACCTACAAGAACTATATGGTTATTATTGTTTCCTTCAGAAAAATCTATTTTTGGTACTGCAGAAATCAGAGATTTTGTATAAGGATGCTGTGGATTTTCAAATATCTCGGATGTGTTGTTTTCTTCCACGATTTCACCAAGATACATAACTGCTATTCTGTTACAAATTTGCTTTACTACTGCTAAATCATGAGAGATAAAAAGGTATGCCAAACCAAATTCTCTTTGTAAGTCTTTAAGTAGGTTAAGTATTTGTGCTTGAACTGATACATCTAATGCAGAAACGGCTTCATCAAGAATCAATAAATCTGGATTCAAAGTGAGGGCTCTTGCAATCAAAACTCTCTGATTCTGTCCTCCAGATAGTTGATGTGGAAAATTATTACCGAGATTCTCATCTAGTCCAACCTGGTTAAATAATTTTTTAACAAGATTATCTTGATCAATCTTAGTTCCAATTTTGTGAACTTTTAGAGGCTCAATAACACTTTCTCTAATTGTTTTGCGTGGACTCAAGGAAGAGAGGGGGTCTTGTAAAACCATCTGAATTCGCTTTCTAAGTATCCGTAGTTCATTTTTTTTCAGCAAACCTATATTCATTCCATCTAAGAATACTTCTCCTGATGTAGGTTTGTGAATTCTGAGTACTGATAAGGCAACAGTTGATTTTCCACAACCAGATTCTCCTACAAGCCCAAGTGTATCAAGTGGTTTTAATTTAAATGATACTCCACGAACGGCTTTAACTATAGGTGGAACAAAGTCTACCAGACTTTCTCTACGTCCTTTAAAATGTTGTACAAGATTTTTTACTTCAAGAAGAGGAATATTTTTATTATTATGATTCTCTAAATTTAAGTCGTTCATGATTAGGGAAATTAGTCTTTGATATTCCAAGCTTTATGACACTCAGCAGCACCTTGATCATGAAAAGGACCTGTTATCATTGGTGGCATCTCTGTGGCACATTTTTTTATCGCCATATCACATCTAGGATGGAAAGCGCATCCATTTGGAATGTTATCAGGTTGAGGTGGGTTACCAGGAATAGATGTAAGTCTATCTCCAGGTTGAGATTCTAAAGTACAAAGAGATGCTAACAAGCCCGCTGTGTATGGATGTGCAGGTTTCATCAATACACGTTCTATTGGTCCATACTCCACAATCCTACCAGCATACATAACTAAGATTTCATCTGCAAATCCAGATACTAGTGCAATATCATGTGTGATTAAAATTGTTGCAGTTCCGTGCGATTTTACACGCTCTTTAAATAGTTTTATGACCTGTGCCTGAACGGTAACATCCAGAGAAGTTGTAGGTTCATCTGCGATAATTAAATCCGGTTTCATAGATAAAGCAATTGCAATCATAACACGCTGTCTCATACCACCAGATAATTCATGCGGATATGCCATTAAACATCGCTTAGGAGAAGGGATTTGTACTTCATCAAGTAATCGAATAGCCTCTTTTCTAGCGTCACTCTTTGAAATTGTGGAATGAAGACTTATAGCTTCTATAATCAAATCTCCAATTCGCTTTATGGGATTGAGAGAAGTCATTGGATCTTGAAAGATCATTGCTACTCTACGACCTCTGATTTTTTCTAATTCAGTGTTATTAAGTGAAAGTACATCTTTTCCATTGATGAAAACTTCTCCAGAAATTTGAGATGCATCTGGATCTAATAGGCGCAATATTGAGAGTGCTGTTACAGATTTCCCACATCCAGACTCACCTACAATAGCTAACAGTTGATTTTTCTTAACCGTAAAGTTTAAATTTCTTACCACCTTGAGCCAAGCCTTTCCAGTTGAATTAAAAAGACTAGTATGGAGTCCTTTTACTTTCAGAACGACTTCCTTATTATCAGAAATGGTAAAAATAGTAGATGACATTTATATTTATTTGCAAATTTGATGATTTAAAAATAAATTACTTGTTATAACATTAGTTAAAAAACAATCAATAATTATTCTTTAAATATTCATCTAATTCCTTGACTTATATCCAACCGGTCTCTAAGGGTATCCCCAATTAAATTAATTACTAAAACTGATAAAAATATAACTATACCTGGAAATATTGACATCCATGGAGTTAATTGAAGGAAAGGACGACCATCATTAAGAATAGATCCTAATGATGGATTTGGAGGCTGTACTCCTAATCCAAGAAAACTTAAGGAGGCTTCTAAAAGAATCGCATATGCAAAACTCACTGTTGTTTGAACTATTAATAGTGCTGAGATATTGGGGAAAATGTGGTCAACTAAGATTCTAAAATCTGTTGCACCGATGATTTTGCTGGAAAGCACGAATGGCCTCGCAGAGATTGCAATAGTGCCGCTGCGTGCTACACGAAAAAAATGTGGGGTATATACAATAGCAATTGCCATTACTGCATTCTTCAAACTAGGTCCTAGTATTCCAGAAATAACTATTGCTAAGAGCAGTGCTGGTAGAGAAAATATTATATCCATTAATCGGCCGAGTATTTGATCAATTATCCCACCATAGTAACCAGATATTAGTCCTAGAAATGAACCAATTACTAGAGAGATACCAACCGAAATGCTTGCCACTGTTAATGAAGTTCTAGTTCCATATATAACTCTACTATAAATATCACGGCCAAGTGTATCTGTTCCAAACCAGTGAGTTATAGAAGGTCCTTTAAAAGAGGTACTGGCATTAGTCTCTCTTGGATCAAATGAAGCAAAATAATCAGGGAATATAGAAATTAAGGTTATTAAAAAAAGGATGAAAATTCCAAATGACAGAAAAGGCTCTCTTAAAAAATATAATTTCAAGGATACTAATAAAGAACTAATTTTATTATTTTGATTTTTTTTTAGATTATTATATTTTTTCATTCTTTTATAAATCTAATTCTCGGATCAAGGTAAGCGTATAATATATCTACAAAAATGTTGAGGAAAATCAGGAATAAACCTATTGTTAGAATACATGCTTGTACAACTGGAAAATCACGTTGAGATATTGCTTGGAGTAAAAGGCGTCCTACACCAGGAAGCGCAAAAACTTCTTCAATAACTACAACGCCTCCCAGCAGAAAACCAAATTGAAGGCCCGCAGAGGTTATTATAGGGATACTAGCATTAGGTAAGGCGTGGTTAAAAAGAATTTTAATTTCAGAATTTCCAATACTTCGAGCAGTTCGAATATAATTTTGTCCCTTAACCTCTAAAACAGAATTTCTGGTCATCCTTACTAAAGGGGCTGCACCGGCTAAACCAAGAGCAAAAGCAGGTAAAGCCATCATGCTTATGTTAGCCCAGAGATCATCAGTTGGAGATACCCATGTAAGTGGTGGTGACCAGTTAAAGTATACTGAAAAAATTAAAATCAGCATTGAACCCATCCAAAACACAGGAACTGATAAAGCAGCTAAAGAAAAAACCCTAACTGCAGTATCTTGCCATTTACTTTTGTAGTTTGCTGCAAGCAGACCATTAGGAATACCAATAAAAATTACACTAATTAATGTAGCCAAGCCTGCTAATTCAAGAGTAACAAATAAACGGGGGCCTAGAAGTTGTGAAACAGCTATGCGTGACCTCCATGAATATCCCATATCACCCATAAGAAAATCCCTAAACCATGTTCCAAATTGAACATACCATGGGCGGTCCAATCCTAAAAATGCTTCAATTTCAGCTAGTTTTTTCTGGTCGAATCCAGCAGACTGATCTACAAGTTGGTTTACTACAGACCCTGGTATTAGTTTCATCAGGCCGAAAACGAGTAACACTAGACCAAAAGCCGTTACTAATCCGTATAATGTCCTTTTGATAACATAGTAACTCATGTGGTAAAATACTCTGATAACTTAGTTATAATAAATATTTGATACTAAAACATAGTTATAATATAATTTTCAAATTGATAATCCAATGAAAGCAAAATCTCCTGATAAAAAAACCCATCTTTCTTATGAAAAGTTTGAGTGAATAATTAAATCCAAAGATTACAATCTGCCAGCTAAGCAGAAGCATAAACTAGTCTTATTTTGAAGATGATTTTACACGTCTCTATGCCAGAGAGGCCGTCCGTCCAATCTGAAAAGTTTGATGACTCTCCCTGATTCTGTTCAAACAATTGCATGGTCTTAGTAAAGATTAATTAGTTGAGTGCAGGATTATAAATCCCTACTGGCAGATTCTCAGTAGAGAGAAAGAAATGCAGCTGTCAGCGCCAGTTGCCTCATCAGACCTGACACATTTTCGCAGGCGTATTGGAAGAAATGAGGGGGAACGCTTGCTAAAACTTTAACTAAATATCATTTATCCATAGAACAAGCAGGTATAGGTATTTTTTGACTCCACGGTTCAGGAAAAAATCACCTCTACTATAATGCAATACTAATAGAGAGTTAATATAGACCTTCAGGACGATTACTCAAAAAAATAGATATCCCCTTAAGATAAAGTTACACATACATTGCTCATGCTATGTTTCGTTAAGCATCCAATAGAAAAACTCCCGGGCATAAGAAATGACATAAAAGCAACGCAAAGGATGCCGCAAAATGACGTGCTAAGATTCGTGAGCTGCTGTGCAAAATGAAATATAAACAGCTAAAACCACATGTTGAAACCCTGCTTAACCCCTGAAGGATTTTGTTTCAGCAGAAAAATGATACAGGTAAAATCTATAGTCTGCTTGAACCCCAAGTTGAGTATATAGCCAAAGACAAGGCATACTATCTAAGAGTTTGTCTAAATGATCCTTGTCGAC
>Ga0114993_10005809_pt1 | contig 11781 bp, 9 predicted proteins | sample ArcticOcean_MG_C_FD_87042 | JGI IMG/M metagenome (GOLD analysis project Ga0114993, IMG submission 87042) | Marine microbial communities from western Arctic Ocean - ArcticOcean_MG_CB2_150 | ecosystem: Environmental > Aquatic > Marine > Oceanic | place: Arctic Ocean: Canada Basin | collected...
ATGGTGGTCTTCTGCGGCATCGTGAATATCGCGAGATTGGCGCCGACGGATTCCTCGATTGCGCTCAACTGCTCGAAGCAGTCCTGGGGATCGCCGACGATCCAGTGCATTTCACCAGCGGCTAGTGCTCGCTGCATTTCGTCGGGTGAGCTGAACCAACCAACCGCGCCGCGCTTCCGATACTGGGCGATGAAGTTCGGTAGCGCTTCTCGGAAGGCGGTTTCTCGGTCTTCTGCGATGTACACGACCCGATTGATGGGGCGCGTTTCCGGCAGCGGCCGACCGAGTCTCGAGAGCTCGTCGCGATAGATCGTCTGTTGACGGACGAGCTCGTGCACCGGCGTGTGCCCGGACATGGACCACGTATCGCCTAGTCGTGCTGCTCGGAGTACGGCAGGATCCTCCGAGGCACCGACCCAGATGGGCGGCCTCGGTTGTTGGACGGCGCGCGCGACCAGACGCGCTTCGGAGACCTTGAAGAACTCGCCGTCGAATGTGACTGAATCCTTCGTCAGCAAATCACTTGTCAACTTGAGTATTTCCTCGAAACGCCGCCTATGGGTTGATCGCTCGACATTGAATGCCTCGAGCTCATAGGGAAGCCAGCCGAGCCCGATTCCCACGCTCAGTCTTCCCGCACAGAAGGAATCGAGGGTGGCGATGTCTTCGGCCAGTTGAACGGGATGAAGGGCAGTTGAAACGAGGACTGCTGTCGCATAGTTGACGTCGGATCCCAGGTGGGCAGCGATGTAGGAGAGCAGCAAGAGAGGCTGATATCGCCATGTCTCCAGGGACTCGCCCCGGTGGTCGTGCACGGCGGGCCCGAATGAGTAGCGGTTGCCGACGGCGATGGTGTCGAAACCGGCATCTCGTGCGCACAAGGCTCGCTCGAGGTGGCTCTCGACCCGTTCGCGGGCATCCATCTCTGGACGGTCGTTTGTCGTGATTGTCAGACCGAAGCGCATAGGTTCTTTCGATCGTCTCCTTGACTCGTCAGAGCAGAAGATCTGTCAACTTTTGCAGTGAGGATGCACTTTCGAGATCATCCAGTTGCTCGATCAAGGCATCGGCTCGTTCTGGTGGTTGAGCAATCGCCACATTCTCTCGGAACTTCTGGCGTAACTCCTCTTCGCTGAGATCGCTCAGCGACAAAGCCCGACCACCCACCTCATCGTCGAAGTAGTTCCCGGGCTCCTGACAGCTGAACTCGCGACCATCGAGCGTCCGAGCGCACACGGTCACTGGAGGACGACCCTCGAGCTTTCGTATCTTGACGCGGTCGCGGTAGACGTCGAGTTGTCGGAGCTTGGCGTCGGTGAACGTGTCAACGCCTACCCGGCCATCGGCCCATGCCGCCGCAACGACATAGGGCGCGCAGAACTTGCCCTCCAACGGACTCGTCGGCCAGGCGAAGGTGAGGGTCTTGGCGAGAACATCCTGCAGAATCGAGATCTCCATCTCTTCGATGTCTTCGGGACGCAGACCGTTCTCCGACATCACTCGAAGTGTGGCTCGAATCGGAGCGTGAGTCGCGCCGCACGATGGAAAGCGCTTGAAGTTCACTCCCTGTTCTATTGCCAATACGTCACCGAGGTCGGTGGTCAACTTCGATGGATCGAAAGAATCGGCAATCACTGCCGATGCCCAGCCCAGGCGCGCCTCGATAGCGTCCGTTGCGGCAGTGAACCCGTCTTTCGCCAAAAGCGCGGCGATGACGCCCGCGCGGCTTGCTTCCCCCGCGTGTAAGGGCTTGGTCATTGTGCCGTAGTTGACACGCACACCCTTGGGCCCGGAAGCCGCTATCCCGAAGGCCCGACAGGCGGCATCGAGGTCGAGCCCCAAGAGTCGACTGGCGGCCGCCGTCGCTCCGAAGACACCGAATACCGACGACCCGTGGAAGCCCCTCGTGTAGTGATCGCCCCGATCGCCCCCCGCAGACCGCCCCATTCGAGACACGATCTCAAAACCGACGATTATCGCTTCGAGGAGCTCTTGTCCGGAGGCTTGGACCTCTTCGGCCACGGCGAGCGCTGCTGGCACAACACAAACCAGGGGATGTCCCGTTGTCTTGACCGTGGCCGATGCGTCGTAGTCGTGGGCATGTCCGGACACGCCATTCACGAATGCGGCGAACGACGCAGAGCCGCGCCAGCCATGACCGATTACCGCAGCCTGCCCGGTCGCTCCTTCACGTCTTGCGATACCCGCGGCGATTTTGCTCGAATCCTCGGCCGCCCCGGCCAGCGCTACTCCGAACGTGTCGAGTAGAGCCAGTTTGGCCCGGCGCGATGCAGACGAAGCCCCGGAATCTGGGTGCCAGGTGATGGTGAAATCAGCGAGCTGAGCAGTCGGCTGGTCGGTCATCGATCGGTGATTCTCCTCTTAATACCGCTGGTGTCGCACGGATAGAATTGTCCATTGCAATTCGTGCCGACGCTACCGATCATCATGTGATCTCATGCGTCGTCATGCAACGCTTTCATCGTTGGGCAGCCGCTCGTCGCTAGAGCCGGTGTCGGATGCGGCGCTCGATGGAGCGGGACTAGGGCTCTCTGTCGGGGCAGCGACGGCGGGTGGCAGGCGGCTGAGGGTGAGAAATAGCAGGAGACATGCGGCAGCAGCCGCCCCGACGCCGAACGCGACACGCGAGTCGGCCGAGTCCATGATCGACCCCGCGAGGATTCCCATCACTGGCTTGGCCCCGGTGCTCGTCACAGAAGACAGGGCGAGTACCCGTGTGCTCATCAGATCGTCGCACTCGAGCTGCAAGCGGGTTATGGCGCCGATCTGAAAGGCCGTTCCTGCCGCGCCGATGAGGGCCAAGCCGAGTACAGCGAAGGCCAGCGAGGGCGCGGTCGCCGTGATCAGGAGAGCGACGGCCAAGAAGGCGCTGACGATGCGGAAGTACCGTCCGGTGATGGTGGTCAGGCGGGCAACCACCAGGGTGCCGATGAACGCGCCGAGGCCGAGCAGGGCGACTAGCAGACCGTACAGCGAAGCATCGCCACCCAACTCCTCGGATGCGTAGACCGGAAGGATCACCTGCCAGTTCCAGATGAACACGAAGACCACTGTGGTCATGGCGAGTGTCCGACGGATACGTCGATTGCTCCAGGCGTAGCGGAAGCCGGCGCGGATCTGGCCCGACTCGCGGTTCATTCGTTGAGCGGGACGCAGCTTCGTCGTGTCCATGAGCACCAACGCAGTCACGAATGCCGAGAAGCTCAGCGCGTTGAGGGCGAAGCACCATGGTGCACCGATTGTCACGATCATGATGCCGGCGAGAGCCGGTCCTATCGTGCGCGTCAGCACCTCCATACTTGAGTTGAGGCTCATCGAGTTTGACATGTTCGCGTCGTTGGTGAGGTCGCGGATGAACGCCCGTCTTACCGGGTTGTAGAGGGAGAACAGGACTCCCTGGATAAATACACCGATGTAGATGAGAGGCAGGCTGACCGACCAGGTCCACCCAACGATTGCCATCGTCAGCGTCACGAGACCGTAGAAGCTCGACGTCGCGATGAGGAACTTTCGTCTGTCGAAGCGCCCGCTGAACAGGGTTCCCGGGATACCGACGAGCATCAGGGGACCGAAGCGCAGAATCGAGTGGACACCGAGAGCCTTGCCGCTCCCGGTGAGCTCGAAGATCACCCACATCTCAGTTGTCAACTGGAACCAGGTACCGATCTGCGACAAGCCCTGGCCCGTCAAGTAGAGGCGAAAGTTGGGGTTTCGTAAGGATCGAAGAGAACTGGCGGTCATTTCCACACGACAGGCGGGATCGGGAGACAGAGACTGTCTGCCGCGCTCAATCCGGCAACTGGATCGATGTCAGCGTCGACGAGTATCCACGCAAGTTGTCGGAGATGCGTTGCGACGTGCCAAGCAGAGCGTTCGAGTAGCCCGTGGAACGTGTATGGACCCTGAAAATAGTCGACGACTCCGTAGTCGGGCGGCTTGGGTGCAGTCGACCACCAGGTCCGCAACTGCTCACGCACGAGCCCGGCGGTTCTCGCCAGGTCGTCGGGAGTCTGCAGGTCGGCGGGTGGGTCGTACTCGTGCATCGATTTGACGATCGGGACGCCTTCGGCCGCACGCACCGGATCACGTGCGACCTGGGCCGTGTGGAACGCGAGGCCCCTCACGGTGCGGCCCTCGTCGCCGCGTACCGGCAGCGGCCGATCCAAGATGTCGAGGGGCAGCTTGTAGATGTAGGCGATGGTCTTCTCGAGCAGGGTGTCGAGTCGAGCGACCAACTGTTCTTCGTCGAGGATTCCTTCGTCATCGTCGCAGAACACGTTTCCCACGGCCGCTCCGGGGCGGGCGTCGCTCGGGGAGTGGCCAGCGGAACCACCGGCCGTTCGGAAGAAGTCGTCGAGTCGGTCGAAGGTAGCGCCGCCGATCCAATCGTTGCCAATGGCGACGACCGGTGCGGTCCTGGCTCCAAGTGCGACCAGACGGTCGAGCCCTGTCGGGTCAGCGGTGATGTCCACTGCGTCGAATTCGATCGCACGGATCGTGAGGTAGGACCTGACCCCGAGACAGGCAGTTCAACCAGGTTTCCAGTAGAGGACGACTCCGGTGGTCATGTCTGGTTCTGCTGGTTTCATAGACAGAGCACGATCTCGTCGCCCTCGCGGGCAAAACTCGTATCGAACTTGTAGTAGTCGCATAGCCACTCGAGATAGGCAAGGACGTCGTTACTGCGGGGATCCTCAGCATTCACCAGTTCGGCCTGTGCCTGGGGATTGATCCAAGCCGGCAACAAGGCGACGCGTTCGATGCATCCACCATCCAGCGTGATCTTCACGACCACCGTCTTCTGTGAATCCACCGGGAACGCGTAGCGCTCCCATAGCGGGTCGATGATCAGGTTGTACTGCTTGATCAACTCAGCCAGCTCGGTGCCCGCAACGTCCTTGGCCGGGTGCTCGAGTGCGAAGCTACCGATGCTGTACAGAATCGGTTTTCCTTCATAGACCTCGATTCCCTTCAGTATGTGGGGATGGTGGCCGAGCACGATGTCGGCACCCGCATCGATCGAGGCGTGGCCCACCTCGAACTGATACTCGGCGATGACGGCGGGAACGTAGTGAATGCCCCAGTGGTGCGAGACGACGAGCACGTCCACATTCGGCCGAAGCGCACGAATGTCCTCTTGGAGGGCGGCCACGTCCTCGGTGTACGCCTGGGTGATGATGCGAGGAGGCGTACCGGGCTGCCAGTCGCGCTGTTCGTAGAAAGTTCTCGCTCGCACCGGCGCCACGCCAGCCTTGTCGGGTCCGGCTTCGAAACCGCGGGGCACCACCGAGCAGTAGGCGAGGAACCCGACGGTCATCCCATCGACATCGAAGACCGCAGGCCGCCGAGCGGCGTCGATGTTGAGTCCGGCGCCAATCACCTGTATGCCGCGGGTGGTCAGGTTGTCGATGGTGTCGGTGAGACCCTCGCTGCTGAAGCCGAGCGCATGGTTGGAAGCGAACGACAGTACGTCGAACCCGGCATCCGCGAGCACGCCTGCGACGCGTGGATGAGTGCGTCCGAGCGATTTGTTGAGGTAGAGCTGTTGGGAGCCTCGGTCGCTGAGACTCTTCTCGAGCTGGCCGAACGTGATGTCCGCCGCTTGCAGCAGCTCGCGGGTCGGGTCGAACAGGATCTCCGCGTCTTCACGTAGGGGTCCGATGTCGCCAACCGCGAGCAGAATCGCACTCATATCTCGGCTAGAGCTCCTTCGGGCCGATTAACGTGGCCCCTAGATGACATGGGCAGGGACATATCCACTCATTGAAGGGCGTGCTCGGCCCACACCGCGAACATGCTCGAGTAGGACCCGCCCTTCGCCAGTAGCAGGTCGTGGGAGCCCTCCTCCACGACCACCCCGTTGTCGATGACGACCACACGATCTGCACGCATGGCGGTGGTGAGGCGGTGAGCGACGATGATGGCGGTGCGGCCCTCGAGGATACGGTCGAGCGCGGCTTCCACCTGGCGTTCTGACTTCAGATCGAGGTTCGACGTCGCTTCGTCGAGAACCAGGACCCGCGGGCGCGCTACGAAGGTCCTCGCCAGAGCGAGCAGCTGCCGCTCACCAGCCGACAACGAGACGCCGCGTTCGTGGACGGGTGTGTCGAGGCCGTCGGGCAATGATTCGATGAGTGGTCCGAGGCCGACGATCTCAACCGCCTCAAGGACCTCGTGTTCGCTGGCGTCGAGGTGAGCAAAAACGACGTTGTCGCGAATCGTGCCGGCGAAGAGGAACGGCTCCTGGGGCACAATGCCGAGTTGGCTGCGTAGCGACGTGAACTGCACGTCTCTTATGTCGTGGCCGTCGATCGTCACCCGGCCGGATGTAGGGTCGTAAAAGCGGGGGATCAACTTGGCGATCGTGGACTTGCCCGCACCGGTCGGCCCGACGAGCGCCACTGTCTCACCTGCTTGGATGCGCAGATCGACGTGATGGAGAACGGGGCGGTCCGGGACATAGCCGAAGGTGACGTCTTCGAGCACTATGCCGCCGCTGATCGGCGGAAGGGGATGAGCGGTGGGTGACTCCGCAACCGAGGGTTCGGTGGCGAGGAGATCTTTGAGCTTGCCCAGAGCCGCCTTTCCCGACTGATAGACGTTGTAGGTCTGAACCATCTGCTGGATGGGTTGGAAGAAGGCACTGATGTACAGCACGAACGCAGTGAGTTCACCGACGCTCAGCTCGTCCCGAAGAACCATCGAGCCCCCGATGAGCAGGACCAATGCCTGACCGAACAGACCGATGAACTCGGTGCTGGGCCCGTAGATTCCCGCGATCCGAGCGGTGTATTCGTTTGCCTCGCGGTACTCACCGACGACGTTGCGGTGGTGCACGACATTCTGCTCTTGGCGATTGTGGGCTGCGACCACACGGATCCCCTGCAGCGTCTCGGACAGATCACCGAGGACGCCGGCGATGCCGTTGCGGACCCGCAGGTAGCCGCGATCGGAGGCATGACGGAACCAGGCCGACAGCCCGAGCAGGGCAGGCATCACCAACAGGATCGTGATCAGCCCGAGCTCGATGTTGTAGGTGAGAAGGATCACGGTGAGGATGGCCATCGTCAGTAGTTGCGTGGCGAACTGGGTATAGCCGTTTTGGAGCAGATTTTGAAGGGCCTCGATGTCGCTCATCATCCGGGTGAGGATCACGCCCGCCTTCTCGGTGGTGTAGAAGTCCATTGACAGCCGTTGCAGGTGCACGAACACGCGCCGGCGCAGGTGATACATCGCTCGGGCTGCGATGCGGCCGGTCCAGGCGCCCCTCACTGTGCTTGCGGCCATTGTCACCAGAACGGCGATGATCGAAAGGATCCCGGCAGCGATGAGCCATTCCGGCCGGCGGTCGAGCACGCCGCGGTCGAGGCCGATCTGGATGAGTGCAGGGCCGGCCTGAAGCGAAGCGGCTTCCACGACGATCACGAGGAACACGCCTACGAGCACGAGCTTCGGCATATTCAAGATGCGCCGTATGGTGAGCGGCCGCTGGTCGCCGGGCTGGTGCGAGAAGGGTGTTGTCGGTATGTCCCAGTCCGGCTCGGTCCCCAGGAGCTTGAGCACTCCGTCACGTAGTTCGGACGGAGTCTCAGCAAAGCCCTTGCCGTCGGTTGTCACTCTGGGCCTGCCGCCTTTGCCGATGGAACCCCCGGCGAGCCCAGCCGGTCCCCAGAACCCTCCGCCTTGGCTGGTGCCGCCGATCACGAGGCAGCCTCGCAATCGGCGGCGGCGCCCACCGCGGCGAGGATCTCGCTGTAGATCGGCTCGATGGCGAGAAGCTCCTCATGCGTCCCGGTGGCGATGATCCGACCACCCTCCATCACCGCGACACGATCGGCAAGTCTGATCGTGGCCACTCGGTGGCCCACGATGATGGTTGTCCGATCCTTGGTTGCCTCTTTCAGCGCGGTATGGATTCGCTGCTCGACATGTGCGTCGATGGCTGACATCGCGTCGTCGAGCACGATTATCGGCGGATCGAGCAGGAGGGTGCGCGCTATGGCGATTCGTTGGCGTTGTCCGCCGGACAGCGTGTAGCCGCGCTCTCCGACGATGGTGTCGTATCCGTAGGGCAGTTCGCGTATGAAGTCGTCTGCCTGGGCAGCGGTTGCGGCCGCGACGACCTCGTCGATAGCGGCGTCGGGCCGGCCGAAGGCGATGTTGTCGCGGATCGAGATCGAGAAGAGGAACGGTTCGTCGACAACGATTCCGACCTGACGGCGCAAGCTTGCGACGGTCGCCTGTCGCGTGTCGACGCCATCGACGTGGATGGCACCGGTGTCGACGTCGTAGAAGCGTGCCAACAACCGGATGACGGTGGACTTACCACTGCCGGTCCGGCCCACGAGAGCGATGGTTTCGCCCGCTTCCAGAGCGAGGGTGAACCCGTCGAGGATCTTCTTGCTGCTGTCTCCGTAGCTGAACGACACGTCGTCGAATTGCACTTTGCCACAACAGTCGACGAGGTCTGTGGCATCGGGCCGATCGAAAATGTCGGGTTCAGCATCGATGATGGCGAATATGCGCTGGGCCGAGGCCTTGGCTCGCTGCCCGATCATGATCAACATGCCAAGCTGTCGAAACGGTGGTTGCAGCATCATTATGTAGGCGTTGAAGGTGATGAGCATGCCCACCGATACCGACCCTTGGTATGCCATCCATCCACCGACAAGGAGCAGAAGGGCCTGTCCGAGCCGCGGCAGGCCCTCGAGGATCGGCGTCCAGCGAGCTCGGATGTCGGAATCTTGCACTGCGGCCCAGCGAGCTCGACGCGCCGCGTAATTAAGCTGGTGGACCTGTTGGCCTTCGGCCGCGAAGGACTTCACCACGCGGATGCCGTTGATGTTCTCGTCGACGATGGTTGCTACTTCGGCGAGGAGCGATTGCTCGAGCCAGGAGATGGGGAACAGTCGTTTGCGCACTTGCACGCCGCAAACGCCGATGAGCGGCATCGTGGCCATGGTGACCACGGCCAGCAGGGGGTTGACGAACAACATCTGGATGAAGATGACTACGGCTACTGCGCACTGGGCCAGGATCACGGGAGCGGTCGCCAAATACATCTGCACCGATCGAACATCGGAGTTCGAGCGCGCCATTAGCTCACCAGATTGCACCCGGTCATAGAAAGAGAAGGACAGCTGGGTCAGGTGCTGATAGATGATGTTGCGCAGGTCGAACTCGATCCGGTACGCAGTCTTCAACAGCATCGTCCGTGAGACGAGGTTGATCACCCACCTGAGAAGTCCGAGCGCGAACACGATCACGATGAAGCCCCGCAACGGGTCCGAGCGGGTGATGAGTGCTCGATCGATGGCTAGGCCGATGACGTATGGGATCTGTACCTGCACGACGAGTGCGGTGAACGCTCCGATGATCGCGACGAGAAACATCGTCCGATGAGCGAGCACGAGTGGCAGAGTGCGACGAATCCATGACTCACCCTGACGGCCGTGGATGATGGCCCGCGGCGCTTCAAAATTGCTCGGGTCGACCACCGACTCGAACGCGTTGGTCACTTGGGATTACCTTCGTCTTCAAGGGTCAATTGCTTGGCCTCGCGGGCCATCTCAATTGCCTGATTCCACGTGGCGAGGACCTCGATGGCGTCGTCAACTTCGTCGGCGACGAATGAGTGAAGGTGCGACAGACGCGCCGCCAGTGCGCTGAGCGCCTCGGCGTGCAGTGCCCGGCCTTCGCTGGTGAGTTCGTGGGTCACGCGGCGTCGGTCGGTCGGGTCTCCGGTCCGCCGAACCAGCCCCCGCGACACCAGCCCATCGACCAATGCCGTAATACTCGGAGGCTTGACCGCAAGCCACTCGGCCAGACTGCGCCCCGCCGCGCTCCCGCCGTACAACCGGTCGAGCACTCGGAACTGTGACACGGACAACTGGAACTCACTGAGTTTGATCTCGACCTGCCGAGACAGCCGCACGAGGCCACGGGTGGCCACGATCGTGATGTCGTCGTCCGATGTTGTTCTGGGTCGATTCCTAGCCATATCGTTAGAGGACCTTATCATTCGATACTCTAACTAATACGCTTTCAGGCAGCGTGCCTAACACGTCTTATCGGCATACGCTCGGACATCGGCGTGGTCACCCGGCCGTGTTGAACTCGAAAACGAAACGCTCATTTCGGGCAGTTCGGCATGAGCGAGAAAGAGGCCAGTGGACTCAATCTCGAAAGCGAAACTCGACTATTACGAGCAGCGGATCAATGACTGGTCGGCCAGCCTGGCAAAGAGCCACGAAGGCGGTCATTTCTTACCCAATGAGGAACTGTACTGGACGCCGCTGGACAAGCCGATCGAGGAGTGCACGATCGCGCTCGTCAGTAGCGCCGGTGTTCATCTTCGGTCGCAAGAGGCCTTCGACCTGCTCGAGCCCCTGGGCGACCCGACGATCAGGGAGATCCCTGGAGACGTCGACTCGACGGAGCTGATGGCTTCCCACGCCCACGTCGACACGGTTCCTGCCAACGAGGACATCAATTGCGTGTTCCCCATCGACCGCCTGCGCGAGTTCAGCGAAGTTGGGCGGATCGGCAAGGTGGCTTCGACTCACTACGGCATCATGGGGTTCTGCCCCCCGGTGGAGCGCATGCGCGATGAAGTCGGTACGCAGATCGCAAAGCAGCTCCACGAGGAAGGAGTGGACGCCGTACTGCTGGTGGCCGGTTGAAGCATGTGTCACCAGTCGGTCGGGCTGGTACACGGGCAGATCGAGAAGTCGGGCATACCGTGTCTCTCGACGACGGTCATCCCTTTCGTCACCCATTATTCGCTGGTGTCTCGCAGCGCCTACATCCGCTTCCCCCAGGGCGCACCCGTCGGCGAACCCCATGAGCACGATCAGCAGCGACAGATCATGGCCGCGCTTCTCGACGCCTTCGAGACGATCGAGGAGCCCGGCACCATGGTGGAACTTCCTTTCCGCTGGCGTCGGGTGGAGGCCGAGCCGCTCGATTCGAGCAAGTGCGAGGGTTACCAGGTCACAACCGAAGGTATGGAAGAGGTGCGATCGGCGTACCTCAACCTGTTGGAGACGTGTGAGAGCTACCACGCTCGGCTCGAAGAAGTCATCGAGCGCGCCGATCAGGACGAGCAGATTCCCTGGGCGTACACCCGGGTGCTCCGTCGGGATGCCAAGCGAACTGCGGAGCTCATCGAGGTCATGGAAGACATGGTCGGCGACCGCATAACGGTCACATCTCGCCGATCCTTTCTCGTCCAGCTCGCCTGGGAGGGCAAGAAGATCTGAGACGCCAGACGCCAGACGCCGTGGAGGCGGGCCTCAATTACTAGAAACGGTGTCTGATGTAGGGGCTCCAGGGTCGCCGCACTCCCCCCAAGGGGCGGGTTGACAGACTCAAATCGTAAGGGAGTACGCGGTTGCTCTGGGCTTTCTGCTGGTCGTCTCAGGGTGCGGTGGGGCGTTCCACCATGCGTGCGCTGTCCTGCTCGGCGAGGGCGCCCGCCGCGGCATCCGGCCCGTCGGCCGGAGAGAGGTGGTCATTGTCGTTCCCGACCCGGTTGGACGATGAGGAGGGTGCCACCGGTCATGGCGATGGTGGCGGTCGTGCCGGTCATGAGGTTCGAGAGGCCGACCGCGACGCCGGGTGACATCGTGGCCTCGGCCAGGCGCCAACGCAGGCCGGTGGAGGTCACGCCGGTTGCCGGGCCACCGACGGCGAGGAGGCTGACCACGTCGTCCGGTTCACCTTCGATCTCGAGGTGGTCCCGGACGATCCAGGCCCTGG
>Ga0114993_10005813_pt1 | contig 11772 bp, 10 predicted proteins | sample ArcticOcean_MG_C_FD_87042 | JGI IMG/M metagenome (GOLD analysis project Ga0114993, IMG submission 87042) | Marine microbial communities from western Arctic Ocean - ArcticOcean_MG_CB2_150 | ecosystem: Environmental > Aquatic > Marine > Oceanic | place: Arctic Ocean: Canada Basin | collected...
CCATACATCTTAATTTTCCACTTTGTAGGGCTGGCTTAAGAAGATTGGAGGCATCCATTGATCCTCCAGAAGTCGAGCCAGCTCCAATAACTGTATGAATTTCGTCGATAAACAAAACAGCATCCGGATGGTCTTCTAATTCTACCATTACAGCCTTAAGTCGTTCTTCAAAGTCACCCCTATATCGTGTTCCGGCAAGCAGGGAACCCAAATCCAGAGAATATATTGTGGTATTGGTAAGCACGAGCGGAATTTCTTTAATTACAATCTTGTGCGCAAGGCCTTCAGCAATTGCGGTTTTCCCGACACCTGGGTCTCCAACTAAAATGGGATTGTTTTTTCGTCTTCTGCAAAGGATTTGGATGCATCTCTCGACTTCCGATTCTCGTCCTATAAGGGGATCTATATCTCCAACCTTAGATTTTTCATTTAGATTTACACAAAATTTTTCAAGTGCTGACTCTTTCTTATCTTTCACTGCTTTAGAAGGGTCCAGTTCGGCATTACTTGCATCAGTCGAACTAGTTACTGGTCTTGCTTCGCCAAAGTTAGGATCTTTGGCCACACCGTGAGCAATAAAATTTACTGCATCATACCTAGTCATTTCCTGTTCTTGAAGGAAATATGTAGCATTAGATTCTCTTTCAGCAAATATTGCCACTAAGACATTAGCTCCAGTTACTTCACTTCTTCCAGAAGATTGAACGTGAATGGCAGCTCTTTGAATGACTCTTTGAAATGCTGCTGTTGGTACGGCTTCCGAGCCATCTGTCTCTGTAATTAGGCTTGCAAGGTCTTCCTCTATAAAGTTTTGCAGTGAAGCCCGTAGGATGTCTAAATCAACTGCACACGCTTTCATTACTTTTGCCGCATCTGGTTCATCTGTTAAAGCTAAAAGAAGATGTTCGAGTGTAGCTAATTCATGTTTTAGTATATTGGAGTGTGCCAATGCTACATGAATTGCCTTTTCAAGATTGTCTGAAAATGATGGCACTTAGTTTCTCCTTGTAGTTTTGTTCAAGAACCCAGATTTCTCTGTCTCCATGTCTTACATTTCGTGTTTAATTCAAAACCTTCAAGTCCTATCTTGAAAATAAAATTTATAATTTTTAGAAAAAGTGTAATGTGATATAAGTAATTAGAGTAAACTTTATAACATCAATGTAAAACTTTTGCTAATATTTTAGATAGTAAAGAATTAGTTAGGGCGCAGTGTTAGAAGTAAATTTTTTGTTAACCAGGAAAAGATATGTATCTTGATGCTCAGTATTTAAATAAATTCTATGAGACGACTAAACTCGGATCTATCGTAAAAAAAACTATAAATTCTGGGATTGAGTCGTTCTGGAGCGACAACAAGAATCAAAACATTGTGGGATACGGTTTTCCTTCGCCACTTATTGATTCCTTGGCGGGTAGAGAAAGGCGGGTAACTCTCTTAATGCCGGGAGGTCAGGGTGTGGTTGGTTGCCCTAACGGAAAAGAAAATGTGAGCGTTTTATGTGAAGATAGCCTATGGCCTCTGCCGCCTGGGGAGACTGATAAGCTTGTTATTCTGCATGGTTTAGAAGTTAGCGAGAAGGTCACGGCTCTATTAAATGAATGTTGGCGGATTTTGGCCCCGAATGGAAAGATGCTTTGTGTGGTCCCCAACAGAACAGGTTTGTGGTGTAGAAATGAGATCAGCCCTTTTGGATTTGGAAGGCCCTATACCTTACATCAGCTAGAGAGTTTATTGCTAGGGCATGGATTTCTACCAGGAAAGCACAAAGGTTCTTTATTTTCTATACCCTCTCAAAAGTTGTTTTGGCTGAGAATGTCCTATGCTTTTGAACGAGTCGGCTGGAGAATTCTGCCGTATTATGCGGGTGGAATTTTAATGCTAGAAGCAACAAAGCAGATCTCAACTCCAAAAAGGGTTTACAAGAAAATTAATCTAAGGGTTTCTTTGGGGGCATTGTCGCCAAGGCCAGCAAGTTCTTCAACAGCGTTACCTAAAATAAAAACGAATAAGGAGGTATTTTAGAATCATTTATTGTGGAATGAGTCGCTTCAAACGGTCGCAGTAGAGGGAAATTATACTAAATTATCGAATTTATTATAATTTTAGTTATAGTTTTAGTGTCTTTGACGGTTGCAGGTTATGCCTTGCTTTGATAAATCACCGTTCGACAACTTTTAGAATTTAATTTTTTTGTTTATAATTAGCTTTGCTTTAGAATATTTAGCCAAAGGGATAGTAGTGTCGGAAACATCATCAACATTGACCGGAATTGCTAAGCGATATGCAACAGCTGTTTTCGAATTATGTAAAGAACAGAAAAATCTCGATATGTTAGAGAGTAATGTAGATTCAATTGGTTCTTTAATTATCGATAGTGAAGATTTCCGGACCTTTTTAGTTTCTCCCTTGTTAACCAGGGAAGATCAGTCCAGGGCTATACTCGAAATTGCTAAAAAATTTAAACTTTCAAAAGTTATGTCCAATTTTTTGAGTTTGATTGCTGTAAAACGGCGATTGTTTATTTTGAGTTATTTTGTCAAAGAGAGCCGGTTATTAATTTCGGACGAGAAAGGCGAAATAACTGCCGAAGTGACTACTGCTAGAGGCTTGACGGATGAACAAAAAGAAGAGGTTGTGAAAATGCTTTCGCATTCGACAGGAAAAAAAGTGAAATTATTTTCCATAATTGACAACGCACTTATTGGAGGCTTGATAGTTAAAGTTGGGTCAAAAATGTTAGATACATCAATCAAAGCGAAACTCATTTCGCTTCAGTCCACTATGAAAGAGGTTAGTTAATGGCTATCCAAGCATCAGAAATATCATCAATATTAAAAGAACAAATAAAGAATTTTGGGGAAGACGCTGACGTAAGTGAAGTTGGCAAAGTCCTCTCTGTTGGCGATGGAATTGCCCGGGTCTATGGGTTGGATAATGTCCAAGCGGGAGAGATGGTAGAGTTTCCCGGAAGTATAAAAGGAATGGCTCTTAATTTAGAAGCTGACAACGTAGGGATCGTTATTTTTGGTTCGGACCGAGATATCAAAGAAGGTGATACCGTTAAGCGTACTAATTCGATAGTTGATGTTCCCGCTGGCGATGAGCTTTTAGGCAGAGTGGTAGATGGATTGGGTAACCCGATCGATGGAAAAGGGCCAATTAAGACCAAGAATAGAAGGGTTGCTGATAGCAAAGCTCCGGGTATCATTCCAAGAAAGTCTGTTCATGAGCCAATGGCTACAGGTCTTAAATCTGTTGATGCTATGATTCCAATCGGCCGAGGTCAAAGAGAGTTAATTATTGGTGACCGGCAAACTGGAAAGACAGCTATCGCTTTGGATACGATTCTGAATCAAAAATCGTATAACGACGCGGCTGGTGATGATGAAAGTAAAAAGCTATATTGTGTTTATGTCGCGATTGGACAGAAGAGATCAACAGTTGCGCAGTTGGTTAAAAAGCTCGAGGAATCTGGTGCAATAGATTATACTATAGTAGTTGCTGCTACGGCTTCAGATCCTGCGCCAATGCAATTTTTGGCTCCTTATTCTGCAACAGCAATGGCTGAACATTTTAGAGATAATGGACGTCATGCACTCATAGTTTATGATGACCTTTCTAAGCAGGCGGTATCTTATAGGCAGATGTCACTTCTTCTTCGTAGACCGCCAGGCAGGGAAGCCTATCCGGGGGACGTGTTTTATTTACATTCGCGTCTTCTCGAGAGGTCTTCAAAGCTGAATGAAGAGAATGGCTCAGGATCTTTGACGGCGTTACCAATAATTGAGACGCAGGGAGGGGATGTTTCTGCATTTATTCCGACTAATGTGATTTCTATTACTGATGGACAAATATTTCTAGAAACAGAATTGTTCTATCAAGGAATTCGCCCGGCGGTAAATACCGGACTATCAGTTTCTCGTGTTGGTTCATCTGCGCAGACAAATTCAATGAAATCGGTGGCAGGACCGATTAAGCTTGAACTGGCTCAATATAGAGAGATGGCTGCTTTTGCTCAGTTTGGGTCAGATCTTGATGCCGCGACACAGCAGTTACTTAATCGTGGGGTAAGGTTAACTGAACTAATGAAGCAGGCTCAATACTCGCCTCTTACTAATGCCGAAATAGTATGCGTTATTTATGCTGGAACCAAAGGATACCTGGATAAGGTACCTGTTAAAGATGTAGGCCGTTTTGAAGCTGGTTTGCTTGCGAATCTTAGGGCAAAGCATCCAGATTTGATGGAGTTCATTACGATTCAGGATCCAAAAATAAAGGATGAAGCTGAAGATAGAATCAAAGATGCACTAGATTCGTATGCTTCGGACTTCGCTTAGGGAGTAACAGGCTAGTGCCAAGTTTAAAGGATCTAAAAAATAGGATCGAGTCGGTAAAGTCGACCAGAAAGATCACGAAAGCTATGCAAATGGTTGCAGCTGCAAAACTGCGGCGAGCCCAGGAAGCTGCTGAGGCTGGCAGACCATATTCGGAACGATTCGAATCGGTGATGGCGGGGTTGGCGGCTTCTATGGGAAATAATGCTGATGGGCCAAAGCTGTTAGTTGGATCGGGGTCGACTAACTGTCATCTGTTAATTGTTATGACATCTGAGCGCGGACTATGCGGGGGTTTTAATTCCAACATAGCTAAGTTAGCCAAAATTAGAGCCGGTGAATTAGTTTCAGAAGGGAACACAGTTAAGATATTGACAGTGGGAAAGAAAGGTAGAGATTCTTTAAATAGAGAATTTGGCAAATATTTTGTTGGCCATGTTGATTTAACATCGATGAAAAGGGCTAACTACGCTGAAGCAGAGAAAATAGCTGCGGACGTTATTAATAGGTTTGACGCTACTGAGTTTGATGTGGCAACGATTTACTATTCTGAGTTTGTAAATGTAATAAGTCAGACCCCAACTGCAAAGCAAATTATTCCTGCAACTTTTGAGGGCGCTTCTGAGGAAACTGTTTACGATTATGAGCCGAGTGAGGAAGAAATATTGAAGGAGCTTTTGCCTCGTGCAGTCGCCTCTCAAATATTCGCAGCTCTTTTAGAGAATGGTGCTTCAGAGCAGGGAGCAAGGATGTCAGCTATGGATAATGCGACGCGCAATGCGGGTGACATGATCGATAAATTAATTATCAAATATAATCGGTCTAGGCAGGCTGTTATTACTAACGAATTAATAGAAATCATTTCGGGCGCTGAGGCGCTTTAGGATTTGGAGAAGAAAATGACAAAGGCGGACGCGATAGTTGGTAAAATCACCCAAGTAATTGGGGCAGTTGTGGATGTTCAATTTGAAGGGGACTTACCTCGAATTTTGAACTCTATAGTTACTGAGAATAATGGTAAAAGATTAGTGTTAGAAGTAGCACAACATCTCGGTGAAAATACAGTAAGAGCAATTGCTATGGATGCTACTGAGGGCTTGGTTCGTGGTCAAAAAGTGACTGATACTGGAGGTCCAATTATGGTACCTGTAGGGAGCGCAACTTTAGGACGAATTTTAAATGTTGTAGGTGAGCCTGTAGATGAAGGCGGACCAGTTAGTGCGTCCGAGATGAGATCAATTCATCAGGATGCCCCCGCTTTTTCTGAGCAAGCGACAGAATCCGTAGTTTTGGAAACAGGTATAAAAGTTATCGATTTATTAGCTCCCTATGCTAAGGGCGGAAAGATTGGTCTCTTTGGCGGAGCAGGTGTTGGTAAGACAGTTCTTATTATGGAATTAATAAATAATATTGCGAAGGTTCATGCTGGATATTCAGTTTTTGCGGGTGTCGGAGAGAGAACAAGAGAAGGAAATGATTTATATCATGAGATGATAGAATCGAAAGTTATAAACACTGAGAAACTCGAAGAGAGTAAAGTGGCCTTAGTTTACGGTCAAATGAACGAACCTCCAGGAGCTCGTATGAGAGTTGCTTTAACTGGTCTTACACTGGCTGAACAATTTAGGGATCAATCTGGTAGCGATGTTCTTTTCTTTGTCGATAATATTTTTAGATTTACTCAAGCAGGTTCCGAGGTGTCAGCTCTTTTGGGTAGAATTCCTTCTGCTGTTGGCTATCAGCCCACTTTGGCAACCGATATGGGGACTATGCAAGAAAGGATTACATCAACAAAAGCCGGCTCAATTACATCGGTGCAAGCTGTTTATGTTCCTGCGGATGACTTGACTGACCCGGCCCCGGCCACATCATTTGCCCACCTTGATGCTACCACAGTATTATCTAGGGCAATATCAGAGATTGGAATTTATCCGGCTGTGGATCCCTTGGACTCTACATCGCGCCTTATGGACCCAGCAATAGTTGGGGAAGAGCATTATATGGTAGCACGTGATGTTCAAGGCCTTTTACAGAGGTATAAATCTTTACAAGATATCATAGCGATACTTGGAATGGATGAGCTAAGCGAAGAGGATAAGCTAACTGTTGCTAGGGCAAGAAAAATTCAAAGATTCCTTTCGCAACCTTTTGATGTAGCTAAAGTCTTTACAGGCTCAGACGGCAAGCAAGTTCCTTTGGAGGATACTGTTAAGTCATTCAAAGCAGTGGTGGCTGGAGAATATGATCATCTGCCAGAGGCTGCTTTTTATATGGTCGGTGGGATAGAAGAAGTTATAGAAAAAGCAGAAAAAATGGCGGTCGCTGCAGCCTAGGAGATAACTGGTAATGGTAAAAATGCTGCAATTTGATTTAGTCTCTCCTGAGAAGAGTTTGGTATCCGTTCAAGCTAATGAGGTGAACATTCCGGGTTCTGAAGGAGACTTCACAGCTATGTCAGAGCACGCCCCACTTATAACTACTCTTAAACCTGGCTTTATAACGATAGTAACAGATGAAGGTTCAGAGCAATACTTTGTTACTGGTGGTTTTGCAGAGGTTTCTGCGGAAGGGACTTCGATTTTAGCTGAGCATGCATTTTCGAAAGAGGATATGACAAGATCGTTGGCAGATGAGCTTATCTCTGAAGCTAACGAGCGTAGAGATCAAAATGCTACTGACAGCTCGACCAAGTATAGTTCAGATTTAGAGACTGCGCTATCAATTATATCTTAGGGCTTAAAAGAGACTAGGATACATTCCTTCATAAACTGGGGCCAGGGTTTCGTCAGTGAATAGCGACGAAACGCTAGTGCCACTCCATATATTTAAGATGGCCTGAGCAAACATCGGTGCTGTGGGAATAATTCTAATGATTTTGCAGTCTTTAACTTCCTGCCTCGGTTCAATAGAGTCAGTTATTACCAAGCTTTTCATTGAAGAGCTTTCGAGACGTTCTAGAGCAGGTCCGCTTAACACACCATGTGTAACATATGAATGCACTTCAGTTGCTCCAGCACTTAGCAGTAGGTCTGAGGCTTTGCATAGTGTGCCGGCTGTGTCACAGATATCGTCGACTAAGATGCAGCTCTTTCCTTTAACATCTCCAATTATAGTCATTTCTGCCACTTCTCCAGGTTTCTCACGACGCTTATCTACTATGGCAATAGGAGCGCCCAGACGTTGGGCTAGTTCTCGAACACGGGCTACTCCACCAACATCTGGAGAGACCAACATCAGTTTATCAAACTTGTTTTTAAAATGGTATTTTATATCCAAGGAAAAGAGTGGGGATGCATATAAATTGTCTACTGGAAGGTCAAAAAACCCTTGAATTTGTGCGGCATGGAGGTCCATGGTTAGAACTCTTTCGACCCCAGCTTCAGCTATTAAGTTTGAAACAAGCTTTGCGGATATTGGGGTCCGGGCCTTTGTCCGTCTATCTTGCCTTGCATAACCGAAGTACGGAATTACAGCTGTTATGCGCGCGGCTGAGGATCTCCTTAAAGCATCAGTGATGATAAGGAGTTCCATGAGGTTATCATTTGTCGGATTTGACGTTGCCTGAACTATGAACATGTCTTCACCGCGAACATTTTCAAAGACTTCTACAAAAATCTCTTGGTCAGTAAATCGCTCCACTCTTGCATCAACAAGTTTTGTTTTGAGCCCACGATGCATAGCCATTCTTTTTACGATTGATCTAGCCAAGTCAGGATTAGCATTTCCGGCAATTATTTTTAGTTCAGAATTTTTTGAAAACATGTATAATTCCTAGTTTTTTTATAAAAAAATAATGTGAGAGCTGATTATCAAGTGCTAAGTCGCTTTCATAGTAAAACCATATCAAATATTAAAAAAAGACTAAACTATATTGGGCTATAATAAAAACAGTTTCTAACTCAGAGGTGTATTAAATTTCTGGTTGCTCTATGATATAATCTTCCCAATCCTCCTGAGAAACTTCAAATTCTGGTATAGCCCATCCTTTTACCGAAACACCTGCTTTATGAACTGTCTCATTTGTTCCTGATATTAAGGGGTGCCAATCAAAAAGTGGTTTTTTTTCATAAAGCAACCTATATGCACAGGTATTGGGCATCCAATAGGCTACGGACTTAAGGTTCCTAGGCGTAAGTACTACACAATCTGGAACAAAATCTTTTCTATTTGCATACTGCCCGCATTTGCATGTCTCTGTGTCTAATAAACGGCATGAAATTTTTGTGAATTCAATTTCATTTGTGTTTTCATCCTCTAGTTTTTGTAAGCAGCATTTTCCGCAACCATCACATAAGGCTTCCCACTCATTTATGTTCAACTGATCTATTCTATAGTGCTCCCAAAATTCTTTCCTGACCGCATTTTCTTTAGTTGATTTACTCATAGGGAGTCCAGAAGTGAGGATACATCAATGCAATCAGCTTCAATTTGATTAATCATTAACTCTAATTCATTAAATTTCATTTCGGGCCTAATAAACTCCACTAGTGCAATGGAGAGAGTTTCGCCGTATAGATTGCCCTCAAAATTTAAAATATAAGTCTCACAATTGGGAATATTTTCGCCGAACATTGGCTTCTTTCCTATTGAAGTTGCACCTTGATAAGTTCCTTTGTAGGGTCCGGTTAAAATGTCGATTAAGGTCGCATAAATTCCAAATTTTGGCGGGTGTAATCCATCAATTGATAAGTTCGCTGTAGGATAACCTAATGTTCTACCTCTTTGGTCGCCTTGAATTACTAATCCATCAATTCTATGCCAGTGGCCAAGCATTTTTGCTGCGGCCCTTGGAAACCCATCAGATAATAATTTTCGGATCCTAGTCGAGGAAAGCTGTTCACCTTCCTCTAGTAAAATTTCAGCTATTTTAACTTTAAATCCGAGTTCTTTGCCGAGTTCTGTAAGCGTTTCTGTATCTCCAGAACGGCCTTTGCCAAATCGAAAATCTGACCCAACCACTACGCTTACCGCTTTGAGTCCTTTTACGATTACTTTTGTTGTAAAATCTCGTGCAGAAAGAGCTGCTAGGTTTTTTGAAAATTTTAGTTGATACAGAAACTCGACACCGATTTTTTCCAACCTATTTTGTTTGGTTTCGGCTGTCATTAATTTAAAGTTTAATTGTTTTGGGTTAAAAAATTCACGTGGATGAGGGTCGAATGTTAAAACCCCTAATGGTGCGTCTGAAACGGATTCTCGTGCTAAAGAAATAACCGACTGATGCCCTAAATGAATACCATCAAAATTACCCATGGCAATGGTTGCACCTTGGTCTATTTCACTTAAAAATTTATAATTTGTTATGACTCTCATGAAAGTTGGGTAAACGCCTTCTTGTTTTTACGCAAGCCTAGATAAAATATAACTAACGTAGCTTTCCAATAGTCCATGTTGGATTAATATTTTCTTTATTTAAAAATGACCTTAGTAAGTCATCCTGAGGATGATCACCCATCCCGGTTTCGCTTGAAGCTAAGCCGCCAGAAATGAATAGAGAATCAAGTTTTTGATTTAACGCACCCCGAATGTCAGTGTTTATCCCGTCACCGATACAGAGAATTCTTGTATCCTCGCCAGAAAACTTAAGGTTCTTTAATTTTTTTCTAGCAAGGGAATAAATTGGAGAATGAGGTTTTCCAAAATAAACACTCTCGCCTCCAAGCTTAGAGTAAAGTTCAGCCAGAGCACCGGCACACCATTCTCGAGTTGAACCACGGTCAACAACTATATCTGGATTAGCACAAAGAAGTTTAAGGCCTTTTTGTTTCGCGTATAGAAAAGCTTCCCGATTGATGTCTGGTGAGGCCGTCGGATCAAAGGGCCCACAGCAAACAATCCCTTCGGCATCCTCAAGGTTCACTTGACTTATATCTATAGGTTTTTTCTCTAAGGATAACGGTTCAAAAAAACTTTGATCGTGTTTTTGTCCCATGAAGTAAACTTTACTTCCAATCATCCCTTGAAACATTCCATATCTAGCCGAGTCACCTGATGTTGCAATTGAATCCCAACTTGATTTATCCACGCCTATTTTCCCGAGTTGTTTTTTGACACTTTCAGAGTGTCTCGGTGCATTTGTTACAAGGATTACAAGACCGCCACTTTTTCGATATTCTATCAAAGCGTCTACTGCATCAGGGAATGGTTCATACCCGTTATGAACACAACCCCAAAGATCAACAAATAGCGCATCGTAATGGTTTGAGATTTCCGATAGTTTGGTAATAATTTTTGTCATCTTTTTATATAGTTCCAAATCTTATTGAGTTCAAAAAAAATAGAAAAAAAATGGCCCTGATAAAGAGCCATTTTAAAATATCTTTAATGATTCTCTTTCTTGATCTATCCCATTAAAAGTGGTGCGATAACTAAACTAACAATTGCCATGACGTTAATAAGAATATTCATAGAAGGACCAGAAGTATCTTTCATTGGATCACCAACTGTATCTCCTACTACCACTGCCTTATGTACGTCAGAACCTTTTCCACCAAGATTACCCTTCTCAACGTATTTTTTAGCATTGTCCCAAGCCCCACCCGCATTTGACATCATAAGGGCCATCATGACGCAGCAAATAAGTGCTCCACCTAACATGCCGCCAAGAGCTTTTGGTCCAAGTCCGAATCCGATTACTACTGGTGCAAGAATTGCAAGCGCCCCTGGTAAAACCATTTTGCGCAATGCTGCCTGAGTAGCTATATCTACACATCGTGCTGTATCTGGTTTCCCAGTTCCTTCGAGGAGACCAGGAATTTCTCTAAATTGCCGACGCACTTCTTCGATCATGTCAAAGGCCGCGTCACCAACTGCTCTCATGGTTAAAGCACTCACTAGGAAAGGAAAGATGCCACCAATAAACATACCACAAAGAACTAGTGGGTCGTTGATTGCGAGAACGAAGTTTTCATCCTGAGCTGAGATTCTCTCGATATACGCACTTATCAAAGCTAGAGCTGCTAAGGCGGCAGCTGAGATCGCGAATCCTTTTCCTATAGCCGCGGTAGTATTGCCCACTTCATCTAGGCTATCTGTAATTTCTCGAGTTTCTTCCCCCATGCCAGCCATTTCTGCGATACCACCAGCATTATCTGAAACTGGCCCATACGCATCTATGGCCATAGTTATACCAACAGTGCTAAGCATCCCAACTGCAGCCATACCTACGCCGTAAAGGCCGGCTGCCACGTTAGCAAAAAAGATAACAGCTGCAATTGTTAACACAGGTAAAGCTACCGATTCCATTCCAACGGCAAGACCTGCAATCATAACGGTCGCTGGACCTGTTTCTCCACCTTTAGCTATCTTACGAACTGGTTTTCCACCGGTATAGTGCTCTGTTATTAACCCTACACTGATACCCCCTATAGCACCGATTAGAACCGCCATCCAGACGCCAATAGAGGCACTGGTCGCGGAAACTACAAAGTATGC
>Ga0114993_10005814_pt1 | contig 11769 bp, 5 predicted proteins | sample ArcticOcean_MG_C_FD_87042 | JGI IMG/M metagenome (GOLD analysis project Ga0114993, IMG submission 87042) | Marine microbial communities from western Arctic Ocean - ArcticOcean_MG_CB2_150 | ecosystem: Environmental > Aquatic > Marine > Oceanic | place: Arctic Ocean: Canada Basin | collected...
GAGCATGCTTTTGCCCGGCGGCCCTTTTACCGGTTCAGGATATCGTTGTGGGTTCGCGGGCTGGCGCCGGAGGTGGCGGTTTGCGATTCTTATATGCGCCGCGCCCTCATGGCCGACAGCTTGGCCTGGGTGTCGGCGGCGCCGAGGACAGTGTCGTCGCTGCCCTACATTAGCGAACGGACACGGTCCGAATTCAAGTATTACCTGAGTCAGACCGATGAGATCATCGACACGGGCCCTTACCCGACCCATGAGGTGGTCCGTCACTTCCGCTTCATTTCGGCGCTGGCCGGGAGGACGGTACCCCCCGAGGCGCCGCGGATTCCCTGGCGTGATGCGCCGATGTCTCTTGATGGCTGGGACTCAAGTGGGGGCGCTTACGCGGTGCTCAATCCCGGCAGCAACGAGCCTGGCCGGCGTTGGCCATTGACGGGCTACACGGCCATTGCCCGGAATCTGCTGCAACGGGGAATGCGGGTGGTTTTCGTCGGCCGTCTGAATGAGCAGGGTGACGGCAGAGCCATAGCCGGTTTGGCCGGGGAACACGACATCGTGGACCTGAGAGGAAAAACCACCCTGCCTCAGCTTCTTGACCTGATGGCGCACGCAGCGTTGGTGGTCAGCAATGATACCGGCCCGGCGCACTTGTCAATTGCTCTCGGCCGGCCGACGGTGGTCATCGTCGGCGGCGGTCATTTCGGCAGTTTCGTGCCTTATCCAGACGAGGTAACGCCCAAAGAAGCGCGCTTTGTCTATCAGGAAATGGAGTGTTATCATTGTTTCTGGCGTTGTCATAAACGGGCCGACAAATTCCAAATATTTCCCTGTATCGGCGCCATAGAAGAGGACCGGGTCTGGACCGCCTGCGAGGACTTGCTTGGCGCCGAGGCGGTAAAAGAACCCGGCGCGGCATGAAAACCTGGCTCTCCTCGGCCAAAATCTACACGGACAGGCGCATCCTGGTTATTCTTATTTTAGGATTTTCCAGCGGCCTGCCGTTGCTTCTGGTGTTCTCCACCCTGTCCATCTGGCTCAAGATCGAGGGCGTTTCGCTGACCGCCATCGGCCTGTTTTCCCTGGTGCGCACGCCTTATACCCTGAAATTTCTGTGGGCGCCGGTGATCGACCGGGTGTCGCTGCCGGTGATAACGAAATGGTTGGGCCGGCGGCGCGGCTGGGCCATCGTTACGCAAGCGTTATTAATGGCGTCCATTTTCGGACTGGCTTCGACAAACCCGGCGGAAAACCCCTGGATGACGGCCCTGTTTGCCCTTTGCGTCGCGTTTTCATCGGCCAGCCAGGACATCGTCATCGACGCCTACCGGGTCGAGGTTCTGGCCGATGACGAACAGGGCGCGGGCGCGGGCGCCATCGTGCTCGGCTACCGCATGGGTATGTTGGCAGCCGGGGCCGGGGCGTTGTGGCTGGCCGCCGCTTTCCCGTGGCAACAGGTTTACGCCATCATGGGCGGGCTGGTGGGGGTCGGTATGGTGACCATTTTTCTGGCCGTGGAACCGGAAACCGGGGCATCGGTGAAAAAGGCGCAAGCCGAAGAAGCCCGCCTCGCCCACCATTTGGCCGCCGGCGCGCCACGGTGGCTGGCCCGCCTTTTGGCCTGGGCCTATGAGGGGATTATTGCGCCTTTCAAGGACTTCATGGCCCGGTCCGGCTGGGCCTGGGCGTTGGCGTTCATAGCCCTTTACAAGCTGGGCGAATCCTATCTCGGCGTCATGGCCGGGCCTTTTTACGTGGCGCTCGGCTTCACCACGGTGGAAATCGCCAACGTGACCAAGGCCTTCGGCCTGGGCGCTATTATCGCTGGCGGATTGATCGGGGGCATTATGGTCAGCCGCATCGGTATTCTCAGAAGCCTGATGATTTGCGGCGTGCTGCAGATCGCCGGCACCTTGATGTTCGCCCTGCAGGCCAAGGTCGGCCACAGCGTGCCCATGCTGATGGTGACGATCGCGGCGGAAAACGTCACGTCGGGCATGGCGACATCGGCCTTTGTCGCCTATTTGTCGTCGCTTTGCAATCAGGCCTATACCGCGACCCAATATGCTCTTTTTAGCGGGTTGACTGCCTTTTCAAGGGATGTTCTGTCGGCCAGTTCCGGCTGGGCCGCCGAACAGGTCGACTGGGTGGGCTTTTTCCTGATCAGCGCCGCCGCCGCCGTTCCGGGGCTTTTGGTCCTGGCCTGGATCATGCGGCACTACGGGTCTGATGAAATGAATGCAAAAAGTTAAGGTCAAAGAATTCCCATCAGGGCCTGTTCAACAGGATCGACGGGAATAAGCCGCATTTCCGAGCCTCCGAAGGTTTGAGCGCGGACAATGCTCAGCTTGTTGGTAATCGGCTGAAACTTGTCCGGCCGGGTGACGCCGTAGAGGATGACCACCGGCGCGCCGCCGACGGCAAACATATGCCCGGTACCGGAATCATTAGACACCGCGGCGCGCAAATGTTTCGTCATGGCAATGGTCAACAAAGGCGACGGCCCCGACGGAGTTGCGGCCATTTCGTTTTGCAATGGAAACAAGGCTTGTGGAACGCTGGTTTTAACCTGATCCAGCCAATCTTCCTCTTTAGGGCCTAAGAAAAATACAGGCACCTTGCCCTGTCCGGCTACGCGGTTTGCCAGTTCGATGAAATTTTCCAGCGGCCAGCATTTCGGCGGCCCGCCCGAACCGGGCGCGAAGCCGACGTAATCCGGTCCATCCGGCAACAGACGGGCGGCGGCGTCCCGGTCTTCGGGCTTGAGGTCGAGGTCGAGAGTTTCGGGGCTTGGAAAGTCCCGCCCGCTGGCCAGTTCCAGCAGATCGAGAAGCTGGCGCTGCATGGTTTTCGGAAATTTGTAGCCTTTGGCGGGTTTTCGGGACGACAGCAAAAACCGCGCGGCGGGGGAAATGAGGGTTCCGTGCGGCACTCTCCATAATGATAACGAGGTCCAGAAAATTCGCTGGGTATCGATAACCAAATCGAACCGGCGTGCGGCCAGGGGGCCGTTCGACAGGCCTTTAAGCATTTCGCCGGGGCTAACCCCGATGCCGCCCTCTTCTATGATTTCGTCAATCAAGCCATGGGCGAGTTCGGCCATGATGCTTGCGTAGACGCTAGTTTCCCGGCCCGCCAACCAGGTGATATGGGCGTCGGGAAAGGCCTGGCGAAGCCCGCGCACGAAGGGCAGCTTCAAGAGCCCATCGCCGATGCGGTCGAAACCGACATAAACCAGGACCGTGGACGGGGGTTTAGAGATCATGCCTAACCGGTTAGCACAGGTGATGGGAGGTGCGAAAGTTGTTAAACTTTAAGATCAACGGAGGCAGGCTAAATGATACCCCCCGGCGCACTTGAAAAAATGACCATCGTCGAAGGCGACATAACACGCCTTGATGTCGACGCCATCGTCAATGCCGCCAATGAATCCTTGCTCGGCGGTGGCGGGGTGGACGGCGCCATTCATCGCGCCGCCGGACCGGGCCTGTTGGAAGAATGCCGAGCCCTCGGCGGTTGTCCGACCGGCGAGGCCCGCATCACCGGTGACCATAACCTGACGGCTAGGCACGTTATCCACACCGTCGGTCCGGTATGGCAGGGTGGCGGCCAGGGCGAGGAAGGATTGCTGGCGGCGCGCTACCGGAATTCGCTTACGCTAGCCCAGAAAAATAATTTGGCCTCCATCGCATTTTCCGCCATCAGCACCGGTGTTTGCCGGTTTCCGCCCGATCTGGCGGCGCGTATCGCAGTCACTACCGTGAGCGACTTTCTGAGCCATGGCGAAAGTGTGGAGAAAGTTATTTTCTGTTGTTTCGGGCAGGCTTCGGTGGACGCGCACGGCTTGGCGATGGCCTAGCGGCGGGACGTTGCCCTGTGATAGGGTTGCATCTCATCGACACTGAGGAATCCCGGATCGCGCCCGACAATGACCGCACCGACCGCCGCCCCGATAGCCCGGACCGAACCCGCCGATGACGGTGGCGGGACTGGTCTTGAGTCTCCCTCCTCCCCGCCTCCCAAACCCTCGGCAAAAAAGAAAGACCCGGATGCCGTCACCCCGATGATGGCCCAGTACCTGTCGATCAAGGATGAGCATCCCGATGGGCTTTTGTTTTACCGCATGGGGGATTTCTACGAGCTGTTTTTTGATGACGCCGTCCAAGCGTCGGCGGCGCTGGATATCGCGCTGACCAAGCGCGGCAAGCATTTAGGCTCCGACATTCCCATGTGCGGGGTGCCGGTGCATTCCCACGAAACCTACCTCAATCGTCTGATCCAGAAAGGTTTCAAGGTCTGCGTCTGTGAGCAAACCGAAGACCCGGCGGAAGCAAAGAAACGCGGCGCCAAGGCGGTTGTCCGCCGCGAGGTGATGCGCGTGGTGACGCCCGGAACGCTGAGTGAAGACACCCTGCTCGATGCCCGGCGCAACAACTATCTGGCCGCCGTGGCGGGTGCCGGTGGGGGCTTAGGCCTGGCCTGGATCGACATGTCGACCGGCGTATTTATCACCCAAGCCCTGGAAGCCCGTGACCTGGGCGCGGCGCTGGCTCGGGTGGCGCCGGGCGAACTTTTGGCACCGGACGGGCTGTTGGAGACTGAGGATCTGTTTGAAACCTTCGCCGACTGGAAGGACGCTTTAAGCCCCCTGCCCTCGACCCGGTTCGACAGCGCCAATGGAGCTAAGCGCATGCAGGCGTTCTATGGCGTCAAGACCCTGGATGGCTTCGGTGATTTTTCCCGTCCCGAGCTGGCCGCTGCCGGCGCGCTGATGGATTACCTGGAACTGACGCAAAAGGGCCGCAGGCCAAGGCTGGCAGAGCCCCGGCAATTGGCCGAGGGCGCGGTGATGGAAATCGACGCCGCCACCCGGCGCAATCTGGAATTAACCCTGACCCTGACCGGATCGGTGAAAAACAGCCTGCTCGGTATTATCGACCGCACTCTGACCGGCACAGGCGCCCGGTTGCTGGCAGCCCACCTGGCCGCCCCCCTGACCGACCCCCAGGCCATTGTCCGGCGTCTCGACATGGTGCAGCACTTTACCCTGGCCGGGCGCTTGACCGAGGGTTTGCGCGATATCCTCAAGCGTTGCCCGGATATGGAACGCACCCTGTCGCGCCTGACACTCGGGCGTGGGGGCCCAAGGGATTTGGCCGCCGTACGCGATGGCCTTGTCGCGGCGGCCGAAATGCGCACACTGTTCGAAGGCGGCGCGTCTTTAAGCGCACCGGAGGGCATTACCGCAGCCCTTTCCAATCTCGGCCACCATGATGAAGTTATTGAGCGGTTGAGCAGGGCGCTGGCCACGGATTTGCCAATTTATGCCCGTGACGGCGGCTTTATCGCAGCCGATTATGCGCCGGAACTGGACGAATTGCGCGCCCTTCGCGATGAAAGCCGCCGCCTGATCGCGGGACTGCAGGCGCGCTATGCAGAGGAAACCGCAATCCAGAACTTGAAAATCAAGCACAACAACGTGCTAGGTTATTTCATCGAAGTTTCGGCTAAAAACGCCGACAAAATCCCCCTCGATTCCGAGAGCCCCTTCATCCATCGCCAGACCATGGCCAGCGCGGTGCGGTATTCGACGGTGGAATTGGGTGAACTGGAAAGCCGTATCGCCAAGGCGGCTGACCAGGCGCTGGCCCTGGAATTGCAGATGTTCGAAGACCTGGTCGGGGAAGTCACGGGCCGCGCCGATTCCATCGCGCTCGCGGCCCACGCCCTGGCCCGGCTCGATGTCGCCCAAGGGTTGGCGACGTTGGCCCTTGAGTCCCGCTACACCCGCCCCGAAGTCGATGACAGCACGGATTTCTTTATTACCGGGGGCCGTCATCCCGTGGTCGAGGCGGCGTTGGCGGAAAGCGTCGGCGGGGCCTTTATCGCCAACGACTGCCGGTTGGCTGGTGGCGGCGCAGAAAAGGTCGAAAGCGGCGGTGCGGATGGCCGCCTGTGGTTGCTGACCGGACCCAACATGGCGGGGAAAAGCACCTTCCTAAGGCAAAACGCGCTTATTGCGGTGTTGGCCCAGATGGGCTCCTTCGTGCCTGCGGATGAGGCTAAAATCGGCATCGTCGACCGTTTGTTTTCACGCGTCGGCGCGGCCGACGACCTGGCCCGGGGGCGCTCTACGTTTATGGTCGAAATGGTGGAAACGGCGGCCATTCTGCATCAGGCGGGACCCCGGGCGCTGGTCATTCTGGATGAAATTGGTCGCGGCACGGCGACCTTTGACGGCCTGTCCATCGCCTGGGCGGTGGTCGAATACCTGCACGAGACAAATCGCTGCCGGGCCCTGTTCGCCACCCATTATCATGAGCTGACGGCGCTGGCCTCGCGGCTCGACGGGCTTCGCTGCCACACCATGCGGGTCAAGGAATGGAAGGACGACGTGGTTTTCCTGCACGAAGTGGGGCCGGGGGCTGCGGACCGGTCCTACGGCATTCATGTCGGCGCCTTGGCGGGTCTGCCGAAAAGCGTTGTCGGGCGGGCGTCCGAGGTGTTGGAAACCCTGGAGCAGGGCGAACAATCATCGGCCATGACGCGCCTCGCCGACGACTTGCCGCTGTTCCACGCCTTGGCGGACGCTCCCGCCCCCGGGCGGCGAGGCCCATCTGCGGTGGAACAAGCCCTGGCCGCCATAGATGCCGACGCCTTGACGCCCAGGGAGGCGCTTGAAATGATTTATAGCCTGATGGAGAAGCTTGAGCCGGATGATTGATTCGCATTCGTTATAATTAATTTCGGCGATTTGAATAGTTCCGCCGACAAAAAACGGTATTGAGGTGTTATATGTTGGCATTGCCTATTTTATTAAGGTGACTTATTTAATCTTGGTCATAACCTGAATCACCGAAGTCTACTAAATATTTGAAATTAAAGGATTTTAAAATTTTTCCGTTTTTTAACCAATAGACTGGAAGGGAGTTTTCATCAGCAGAAGATAATATGCATGTAAATAGATATTTTTAATTGATCTTTTATTTATTTTCAGCTGTATCCCAGTAAAACCATAAGTTTTTAAAGGAAATAAAATAGATATAATTTTTTAATCTTAAATTATTGACGGAAAACTCAATCTGGCTTTTGGTTTCTCCAACGCTGGTTAAATATGATGATTGAAGAAAATGGATAGTGAAGCGGTTTTAGGTGCACAATTTAATTTCGTAACTGAAACAATTTTTATATGCCCGAATGGCTGAGGCTTTCTCTTTGAACGGTGCTGCCGTCGCCGCTATATAAGAACTGAAAAATCATGTCCAGCATAGTGAAACCCCGCGATATCATCGACCGCAAGGCGCTTTTGGCCGAGTTGGAAGAGCTTGTCGGCTGGTCCGGCTATACGCCCAAGACTCAGGGCCAAGTGCTGGACATCTTCAAGACCACCTACGCCCGGGGCTGGGACGAAGTCCGCCGCCGTTTCGAAGACGACGGCGCCACCAGCCGCCATGTTGTTCAGGCCAACAGCTACCTGATCGATCAGTTGATTCGCTCGATCCATGATTTCACCCTTAGAAGCGTTTATCCTTTGGCCAACCCGACCACGGGCGAAGTTCTGTCCACCGCCGCCACGGGAGGGTACGGGCGGGGTGAATTGGCGCCTTTTTCCGATATCGATTTGATGTTTCTGTTGCCTTACAAACTAACCGCCCACACCGAACAGGTGGTGGAATACATCCTTTATACCCTGTGGGATCTAGGCCTCAAGGTCGGCCATGCCACCCGCACCATCGACGAAACGGTGCGTCTGTCGCGCGACGACATGATTATTCGCACCAGTTTGCTGGAGGCCCGCTGGCTGTGGGGCGACCAGGACATGTTCCAGCAATTCCGCTTACGCTTTCAGACCGAGTTCCACGAGTCCACCGGCCTCGCCTACGTCGAGGCGAAGTTGGCGGAGCGCGATGCCCGCCATGATCGCATGGGCGATACGCGCTATGTACTGGAGCCCAATATCAAGGAAGGCAAGGGCGGTTTGCGCGACCTCCATACTTTGTTCTGGATCGCCAAATACCTCTACCGCGTCGATAACATGAAAGACTTGCAGGACCTTGACGTGTTGACGGCCAGGGATGTGCGCCTGTTCACCCGGGCGGAAAAATTCTTAGGGAAAGTGCGCTGCCATCTGCATTACCAGAGCGGCCGTGCCGAGGAGCGATTGACCTTCGATGTGCAAAATGAAATTAGCGCGCGCCTGGCCTACGCCGACCGGGCCGGTGTCCAGGGCGTTGAGAGGTTCATGAAGCATTATTTTCTGGTCGCCAAGGATGTCGGCGACCTGACTCGAATTCTGTGCGCCGTGCTTGAGGATCAACAGAAAAAAAGCCGCCGGCTGTTCCGCCTGCCCAGCTTTGGTTTCCGCAAACGCGAAATCGAGGGGTTCGTGCTCGACGGCGACCGCCTGACCGTCACCGACAATGACACCTTTAAAAAAGACCCGGCGAAACTGTTGAAATTGTTCCACGTGGCCCAGAGCCACAAGGCCGACATTCATCCCCACGTGCTACGTTTGGTGACGGAAAACCTGAAACTCATCAACGCGGCCATGATCCGGGACCCGGTCGCCAATCAGTTGTTTTTGGACATGTTGGTCGGCGACAATCCGGAAATCACACTCATGCGTCTCAACGAAGCCGGCGTGCTGGGCCGTTTCGTGCCCGACTTCGGGCGCATCGTCGCCCAGATGCAATACGACATGTATCACGTTTATACGGTTGACGAGCACACTATCCGCGCCATCGGTATCCTGAAAGGAATCGAAAACGGGCAGCTTAAAGATGACCATCCGGCGGCGTGCTCAGTAATCGGCGAGGTGCAGTCGCTCAGAGCCCTCTATCTGGCGGTGTTCCTGCATGATGTGGCAAAAGGCAGGGGCGGGGACCATTCGGTTTTGGGGGCCGAGATCGTTGAACGCCTGGGGCCGCGCCTGGGCTTGACCGATTGGGAAACGGAAACCGTATCCTGGTTGGTTCGCCATCACCTGTTGATGAGCAACGTCGCTTTTAAGCGCGATATTTATGATCCAAAGACGCTGAGCGATCTCATCGCCGTGGTGCAGTCTCCGGAACGGCTGCGCCTGTTATTGATATTGACCATCGCCGATATCAAGGCGGTCGGGCCCAATGTGTGGAACGCCTGGAAGGCGGGATTGCTCAGGGAATTGTATTACCGGGCCCAGGAAGTTATGGCCGGCGCCGTGCCGACGGAACGCCGCGCTGACCGGGTCGAACAGGTCAAGGCGGGGCTAAGGGAGCGTCTGGAAACCTGGCCCGAGGAAGACCTGGAAAACCATTTCACCTTGGGCCAGCACGACTATTGGCTGTCCTTTGATGCAGACACGCTGGCCTATCACGCCAACCTGATCCGCGACGCCGAAGACAGCGGCGCCAAGTTGTCCATTTCGAGCCGGGTGGACGAGGCCCTGGACGCTACCGAAATTATTATCTATGCCCCCGATCATCCCGGCTTGTTTGCCGCCATCGCGGGCGCCATGGCGCTGGCCGGCGCGTCGGTGGTCGGTGCCAAGGTCATGACCCTGACCAACGGCATGGCGTTTGACATGTTCCGCATCCAGGATGCGGACGGCAACGCCTTTGCCGCGAAAGAACGCCTGGTCCGGCTAAATGATCGCATTGAACAGGCCGTGTCGGGCCGCCTGCATTCGGCCCGCGAACTGGCGGCGGCGCAAAAAGCCTCCCTGCAGCGGCGCACTGATGTCTTTTCGATTCCGCCCGGGGTGCTGATCGACAACAAGGCGTCGATGCGCCAGACGGTGATCGAGATCAATGGCCGCGACCGGTTGGGGCTGTTGCATGACCTCACGGCTTTTCTGACCGCATCGGGATTACAGATCTCCAGCGCTCATATTTCCACCTACGGAGAGCGCGTGGTCGATGTGTTTTATGTCCGCGACGTGTTTGGACTGAAGGTGGATCAGGACGATAAACTTGAAAGCCTGCGCGCCGGTTTGCTGGAAACCATTACTGGCAGTGCGGAGGCCGACCCCTCATCAAGCCCGCCGGGGGGGAGCAATAAACCTAGCCCGGCCCGGGACAAAGACGCCGCCCGCCAGACCGGCGGCGAGGCGTCGCCCGCTTAATCCTGACACAACGCCCCCAAGCCGCCTTTTCGCTGCCACAAAAAACCGCTATTGAGGCAGCGGGGAAAGAACGTCCCCTCGGGGCATCCAACGTGTCATCCTATTAAAGATAGTGGGTACTAGGGCTTGAGACTTCTGCAATCGATCGCCACCGTCGGCGGCTTTACCATGGTCAGCCGGGTTCTCGGCTTTGTCCGCGATATCCTGATCGCCGCCGTGCTGGGGGCCGGGGCCGGGGCGGATGTGTTCTTTGTCGCTTTCAAGTTGCCCAACCTGTTTCGCCGTCTGTTTGCCGAAGGGGCCTTTTCCATGGCCTTCGTGCCGATGTTCGCGGGCCGGGTCGAAACCGAGGGTATCGAATCTGCAAAAATCTTCGCCGAGGCGGCTTTAAGCGTTTTGTTCTGGGTTTTGCTGGCGTTCGTTGTGGTGATCCAGATCGCCATGCCGCTGGTGATGTTAGGGTTTGCGCCGGGGTTTGTCGGCGATCCGGATAAATTTAGCCAGGCCGTTGACCTGACCCGCATCACGTTTCCCTATTTGTTGTTTATTTCCCTGGTTTCGCTGATGGCCGGGGTGTTGAATTCCTTGGGCCGGTTTGCAGCCGCCGCGGCGACGCCGATCTTGCTGAACCTGTGCCTGATCGGGGCCATACTGGGTTTGGCGCCCTATATGCCGAGCGCCGGCCATGCATTGGCCTGGGCGGTGGCGGGCGCGGGGGTGGTGCAATTCATCTGGTTGTATGTGGCGTGCGGGCGCCAAGGGGTGTGGCTGAAACTGCCCCGGCCCCGGCTGACCCCGGATGTCCGCAATCTGATGAAACGCATGGCGCCGGTCGCCGTCGGCGCCGGTATCTATCAGATCAATCTGGTGATCGACACGGTGATCGCTTCCTTGCTGCCGGCGGGCTCGATTTCTTATTTATTTTACGCCGACAGGGTCAACCAACTGCCGCTGGGCGTGTTGGGGGTCGCGGTGGGCACGGCCCTGTTGCCGATGCTGTCGCGCCAGGTGCGGGGCGGCGATACAGCCGGCGCGCTCCACAGCCAGAACCGGGCCCTGGAAATATCCTTGTTGCTGACCCTGCCGGCGGCGGCGGCGTTGATGGTGATCGCCGATCCGGTGGTCCGGGTTTTATTCGAGCGCGGCGCCTTCGGAGCTTTCGAAACGCTTCAGACAGCGGCGGCGCTGGGCGTTTATGCGGCGGGCCTGCCGGCCTATGTCATGGTCAAGGCCCTGGCGCCCGGGTTCTTCGGGCGAGAGGACACGGCGACGCCGGTCAAAATTGCTGTGTTGTGCTTAGTTGTTAATCTAATCCTCAACTTGATTTTGATGGGACCTTATCTGCATGTCGGCATTGCCGCCGCCACGGTGGTGTCGAGTTGGCTCAATGCCGGGCTGCTGGCTTATATCCTGCACCGGCGTGGCCATTTGGTCATCGACAGCCGTCTCGCCGGCCGCCTGCCGGGGATGATTGCGGCGTCGGCTGGAATGGGGTTGGCGTTGTATTTTGCCATGGCCCCGCTAGCCCCGAACCTGGCCGGACCAACATCGGAACGGGCGCTGGCGCTGGCCTTACTGGTGATTGGCGGCATGGTGGTGTATGGCGGACTGGTGCTGGCCTTCGGGGCGGCGCGCCTGGGCGATTTGAAAAGTCTTTATCGCGGCGGCGGGAC
>Ga0114993_10005829_pt1 | contig 11755 bp, 9 predicted proteins | sample ArcticOcean_MG_C_FD_87042 | JGI IMG/M metagenome (GOLD analysis project Ga0114993, IMG submission 87042) | Marine microbial communities from western Arctic Ocean - ArcticOcean_MG_CB2_150 | ecosystem: Environmental > Aquatic > Marine > Oceanic | place: Arctic Ocean: Canada Basin | collected...
TATCACCATCAAGCACAATGCGTTGGCGCTTCCGGTCCAAGATCGGATCGGCGATGGGGACTGCAGAGAGGAGAGCCTTCGTGTACGGGTGCGCGGGATTCGCGTACAGCTTCTCTTTGGTTGTGATTTCGACAATTTTCCCCAAGTACATGACAGCCACTCTGTCGGCGATGTGGCGGACCACAGATAGATCATGTGCGATGAAAAGGTACGCGACATTTAGCTGTTCCTGCAGGTCCTGCAACAAATTGATGATCTGGGCCTGGATGGACACGTCCAGCGCAGAAACAGGTTCATCCAGCACGATCAATCCGGGCTGAGCCGCGAGAGCGCGAGCGACGCCGAGACGCTGCCTCTGACCGCCGCTGAACTCATGTGGGAACCGGTTGGCCATCCCCGCATTCAATCCCACTGTTTTAAGCAGGGCTGCGACCTTGTCGCGAAAGTCCTGACCGCTTTGGTGGAGCCTGTGAATCTTGATCGGTTCTCCGACAATATTTCCAGCGCTCATGCGGGGGTTTAGAGACCCAACAGGATCTTGAAAAACGATTCCTAAGCGCCGCCTTGTTTGGCGAAGCTGAGCGCCCTTAAGTTTGCTCAGATCTTGCCCATCAATAATCACCTCTCCAGCGGTCGGCCTGATCAACTGCATGATAGTACGCGCCGCGGTGCTCTTACCTGAACCGGATTCGCCAACCAGTCCGAGAGTCTCGCCGGGCATGATGTTGAAGCTGACATCGTCGACTGCCTTGATCGATCCGACTTGTCGCGGCAGGATGAGACCCTTTGTAACAGGAAAATAAACCTTGAGGTCCCGCACCTCCAGCATAGGTTGAACCGCGCCATTAGATGCCTGCTGTGTTTCGGATATTGCCGTTTGAGTCAAGCTAGGACCTTCCCTTTGTTTACCAGTGCATGTTCCCAGCACGCGGTTACATGACCGTCAGTCAGTTCTGTCAGTGTTGGATCCTCAACACCACATTGTTCCGTCGCCCAGCGGCAACGAGGCTGAAAAGAACAGCCTGGGGGCAAATTCGCTAAATCCGGGATATCACCTTCGATCGGCTCCAATCTCTCGCTTAGAGGACCTTCGACTTGAGGAACCGTGTTCAGTAAACCCACTGTGTAGGGATGTTTGGGGTCGCGAAAAATCTCGATAGCCTTACCCTTTTCGCGTATCTTTCCCGCGTACATCACGTTAACTCTGTCAGCGTAGCGGGCCACCACACCCAGATTGTGCGTAATGATGAGGAGGGCCGTGTTGAGTCGGGAAGTCAGATCCTGCATTAGTTCGAGTATTTGCGCCTGGATGGTCACGTCCAGAGCAGTGGTAGCCTCGTCAGCGATCAGGAGTTCTGGCTCGCACGATAGCGCCATCGCTATCATCACCCGTTGACGCATCCCTCCGCTCAACTGGTGGGGGTAACCCCAGAGCCGCTCTTCCGGATCCGGGATGCCTACCATGTCGAGCAGTTCGGCAGAGCGCGTGGCAGCTTGCCGCCGCGTCATGTTCATATGGAGTTCCAACGGTTCCGTAAGTTGGCGCTCAATGCTCAGGACCGGATTTAAGGACGTCATCGGCTCTTGGAAGATCATTGCGATACGCCGCCCGCGAATTTGGCGTAATTCCGCATCGCTGAGGGCTAGAAGATCCACGCCGTCCAGTCTGACTTCGCCGTTGACGATCCTCCCAGGGGGCGACGGAACCAGCCCCATCACTGAAAGAGCGGTCACGCTTTTCCCGCATCCGCTCTCTCCAACCAAGCCCAGGATCTCACCTGACTCGATGGTAAACGAGACATCATCCACGGCCTTGATCAGGCCCGATTCTGTATCGAAATAGGTCGAAAGGTTTTTTACTTCGAGGAGTGACATTTACATCCTATGGACGACTACTCTGTGGTGTTGTCCCAATCCTACCGAGCCTCGTAATGAAAACGGGTCATCCGAGTGGAACTTGCGACAGTGTAGCATCGTCAGCTTCGGACGTCGCCATGGCCAAAATCTCGCAGGCGTGGAGTTCCAGAGAATCGGTCATGTGGCGTCCGCATCAAAGTTCGTAGACGAAGGAGAGGCAGCGCTGAATGGAGGACTTGAAGAACATGCAAGGGTATTTGAAACGTATTCATCGGGGAATTCTTGAAATGTCACCTCACAGCCCGCGACGCATTGCTGCCTACGCGGCTTTAATCGCAACGATAGTGGCCGTGGTAGCGTGCGGTGACTTTGAGAGTACCAAATCACTCGCTCCCACCGCCGCCCAGGCCATCTCGCCGTCCCAGACGGCACAGCCTATCCCCACGACGGTCACGCCGACGACGGAGCCGCTGACGACGGAACCGCCACCGCCTACTCCTACCACCGGGCCGACCGTCACCCAACCAGCGGCTACCCCAACGCCTCTGTCCGCCACCCCGACTCCGGTACCGATCTCCACGCCACTTCCACTTCCCACCGCGAATGCTCCCTCGGAGCCTCCAGGCGTGCCCTCGATAAAAGTACATGGCTCCGTTTTCACCTAGCGAATCGAAGAAGTGGATAGCGTGGGGATCAAGCCAGCGCTAGCGCTGGCGAACGATGGCACACCTCATCTGGCGTACATGCTTGAGAGCGACGTGGGCGGGTGGGTCAAGCAAGCCCAGCGCGAAGCGACTTCACCTGGCCGCTGGAACATTTCCACCGTCGCGGAAGGTTACGTTTACGGGCCCCTGGATATCGACCTGACTCCGAGCGAGACGCCGGTGATCGTATACCACGATCATCAGGATACGGAGATGGTCTTGCTGGAGCTGGGAGAGGTAATTTACGCGTCGCGGGACGAGGATCAGACCAGGCGGCTCAATCCCCTGGATGATCCCGGCCATGATGGCTGGGATTCGAGGCTTGTCATCGGCGATGATGGCGTCGGCTACGTAGTCGCTGTGGATCCGAAGCAGTTCATCGGCTCAGGGATTGAGTTCTACCGTGTCGAGCCGGACGGAAGCTATGTGGTCGAACAGATCGGAAGCGGTCCTCAAGACTACATGTACGCGGTTGACATCGCCCTCGACTCCATGAAGACCCCCTACATCACCTATTATGATCAAACAGAAAACGACCTCGCCCTCGCTGTTCGAAAAGACGTGGGCTGGGAGATCACATCCGTGGACACCGAGAGAGAGACCGGTCTTTTCTCGTCGCTTCTGGTCGACTCGACCGACCGCATCCACATCAGTTTCCTGCGTCGATAGGGTGAGTCATCTGGCGCAGTAATGTATGCCACCATGGGGAAGCACGATTCGGAGTGGACCTTCAGCAAGGTCGACGATCTGGAACACCTGTTCCTCTCCGGCGCCTCATGGGGCGCCAGGAATGTGACATCGCTTGCCCTCGGACCCGACGGCAACCCGATAATCGCATATGGGGATCAGGCCCGGGTGAGCGTCGCCTCCTGGAACGGAATGGCCTGGCAGTCCGACACGATTGACACCAGCAAGGATCTGCGCAATCAGCCGCTCGGGCACCTCGTATCGCTGAAAACGGACGGCGCGGGTCGACCTCATCTCGTGTGGTGGGAGCTGACCGGCTTAATTCCCACCAACGGAATCATCAAGTACGCTATCGGCACACCCAATTAGCCGCGGCCTCCCATGCACTATCCGAGCGGGCCGTCGCCGACGAAGCGCGGCCAGCCCCGACTCCGCGCTCGTCGCCCGAAGCTAAGAGGACGGGCCGCTCCCGGAGGCGGTATCGGTTTCGACCCGTGCTTGTACCTCGAAAGTACGGGCGCTATCGATCGCGTACAACTTGCCATCAGAGGATGGCACGAGGAGCATGTCGTCGGTGAGCGCGGGAGCATCCGATACCGGCCCTTCGACTCTGAGATCCCATAGACTCTCACCAGTGTTGACATCGATCCCATGGACGCGTCCACCCTGCGTGCCGATGACCAAGACGTCACCCGCCAGGGTACCCGGGGCGAACCGAGACTCGCCCTTGAACTCCCACACCAGCCTGCCCGTTGCCCCGTCGAGGGCAACGACCCTACCACCGGTCCCGACTTCGTCGATTGTGAGGTAAACGCGCTGGCTGTCACCCCCGATCATACGAGCTACGTGGCCTCCAAGCTGCCTCTGCTGCCATAGGTAGCCTCCGGGAATAGGCGGGGGAGAACTTATGAATTCCCAGAGAAAAAGCTTTGTCCGCCAGTACCGAAAAGCCTTCACAAAGGGCATATCCGTCCCGCCCAGGGCCATCGCCTGAACGTTTCCGATGGCCCCGCTGAAGGCCACCGCCTGGTCGGAGATGACGGGGCCGCCGACTGGTTTGAACCACAAGGGAAATGTCAGGCGCCGGGTTCCATTGTTTGCGGTCACCAAATAAAAGTGGTTGTCGTTCGACAAAGCCGCGACTACCCCGTCGCCGACGGCGATAGGCCAGACGACCCGGTCGCCAATCTTGTGATGCCACCGTACTTTTCCAGTCTCGGCATCGAGCGCGTATAGCCGTGATGCGCCCGCATAAAGGACGCCTTCCAGTACGATGGGGGGGCCGGAGATGCTCGCTAACCCGTCGAAAGACCACTGTCGCAGACCGGTTTGAGCGGCGAGACTGAGAATCTCTCCACCACGGGTGCCAACGAAGAGAGTATCGTCCGTCACGATCGGTGAATGGTCCGAGATGCTGTTTAGTGGTATCTCCCAGATCACGTCACCGGAGGGGGCATCGATTGCATGAATCCGCCCGGAAGAAGCCTTCCTTCCGCTGATCAGAAATATTTCGTCATTCGAAACGACTGGTGGTACCGTCAGTGGCTCGCCAGTATTGAAAACCCATCCGTATTCGACGTTCGCTATGGATCCACGCGCAGCCAGGTGCCACCGAGGGTCGCCGGTTATCCGTTGGTCATGCCGGGCGGTCAGTGACCCCGCAGGCGAGGACATTGGCAATGAGAGGTGCAGGCCGTTCCAGCCGGCCTTCAACACCACCGCAGAAAGCACAACTATTATTCCGAGCGCTAGGATGAGTTTCCAGCTATACCAGAACGGGGGTTTCCTGACCGGAATATGCTCTGGCGGCCAGGACAGTGACTTGCTGTTCATGAAAACCTTAGTGTGTGCATTTTGCTGGACAAAAGACCGTTTGCACCAACGCTGGTTCCGATCTTTACGTCAACTGTTCTACCTCCCGTTGACGCGGAATCCACCTTTGTGTTTGGGACATCTATCTTGAACTACACAGCCGGCACTTTCGCTTGCATCATGTTTCGCAACATTAATTAAACGAGAATCGCGGAAAAAAGTTCATACTCCACGTTCTCAACTCTCTGGTGCCGTGCCAGATGGTGGGTTACTAAGCCGGCCGTTAAAGCCGCCCGCGTAACTTTGGGTCCAGGTGATCGCGCAGTGCGTCACCCAACAGGTTAAGCGACAGGATGGTGAGAGTGATGATCATTCCGGGCGCCAGTACCAGCCACCAGGAAGGGTTGAACGACTGGACAAGCACGCCACCAAGCATGTTCCCCCAGCTGGGCTCAGGCGGCGGTATACCAAGTCCGAGGAAGCTCAAGGCCGCTTCCGCGAAGATTGCTCCACCCAAGCTACCGGCAAAGACGATCAACAGTGGCGCCACGGCCTGCGGCGCCACGTGGTACACCATGATTCTAATCGGGTTGGCGCCCGCGGCTTCCGACGCTTTCACGTAGTCCATCTCTTTCACAGACAGCACAGTAGATCGGATAACTCTTGCAGAGCCTGGTATCCGCGTGACAGCGATCGCCAGAATTATGGTGTTCACACCGGCACCCAGACTCACCAATAACATCAGTGCAAGAATAACCCCAGGAAACGCGAAAAGTATATCAAGCAGGCGTTGGCTCAGGAGGTCTAGGCGTCCGCCTAGATAACCGGTTGCAATCCCCCATGCGAACCCGATGCCATCCCCGATAACAGTTGCCATGAACGCCACATAGAGAGTGGTCTTAGCACCGATTAACACGCGACTAAAGACATCCCGCCCCAGATTGTCGGTCCCTGCCCAATTCCCCCATGAGGGTGGCAGCAACAGCACCGTATAGTCTTGGTCCAGCGCGCCGTGCGGTGCAAGTAGGCCAGAAAATATAGCGACTGTGACAAGAAATACCAGAAAGAGCAAGGACCCGGCGCCCAGCGTGGAGGATTGCATAAACTTCGAGAATCTTCCAGACCATGCTCGCAGCCACCGTAGGGAGGCTGCGCCTGACGCTCGAAAGACCGATTTCATTGTCACTCAGTTCACCTCAGGTTTTCTTAGCCCACGCTCGTGGACAAGATATAAACGTCTTAGCTGTAGCGAATGCGGGGATCAATCCAGGCATAACTGATATCGATCAACAGGTTGATAATTACGAACGTTAAGCCGTAAAGCAGCACCAAGTTCTGAATCACCATCCAGTCCCGCTCGTTAATAGCCTGCACAAGCGCCGTGCCCAGTCCGGGCACGCCGAATGCCTGCTCCACTGCTACCGACCCACCGAGGAGCGTCGCGAAGTGCAGCCCCGATACCGTAATGACCGGCAACATAGCGTTCCTCACCATGTGCCGCGCAAGCACGACCTTTTCTGCCAGCCCTTTCGCACGCGCTGTGCGCACGTAATCCTCACGGATGACTTCCAGTAAAGTGGTGCGGCTCATTCGCCCTATGGAGGCGGCGATACCAAGTCCCATTGCTATGGCCGGCCCAATCGTCATTTTCAAATTCGCCACCGGGTCAGTCCATAGGTACGCGATTTGTATGGGCGGCCTCCAAGTAAAGAAGATGACAGTGACCAAGATAAAGGATGCACCCAGCCAAAAACTGGGGATCGCCTGAAAGAAAGTCATCAAGCTACGAGTCACCAGATCAAACCTCGTATTACGGCGGGTGGCCGCGAGGATCCCGGCTGGCAGTCCGAGTATCCACGACATAGCGATCGCCATGACGGCGATCTGTCCGGTGATAGGACCGCGCCGTGCGATTACCTCCATGATGGGTTCATCCCGCCAGAAAGATGTACCAAGCTTGCCGGTGGCAACATCACCCATCCAACTGAGATATTGCTCGGTTAGAGATTTGTCAAGGCCCAGCGAATGGCGCGCTGCAGCTACTTCTTCTTCGGAAAGGATATAGATTCCCGTGTTCTCACCATAGATCAGAGTGAGAGGATCGCCTGGCAGAATCCGCATGACAAAAAATATTAATATCGTGACTCCGATGACGGTCGGTATCGCCAGCAACAGCCGCTTGATCATGTAGTTACGCATGGCTGGTGCTCTTGTCCTTCCTCAGCGGAAAGCAGGGTAAGGATTTTATCTCACACAATTCGCGTATCTCCGGGCTACAAAGTTGGTTATCTATCAGCCATTTAGAATTACTGGCCCGCACTCTATCTAGTTTAGAGTTTCTCGCTGATCCGCTCCGAAAATGGCGACAGCGGTTCCTGCTGTGAACGACCGGCCGAGTGACTTCTGCTTCTGGGCCACTCTTGTGGCCGACCCGATTCAATCGCGACCGAACGGCAATGCCGTCCTTGCACAAAACGCCGCAGGCTGCCCCCTCTGCCCTCCAAGGAGGGGGGAGGGGGTAGCCTGCGGCGTTTCAGCTAGTTATCGTTACTTATCCAGCCAAGCTGTGGTCGAGTACCGACCCCATTCAACTTGGCCTCGCGCCTTCATGTTCAAGCCTTTTACGTAGTTCTGCCACATCGGCGCGTGGGCAGTGAAACCAAAGTGGATCTGCGGCGGGTCATTGTCCAGGATGTCCTGGCCTTCGGCCCAGAGCGCTAACCGATTAGCCAAATTTGTTTCCTTGTTGAGCTTGTCGACAACACTGTCGAAATCTGCGTTGGAGTACCGGCCAAAGTTCTGCGATGCGTCGGTCACAAACTGCTGCGCCCACATTGGCGTGTAGTTGTAGATCGGCGATCCGCCCCCTGTGCTAAGCACAAAGTCGAAGTCCTTTTTGTACTCTTCGTTCACCAGCGACCGCTCAACTGCGCTGATGTTGATCGTCATCCCGATTTGTTCCATCTGGGCGACGAAGAACGGCGCCAAGATTTCGGCGTGACCGGGAACACTGGCTGTCGTGAGATTGAACTCAGGAAGACCTGCCCCGTCCGGGAATCCGGCCTCTGCCATCAGGCTCTTCGCCTCTGCCAGGTCCTCATCGAAGCCTGCTCCGGTCCGGTAGCCAGGCATCTGGAACGCTTCAGCGTCAGGCGTCCTGCCTTCACCGTTCGTCCATCGGCTTACGGTGAGCTGCTCTTCCTTGTAGACATCCACTGCCACCTGTCGGTTGAGCGCCAGGTGCATCGCACGGCGAACCCGAACGTCGGTGAATGGCTCTTTTTCGTTGTTCCAGCGAACTTCGAGGAAGCCAGACGCCGGCAGCGGTGTCACCTGAACGGTGTCAGACACCTTGCCCTGATTGAAAGTGTCGACAGAGACGTTCCACGAGAAGTCAGCGACTCCTGTCAGGACGGCTGTCCCACGGTTGGTCCATGCGGGTACGTGCAACATCGTGGCGAAGTCCAAGTACGGAAGCGTAGGGTTCCAGTAGTCTTCGTTAGCCCTGAAGCGCCAGAATTCACCATCCTGCTTATCGTCAAGAATCATTGCCCCGGTTCCGGGAGCGATGAGCTTCCGCAAGTCACCGTCATTCGCGTCCAAAATGTGCTTCGGATAGATTACCGCGGCGACATCAGTGAACATGTCGAACTGCCATATTCTTACCTTGTCCAGTGTGAAGCGGACAGTGAAATCATCCAGAGCCTCCACACTGCCTATAGCGTCGTACCTCGTCGCTGAGGGAATGATTATCCCTGTCGGCGGGTTGATGATGCGATCGAACGTTGCGACTACATCTGCGGAGGTAAAGGGCTGGCCATCGTGCCACTTGACACCCTGGCGCAACTTGAACGTGTACTGCATCCCGTCGTCTGAGATATCCCATGACGTCGCGAGTTCCGGAACGACGGTTTTCAGTCCGTCAGTCGGATTTAGCCGGATCAGGTTGTCGTACATCTGGCTCAGGACGTTGCCACTACCACCTTGGTAAATGTCGAAGTCCCTCATCGTCGCGCCCCAGGCCGTCTTGATATGACCTCCCCGAATGGGATTTGGCTCAGGCGCCTGTAGGACGAACCCTGGCTGTGCAGTCGCTATAACGACCTGCTGAACAATTTTCTCTTTCTCAACGATGACAGTCTCGATGACGGTGTCGCCCTTGACTGACTTCTCAACGATGACAGTCTCGACGACGGTGTCGCCCTTGACGACGACAGTCTCGCCCTTGACCGACTTCTCAACGATGACAGTCTCGACGACGGTGTCGCCCTTGACTGACTTCTCAACGATGACAGTCTCGACGACCGTGACCGTCTCGCCACCACAACTGACTGCAACCATTGCTAAGCCGGCGAGTGCGAACAACGCCAGCATAGGAAATTTCAAACTATTAAATAATCTCATGGACTTTTCCTCTGCCGTGGTATCAAATTTGGGATTGCCCACGGTTTCCGGGTCAAAACTATGTCATAAACAGGACGTGCCCAAATGCACGTCTAGTGCATCCGACTATGCGAATGCCGACTACGAGTACGAGGGACATCATATACACCAAGGTGAATTAATCAAGTCAACAAACCTCACATCTCTTCCCTTTCAGACCGGGTCCCCGACAACCTGCATGGCCTACTGACTGGATTTGCCCCTGCCACGAGCCCAGCTCGGCTGAACGCTTCTTTTGTTCGTCGGAGGGAGCATGGCGCAGGCGTCGGCCTGATGACGATATCCACCAAGATTCCATATGGAATCAGGTGAAACACTGCGTTGGGACTGGGACCAATATTTGTATCACTCCTGCCGGTGTTCCCGTCTGCTAATATGGGTCAGCCTTGGATGCGCACGCCGAGATAGGGGCGGCTCAACAACTGCCCAATCAGAAATGGAATGCAATATGGGTTTCCCCGTTTACGATTACCGGAAAGATATCAAAAACCTTCTCGTCACTCCCCAGATTCGCTCTCGTTATATGAAAATGGAGCCAGGCGCTGTAGCCGCTCCGCACACGCACGACCTTGGGCACGAAGTCTTCCTTGTGTTACAAGGCTCGGCTATTTTCGAGATTGATGGCGAGACTGAGGAAGTCGGTCCCGGGCAGATGTGCGTCGCACTAGCGGATCAAAGTCATGGCATCACAGTCACCAGCGACGTGCCCATGATCATGTATCTCTCGGTCACACCGCATATTCAGCCAACCCACACGATTTGGGCCGATGGCAAACGCCTGCCCCACAGGTTCACGCCAAACAGTAATTACGACGTAGAATCGGACGCTTCGGCGGCGGTCGGCGAGATTATCAAACGACATGTCGAGGCGGCCCAGGGCGTTGCAGACGCTGCGCTGGCGGCGGCAGAAAAGCAGGAGAGTCTCCATCAGAAACTGGAGACGGCTATCGCTGATGGCGATGAAGAGACGGCCAAAAGCACGCGGAATGAAATGTGGGACGCCCTGTTCCCCACTTATGTAAAGGCCTACGAACTGGCAGACATCTGGAACGATCTGGCACCGCGGGCGGGAACTTAAGGTAGCGGGTTGGTAGTCACGCCAGGATCAAACGATCCGGCGCGCAACACGACAATCTGTTTCTGAAAACCCTGGCCTTGCCGGCAGTCCCCCCACCGTAGAGGCATATCGGTTCCACCACTCAGGGAGCGGACTATAATCCGCTCCCTGAGTGGTGGACCAATGACCGCGGGCTACCCGACAGCCCGAGATTATAGAAACAACGAGAATGGAGAACCTAATGGACCGCGTCAAAATTGGAGTGATAGGTAGTGGAGCTATCGCACAGGTACATCACCTGCCCATATTGAATGATCTTTCTGAGGAGTTCGAGATAAAGGTTGTATGTGATCTGTCTCCATCTTCATCGAAGCATGCGGCCGAAAGGTTTCATGTGCCGGCATACGAAACCGACTACCGTGCGGTGTTGGACTCCGATGTGGATGCCGTGCTCCTCTGCCATACGGATCCCAAGACAGAGGTCGCGCTGGCGGCGTTCAACGCGGGTAAGCACGTTTTTATCGAAAAGCCTATCTGCTTTTCCCTTGAGCAATCCGATGCGATGATCGAAGCGCAGAGCCGAGCGGGCAAGGTTGGCCAGACAGGCTACATGAAGCTATTCGAACCGGCGTTCGAGGCTGCGCGGCAAGAGGTGGAGTCGATGGACGACATTCGATATGTCCAAGTAAATCACCTTCACCCGAACAATGACCTGCACGTAAACCAGTTCCGGGTTCAGAAATTCGATGATATTCCGGCCGAGGCGAAAGAGAAAACTGCGGCCGCCCGGAAAGCTGCTATTTTTGACGCGTTGGGCAATGTGTCCCCTGAAGCGGTGAGGGTGTTCGGAACGATCTCGGGGAGCCTGATTCACGATCTCTATGGCCTTCGCGTGCTTTTTGGGAGACCGACCAGGATTGTGAATACCGAAGTGTGGCAGGACGGGAAGGCCATCACCACAACTCTCGAATTTGCAGACGGCATTCGCTGCGTTGTTACATGGGTTGACCTGCCAGAAATATGGGACTTCTACGAGACGCTCGAGGTATACGGCAGCAGAAAGCGGGTCATTGTCTCCTACGCGAGCGGCTTCTCCCGAAACCAATCAAGCTTGACCGTCCATGGTATCGACGCCGATGGCACCAGCTACAAGAAGGAGCCTGCCCTATCGTGGGAGAGCCCATTCCGACGCGAA
>Ga0114993_10005830_pt1 | contig 11755 bp, 11 predicted proteins | sample ArcticOcean_MG_C_FD_87042 | JGI IMG/M metagenome (GOLD analysis project Ga0114993, IMG submission 87042) | Marine microbial communities from western Arctic Ocean - ArcticOcean_MG_CB2_150 | ecosystem: Environmental > Aquatic > Marine > Oceanic | place: Arctic Ocean: Canada Basin | collected...
GACAAAATTTTTAAAAGAAGTAATTAGTGAGTTAGATTTGAACGTAGAGGTTATTTGCCAAAATATTTTAGAAACAGATAAAAAAATCATGAAACATGTTTTTGTCGCGAGAGCATTTAAACCTTTACCAAAAATTTTAGAACTTATTCACAATCAAGCACAAGATTGGAAAAAAATTATTATTTTCCTCGGTAAAACTGGAAAAAATGAATTACTTCAAGTTTCAAAAAAGTGGGATATTGAGTATAAGCAAAGGATAAGTGTTACAAACATTGATTCGTTAGTTATAAATATTAATAAAGTTAAAAAGAAAATTGAATAGCACTCAAATTATATCAGTCATAAATCAAAAAGGTGGAGTAGGTAAAACTACTACTGTAATTAATTTGGGAACAGCAATTTCATTTTATAAAAAAAAAGTTTTAATTATTGATCTAGATCCACAAGGAAACGCAACAACAGGGTTTGGTCTATCAAATAGTGATGACAAGAAAACAATTTATGATGTTTTAAATGGTAGTTGCAATTTTAAAGACGCAATCCAGGACACGAAATTTGAAAATGTAAAAATCGTATCTTCTAATGTTGACCTTTCTGGACTCGAAGTTGAGACTGCTTCAGAGAATAGAAGAGCTTTTATATTAAAAGATAAAGTGAAAGAATTTGTAAATAGTTCAGAAAATGACTTTGCTTATATCTTCATTGATTGCCCCCCTTCACTTAGCTTATTAACTATAATGGCATTAGTTGCAGCTAATTCTTTAATTGTGCCCCTACAAGCAGAGTTTTTTGCCTTAGAAGGTTTGAGCCAATTAATTAAAACTGTAGATAGAGTAAAAATGAAACTTAATCCTGAACTAAATATTCGAGGAGTACTTCTGACTATGTTTGATAAAAGAAATAAGCTGTCTGGTGAAGTAGACAAAGAGGCAAGAAAATTTTTCAAAAATAAAGTTTATCAAACTGTTATACCAAGAAATGTTCGTCTTTCAGAGGCGCCATCACATGGAGTTCCCGTTTTAACCTACGATAAAAATTGCGCAGGAAGTAAATCATATTTAAATTTTACGGAAGAATTTTTAAAACAGGAAAGCGTTATGGATAACGCAGCATAAGACATGGAAAACAAATTAAAAAAAGGCTTAGGGCGAGGCCTGTCATCTTTACTTGGTGACACAATCAAAAAAAATGATATTAACAAAGTTTCAATTCAAGATTTAGAGAGAAATAAATTTCAACCTAGAAAAAGATTTGATAAGGAAAGTCTTTTAGAGTTAACTAATTCTATAAAGCGAAGTGGGATAATCCAGCCTATTATTGTAAGACCCAGCAATATTTCAAAAGGTAAATATGAAATTATTGCGGGAGAAAGAAGGTGGCTTGCTTCACAACATGCTGGGTTACATGAATTACCAGTTGTTGTACTAGATGTTGATGATGAAAAATCTTTAGAATTTGCAATTGTAGAAAATGTTCAGAGACAAGATTTGAATTCAATCGAAGAAGCAAAGGGATATCAAAAATTAATAGACAATTTCAATTATAATCAAGAAAAATTATCCAATTTTATTGGAAAAAGTAGAAGTTATGTAGCAAATTCATTAAGACTATTAACTTTACCCAGTGAAGTTTTATTAATGGTAGAAGAAAATAAATTGTCAGCTGGACATGCTCGTTCGTTGATTGGCTTAAGTAATTCAAATGTTATTGCAAAAAAAATAATTCAAAAAAAACTTTCTGTGAGACAAACGGAAGTTTTGGTTAAACAATTTCGTGAAAAGAATTTTAAAGTTATTTCAAAAAAAGATTCTAATATATTAGATTTACAAAAAACTTTAGAAGATAAACTTGGGCTTAATGTTTCAATCAATAATAAAAAAGATAATTCAGGAACAATTAGTTTCGAATATAAAAATTTAGATCAACTAGATAAAATTATTAACACTATTAAGAAAAACTATTAGCTTTTTTACACAAGTTGGTAAAAAAATTATAAAAAATTATTTTTGATATTTGTGGATTTTTCTTACATAATATTTCTATATTGCTCATTTCACTCATTATATTATTAAGCTCATCTAGTTTCCACACCATTAATTGTTTTTTTACCATTGGTTTTTCTTTCCAAAAAATTGGTGGTTTTGATGAGCTTAATAAATTATCTAAATTATCATAATTTTTTTCAACCTTTTTCATATTGAGCAATCTTTGTATTTTATTACTTAATATTCTTAAAAAATATACTTGGTTAATTGTGTTGGAATAAAATTCAGATAGCATTCTTTTGTATTGAATAATATTTCCACACAAACATTCATTTATAAAATCATCATTTTTATATTCTCCAGAAAAATTAATTATTGACTTTATTTCATCAATTTCTACAATCTGTTTATTGAAAGAAAGATTTTTAATTTTTTCTAATTCTTTTTTTATATTTAGACGATCGCCATTAGCCTTTTCTATTAATAAATTTATTATTTCACTAGAAATGTTTAGATTTAACTTTTTAGCTTCATTTCTTGCTATATTTTGTAGATCTCTATCGCTATCCAAATAACATGGTATACATAAAGTCTTTTCATTTTTTTCAAATAAATTTCTTATTCTAGATTTTTTTTCTAAAATTTCTGAAAAAATTACAAAAAATATATTTTTGGGGTATTTATTTAATATATTTTCAATCTGATTTATGATTTTGTCCGTGCCGCCGTTTATAGTAATTATTTTGCAATCTCCAAATAGAGAACCAGAATAAATTGAATTATAAAAATCCTCTTCATTGTTTAATATTTCATTTTCATATAATGACAAAAATTCTATTTCAGTATTTTTTTTCTTTACACCATTTTTTATTATTTCTTCAATATCTTTCTTTATCCCATCATTTTCGCCATATAATAAAAAAAAATTATATTTTAAAAAGTTTTCTAACTTTCTTTGTATTTCATAGCTTTTAATAATCATTTTATTTTATTATCTGGAAAAGTTTAATTAATAATTTTTGATACGCTGCGTTTGTAAGAGTTTGTTTAGATTGATTTTCTAACTTTATAGTTTCTGAATATTCGTTTTGTGTTTTATAACTTGTAGAAGAAACAAAAATTTCATTTAATATTTTTGCATCAGTTGTAATATCGCTTATTATAATCTCTATATTTAAAGTAATTTTATATTCTAAAATTTTACCCTCACCATTTTTAGATGTTGCTTCCTTATTTTCTAAAACATTAATATATAAATCTAAATTTTTTTTATTAGAATCAAGCTTATTAGTTTTAGATAAATTATATAATTTTGCATAAATATTATTTCCTAAATTTTTATTACCTTCAATCAAATAACTATTAATATTAAAATTTAATTTCGTTGCATTAAAAATTGGTTTATATCCAGCGCACCCATTTAAAATAAAAATTAATATTATTAAAGCAACTCGAAAATCTATATTTTTCATTTTTTAATTATAAAGTTAATAAGTTTATTTTTTAAGTATATATTTTTTATGATTTCTTTATCTCCTAGGTATTTAGCAAGGTTTTCGGTATTTTTACATTTTTTAATTATTTCATTTTCTTCTGAATCTGTGGGCATTTCTATTATACCTCTTTTTTTACCATTTATTTGGACTACGATATTATAATTTTTTTCTTCAAGAAATTTAGATGCGTATTTAGGCCAATAAGTTTTTTTATTAATTTTTTCGCAGCACTCGTGAGCTAAATGGGGAACAAGTGGTACTAATAGCATTATAATCTTTTCCCACTCTTGTTTTAAAATTTTGATGGATACCTGTTTTTTTTGTGTTTGGTTGTTTATTAAATTGTAAATTTCATGAATATTAGCAATAACAACATTATATTGGAAGTTTTCTAAATTTTTAGTCACATTAAAAATTGTTTTATTAACACTTTTTTGTAATTTTAAATCTTCTAAAGCTGTCGAAGATTTTTCGTCTTTCATACTTAAGATTTCAGTATTTAACTTCCAAATCTTTTGAATAAATTTAAAAGCTGCTGAAACTCCCTCCTGAGACCACTGCACATCCCTTTCGGGAGGGCTGTCTGATAGCATAAACCACCTTATAGAATCTGCACCATAGATTTCAATCATTTTTTCAGGGTCTATGGTATTTTTTTTAGATTTAGACATAGACTCAGGTGGACCCACTACAACTTTCTTTTTATCACTTTTGGTTACAAATTTTCCTTCAGAATTTTTTTCAATTTCTTCAGGGTACAGCCATTTACTATTTTCATTTTTATAAGTTTCGTGACAAACCATGCCTTGAGTAAATAAGCTTTCAAATGGTTCTATATATTTAAATTTTTTATTATCAAAGGCTAAAGCTCTCATAAAAAATCTCGAATAAAGTAAATGTAAAATTGCGTGTTCAACACCTCCTATATATTGATCCACGGGCATCCAATAGTTGATATCTTCGATTTGATATCCATACTTTTCATATTTAGGAGAACAAAATCGTAAAAAATACCAAGAAGAATCAACAAAAGTATCAAGTGTATCAGTTTCCCTAATAACTTCTTCCCCAGAAGAAAGTGTAGTAAATTTCCAAGTGGGGTGTTTTTCTAATGGGTTACCATTTATATTGAGATCAACTTTTTCAGGGAGCAATATTGGCAGATCTTTTTTTTCAACTGGTCTAGGTTCACCTTTTTTATTATACACTATCGGAATAGGACATCCCCAATATCTTTGCCTAGAAACACCCCAGTCTTTAAGACGAAATGTAATTTTTCTTTCCCCCAATTTTTTTTTTGTAAAGACTTCTATTGCTTTATCTATAGCTTGAGTAACTGTTAAATTATTTAAAAAGTCTGAATTAAAAAGTATTCCATCTTCAGTATAAGCCTCATTACTTATTTTGAATTTTTTAGGATCCTTCTTACTAGGCCTTACAACAGGAAGAACATTAAGATTATACTTATTAGCAAAGTCCAGGTCTCTTTGGTCATGTGCAGGACAACCAAATATTGCGCCAGTTCCATAATCCATCAAAACAAAGTTAGCAACAAAAATTGGTATTTTTTTTTTATTATCAAAAGGGTGAATAGCAAATAAGCTAGTATTAAAACCAATTTTTTCTGCAATTGCTAGAGCTTCTTCGGTAGTTCCAGATTTTGAACATTTCAACTTAAATTTTTGAAAATTCTCGTTATTTTCAAAGTTTTTTGAGATTGGGTGATCAATGGAAAGTGCAATAAATGAAGCTCCAAATATAGTATCAGGTCTAGTTGTAAAAACTTTTATTTTTTCATCATTATTTTTTTTATCAATTTGAAAATTAATTTCACAACCTAAAGATTTCCCTATCCAATTTTTCTGCATAAGTTTAACTTTGTCTGGCCAATTTTTTAATTTTTCCAATTCATCAAGCAAATCTTGAGAAAATTTTTTAATATTAAAAAACCATTGAGAAAGTTTTTTTCTTTCAACAGTAACGCCTGACCGCCAGCCCTTACCATCAATCACTTGTTCATTGGCTAAAACAGTTTGTTCAGCTGGATCCCAATTTACATATGTATCTTTTTTATAAACTAGACCTTTATCAAATAATTCTAAAAAAAACTGTTGCTGATGCTTGTAGTATTCTGGGTCGCAGGTCGATACTTCCCGGTCCCAGTCCAATGAAAGACCAAGAAGTTTTAATTGTTTTTTCATAGTTTCAATATTTTTTTTGGTCCAATCTTTGGGATGAAGATTATTTTCACGAGCCGCATTTTCGGCTGGCAATCCAAACGAATCCCAACCCATTGGATGTAAAACATTAAAGCCTTGAAGTTTTTTGTATCGTGCTAATGCATCGCCAATTGTATAATTCCTTACATGCCCCATGTGAATTTTTCCGGAAGGATAAGGAAACATTTCAAGACAATAAAATTTTTTTTTATTTTTATCTAGAATTGTAGAATCTGTTTTTTCTGTAGCCCAAAAATCTTGCCACTTTTTTTCAATTTCTTTTATATTATATCTTTCCATTGATCGTAAAATAAAATTTCATATTTATTACTATGAATGGTTAATTATCTTATTTCTGGCCTTTTTTTCTTATTTTTGGTTCTGAGTTCTTTTTCAAATATAGCTGCTTTTTTAAGAATCTCGACTTGAATTTCTCTTTCAAGAGTTGAAGATATTTTCCGAACAGTACAATTTTGTTGAACAGTGCATTTTTTTTTATGCACGGTTATTTTGAGTCCATCAGCTCTTACTTCGTTTGTTAAAAATCTTACAGTAATCTTAATCGCTTCATCTGATGCTGTGCTTTCGTTATACCAATCGGTTGTAATAATTCCTCCCGAATAATCTACATTTGCTAAAGGAAGAAAGTCTAAAATTTCTAGTGTAGCTCTCCACATAGGATTTGAACTTGCAAATTGATAGTTGGTTCCACCACTTCTTCCAGTTATCCCTCCCATTAAAGTTACACCTTTTCCTTCTTCAAGATTTTTTTTGACCCGTTCATCTGCGCTAGCGGGAACTTTTCTAGCGTCCGCGGGGGCCCAGATTTTGCCACAAGAATTTAAAAAAATTAAGGAGATTATCCCGAAAATAAAAAATTTTTTTACCACAAAGTTATTTAAATATTGCATTGATCTATATATCTAATACATTAAATCTCAGTTGAAAATTAAGAAAAATTTAAAGAAATTTACCTAAAAAATTGCTATTTTTAGTGGGAAATGAGTAAAATGGTGGTAAATATACCACATGAGCTAAAAATCTTTATATTATAACGCTTTTTTGATTTTTTATGACAAATACAGTGTTATTTTCACAACATTCATATGAATAAACAAAAAACAACGAAGGAGATAACTATGAATAAATTAACTAAAATCGGAGTATCTGCATTGTGTGGATCTCTGGCTTCTGTTTCTTCTGTGTACGCAGGTGCACTAGAAGTTGTGGGAGGCGCTACGGCAACGTGGGCGAATACTGAATCTGAATCAACTGGTAACCCAATTGGTTTAAGTTCTGGTATGACGTTTAAAGGTTCTGGAGAATTAGATAATGGAACTACATTTACGTTGACGTTAACAAACGCAGACCAAGCTGCTTACTCTGCTGGAAATATCCAGTTAGTAACGCCTGGTTTAGGAACAATTACAATAGACCAAGGTGCCGGCGGAACGGGTATTGACCGTTACGACGACATGATGCCAACTGCATGGGAAGAAACAACTGGTACTTCATTAGGTACTGGTCTTCAAACAGCAGGTGGAATTGGTAGCAATGCAAACATTGACTGGACATTACCAAGTGGTTTTTTTCCAGATGGAATGACTGTAGCTGTTGCTTACACACCTAGAGCACAGGGTTTAGGAGCTAACGATAAAGGTACCGCAGGTTCATCTAATGAACAATTAGGTAAAGGTTACGATATAGCTGTTGAACACACTGGCTTAGCTGATGGTCTAAAACTATTTGGGGGCTTTTCTACAATAGAAGGAAATGGCGCTCTTATGGGAGATGCAACACAACACATTCTTGGAGCTACTTATGCTGTTGGAATGGTTACGGTTGGTTATCAGTACTCTATGGACGATAAGGGTAGTACTCAGGCAACAACTGCAGCTTATGAAAACCAAGCATTTGGTATTTCATTTGCTGTCAATGATGATCTGACATTATCTTATGGTGAACATAAATCTGAAAGATCAGTTACAACTGCTGTAACAGCAGATGTAGAAAACACTGCTAGGTCTTTACAAGTATCATACACAATGGGTGGAATGTCTATTAAACTAGCCGAATCATCTGTTGACAACGGTAACTACGTTACTGGTGGTACAAAAGATCTTGACGGTACAACTGTAGCATTAAGCTTAGCATTTTAAAGGGGGGAACATGAAAAAGATAACTAAAATAGGATTATCTGCATTGTGTTGTTCTCTAGCGTCTGCTTCGGCATACGCGGGTGCTTTAAGTGTATCAGGAGGAGCAACAGCAACGTGGTTATCCAAAGAAGGTACGAGTAATGGTAATCCGATTGGTTTAAGCTCTGGTTTAACGTTCAAAGGAAATGGTGAGTGGGACAGCGGAACAACTTTTACGCTGACTTTAACTCATGCTGACCAGGACGCTTACTCAGCTGGAAGTATCGTTATCACTACACCAAGTTTTGGAGAATTCAGAATTGGTGGAGCAGATGGCGCTAGTGGTATTGATTCGCATGACGATAAAATGCCAACAGCTTGGGAAGAAACCGATGGTACTGGTCTAACAATTGGTCACGACAAAATCTCTGGAGTAGGAGGATCGATGAATTTAGGTTACAAAACACCTAAGTTTGTAGGTACTACTATACAAGTCGCTTACGCGCCAAGAAATAATGGCAAAATCGTAAACGATAAAGCATCTTCAGGTTCTGCGAGTGAGCATTTGGGAAGCGGTATGGACATACTTGTTGATATGAATACAGGCGATTTACTGGACTTAGGTTCTGCAAATGTTTTCGCTGGATATTCAGTTACAGAACGTCCAACAGATAACAAAGCGGGTGCGCAAGCAGATCCAAATTCCGACAAAGAAGAAGCTGTCGGTGGTGTAATCTTCACTGTTGGGCCTGTTAGTTTAGGTGCGCAAGCATCTGTGGAGTGGTTAGGTAATGAGCAAACTGCGAGTGATGTAGCAGGTTACAGAAACGTTGGATATGGCATATCATTCAATGTTAATGATGATCTGTCTTTGAGTTACGGTAAAAACGAATCTAAAAAAGGATTTGTTTCTCTGGAGCAAGGAGCACAAGTTATAAGTGAAGTGGAGTCTTTCCAAATTGCTTATACAATGGGTGGCGCAGCAATTAAAATTGCTAAAACCGATGTTGTTAACCAAAACTATACTACAGGTACAGGAGCTGAAAGAGAAGGCATGACATTTGCTTTATCTCTAGCGTTCTAACACATTTAATTTAAAAAGAATTTATTCTTTAAAAAACCGGCCTTTTTGAGGCCGGTTTTTTTTTGAATATACTAATACCACCGAAACCACTTAGATGAAGTAATTTAATTTTACGTAAGTTGTACTCATTTATACCACCCAAGGCCATAACTTTAACTTTGCAGGAATATGATAGCGAGTTAAATTTATGGATACCTAAAAAATTTTTAGATTTTTTTACGTAAAAGGCAGGAGAAAGAAAAATAGCTTTACATTTTTGTAAAGTCTTTTTGTAAATTTCTTTTTGATTATGTGCAGATCCTATAATAATGAGATTTTTTTTTTCAAGATTAAGAAAACTTTTATTATTATTAAATGAAGGAATATAAATCCCATCTGCTTTTGATTTTAAAGTTAATTTAATATCATTTGATACAAAAAGTTGGTATCTTTTTTTTTTGCCAATGTTCGCTCTTCTTATTAACTCTTTTTCTCTATTGGTACTGTTATAATTTCTATAAATTACTCCAATATTTATTTTATTGTTTTCGAATATTTGTCTATTATAGTGGTCAACGAAAATAAATAATTTTGGTAGTTTTTTATGCATTTAAGTGAGAAAAGGTTTAATATAGTTAATAACAAAATTAATGATATTATTAACAAAAAACAACTAAAAACAAATCCAAAAATTATTGCTGTAACTAAAACTCATCAAAAAAATACTTTTTCCCCATTATTAAATTTAGGACATGTCCATTTTGGAGAAAATAAAATGCAAGAAGCCGAATCTAAATGGCCAGAATTAAAAGAAAAATATAAAAATATACAATTGCATATGCTTGGAAAGCTGCAAACTAACAAAGCCAAAAAAGCTGTGAAATTATTTGATTATATTCATTCCTTGGATAACATAAAACTAGCATCAAAATTAAGTCAATTTGAAAAAGAGTTGAATAAAAAAATAAAAATATTTATTCAAGTTAATATAGGCAACGAACCGCAAAAATCTGGAATTTCATTAAATGAACTTGATAAATTCTACAGTTATTGCATTGGAGAGTTATCTTTAAATATTGTTGGATTAATGTGTCTTCCACCATTAGATTCCCAATCTAAAAATTATTTTCTTTCTTTAAGAAAAGCTGGTGAAAAACTTAACCTTTTAGAATTTAGTATGGGAATGTCTTCTGATTATGAAGACGCAATTTTCAATGGTTCTACCTTTGTGAGGATAGGAACCGAACTCTTTGGTGAAAGAAATGTTTAACTAATAAAAATTTTTGTTCTTTTATTAATGAAAGGAAGTATTTTTAGAAAATCTTTTTTTAATATACCAACGCATCCTTTTGTAGGTTTGTATTTATCGTTTGTCATATGCAAGAAAATTGCACTTCCTTTGTTTTTTATAATAGGTTTTGAATTGTATTTTATGTTAATAAGCAGATCATAAATATTATCTTTCCTATAAAGTTTTTCTGCATTACCTTTAAAGGGAAAATTTATTTTTTGATTATATCTTGGCGATTTAATATCATCACACCACCCCATTTTTTTTTTTATTATTATTTTTTTAATTTTACATTCTATTTTATTGTTTTTATCTTTTCTGTAGTAAAGGTTACCTAGTTTGAAAATGCCTTTAGGTGTAGCTAAATCACCTTCTTTTTTTGAACTTTTAATTCCAGATTTGCCTATACTGCACTTTATTTTATAATTTTTATATATCAGTAAATGTTTTTTTATTTTAATATGCATATACATTTTTAATGAGTAAATTAACTATATCAATATTTGGTAATGAAATCTTCTTAGAAATTTTAAATAAACTAAATTTATTTTCTAAATATAAAATTATTTCTTGTGATAAAATTAATCTAATTTTAGGAAATAACGATGATAAAACGCATATTATCGTTTTTTTTCTAACAAAAGAAAACGAAAAAGATTGCCATACATTATTGAAAGAAAATTTTACATTGATTATTGTTAATAATTCGTCAGTACTTAAAAAAATGTTACCAGGAGGTTTTTTCGAACACCTTAATATGCCTTTTAGCATTTTATTTTTTGAAAAAAAACTAGTTTCTCTTTTAGCAAGATATAATTTTAAAAAAACCTCATTAATAAATTTACGTAATTATATATTAGACAAAAATGAAAGAAAAATTAAAAAAAATAATTTAGAACTACAGCTTACCGAAAAAGAAGTTGATTTTTTAATTTTATTTAGTGAAGCTGCCGTACCGTTAAGTAGGAAATTTATTTTAAAAAATGTTTGGAATTATTCTTCTAATACTGAAACTCATACAATTGAAACTCATATACACAGATTAAGAAAAAAAATTTTACTAAAATTTAAAGATAATAATTTTATCAAAAACAATGATAAAGGATACTTTATTTGAAAACAAAATCTCGAAATTTTATTGCAAAAGATTTATTTTCTCCAAAATATAAAAAAAGAGTTGTAAAGCAAAAAAAAGGAAAAGGAAGCTTTAAAAGAAAAAAACGCTAATCTAATCTTGCCCCTATTTTTTGAATAATTTTTGAAGACATTTCAGTTCCTTTTTCAAGACTATCTTTAATAGATAATTTATTAATATAGCCATGCAAAAAACCACCAGCAAATAAGTCCCCGGCACCAGTTAAATCTATAATTTTTAAATTTTTTTGACTATCACATTGAACAACTTCATTTTTTTGAATTGCAATACTTCCTTTTTCTCCGCGCGTAATTACAATTATTTTTCCAAGTTGTTTGCTGAACGATATAACTTCATCAAAGTTTTTAGCATTAATTAATGACATAATTTCTTGTTCATTGGCAAATGTAATATCCAACTTGTTTTTA
>Ga0114993_10005831_pt1 | contig 11752 bp, 5 predicted proteins | sample ArcticOcean_MG_C_FD_87042 | JGI IMG/M metagenome (GOLD analysis project Ga0114993, IMG submission 87042) | Marine microbial communities from western Arctic Ocean - ArcticOcean_MG_CB2_150 | ecosystem: Environmental > Aquatic > Marine > Oceanic | place: Arctic Ocean: Canada Basin | collected...
ATCATCAGTTAAATGTAAATCCTGAGCACCGGCGGCGGCTGCCCAACCAGCCAAACGAAGTGTCCAAGCTTTCTTATTTAACTTGTCTTTCATTCTCTCTCTTTTCCCAATAAGAACATAAATATGTTTATCTACAGCCCCACTTTGTTGTATATGAAACCCACCACTAATTTCAGATGGTAATAACATTAAATTTGCAAATTGTTTATAAATGGCCTGCGATTGTCCCTTTAAACCAGTAGGACTTCCAGTATCACCATACTGATCAGAACCAGAACCTTCAATATGTCCCCAAGTTACTGAAAATTGAGTTTCAGAACTAGCTGAACCTGGATGTGCATTACAAACATCATAATAATATGCTTCATTAGAATTTGCTATTGAAGCTGTATGTATAAGAGGTCCCTCTATAGTACCATCACCGTTAGTAAAATAACCTTCTGTAACTTTTATGGTTTCCGTTATTTTATCTGTGGTATTTCCTGCTCCATCAGAAGACATATCTAAAAATATTGCGTTTGCCGGCGCTCCTCTTGGTCTCCACCCACGAGCGGGTCTACGACCTCCTCTTCTTCCTCTTCCTCCTCTTCTTCTACGGGGAGGCATTAATTCCATCAAATCACCATCATGATTAAAACTATCTTCGGATAATGTTTCCCAACGGCCGGTATTTTCATTAAACTTAGTTGTTATCTCATTATATATTTTCATTTAACTTCTCTCCAAATTTTCTAAAAAATTAACCCTTATCTCTTTTAACTCTGTCCATAGTTACTGTAGCTGATTTATATGCACCAGTTGATTTACTAATAAATGTAATTACAACCGATCTTGTTTGTGTTGTTTCAGCTCTGTCCAAGAAAACAGGCGGAGTATCATCAGAAGTATTTTCGTAAAGGGCGGCGTTTTCAATCTCTTGATCATTTAAGAATTGTCCTGATATTCCGGAAATATCAATTTGTTTCCAACCACCAGTAATAGCGGTAAATAAAGATTTATCAGGAATAACCAACTGCCAACCTTGTGTTTCTGTTGAGTTTTCAAGTTTTGGTGTAATTGATTGCTGTTTCATAGATGAACCAAAATTCTTTGTCACGGTTACTCCAATACCTTCACCATTCAATGCTACAAATGGTAATTCAACAGTATCACGACTAAGCGTAATTAAACTATTTCTCATAAAATAAGCAGCGTTTGGAAGGGCTTCCAAATTAGGTAAATTTTCAATTGCCTCACCATAATAAGCTGAACCAGATGGGTGATCTGGATTCCACAATGTATAATCAATACCTGTATCCGAAAGTGTAAAATAACTTATATTAAGCCCCTGTCCAGAAGCTAAAAGTTTTCTTCCCTGTTTTGTTAAAATTGCATCTACTACAATTGTCGAGTTGTCTAAATATCCCATTTTAATGTTCTCCTATGATTCTTTAATCAATGATGTTTTTATAACATATATTCAATTTCATATATAAATATACAAATAATGAAAAATATGTTTATTTTAATTACGATCCTCCTCTATTAACTTCAAGTCTATTTTCACCTGTTGTTACTATTGTATAAAAAGCGTCTTTTGATAAATCATTAAATATTTTAGATTCAAACTTTTGACCACCTTCATTTTGTGTTCCTTTATAATATAATTCATCTAAAATATATTTTGAATTACCAATAATAAAATCATGATTTGCTGGATATATCATGTCCAACTCTTCATCTAAATATTTTCCACCATGTGGAACAGTTGATGCTTTTACAAATCCATATGTTGTACCTAATGGTCTTTCCCCCAAACCTTTAAATGTAGTTAAAAATGTCTTATTTTTTATATCTTTACTATTACTACTTGTATAATCGGTTTCAAAACTATCAATTACATCCCCCAAAGCATTATGAGAAAATGAACCTGATAAGGTTTCCACATCTCCAAGAGTTGTAAAAATATTTCTTTCTTCATAATGATATGTATTATAATCACCAAGACTTCCAGACCACCCCCAATGAATAAATTGTGTATTGCTTGATCCTGTTCCCCAATTATCTTCTAAATTTCTTTTTGTTTCAACATGTTTTGTATTAAAGTTTTTTTCACCCCACAAAAAATCCCCATCTATTGTTCTAAAAAGTTCTTCCTCAAATTTTAAAGCAACATCACCACGTCCATGTTTAATACTAATACCATCATTAGTAAATAAAGTTCCTTTTTTTGAAGTTTCAAACGATGATGGGAATGAAATTACAGCATCATTGGCATCGTGTAATATCTCAGCCCCACCAGGTATCGTATACAATATTCCTTTTTTTGGTACTTCAAAACTAGATGGAAATGTAATTACCGGGTCATCGTCATCGTGAAGAACTTCAGTTCCACCGGGTATTTTATACAACACACCTTTCTTTGGGGCTTCAAATGACGAAGGAAATGTAATTACCGGGTCATCGTCATCGTGAAGAACTTCAGTTCCACCGGGTATTTTATATAATATACCTTTCTTTGGTGCTTCAAATGACGAAGGAAATGTAATTGCTGCTTCATCGTCATCATGGAGAACTTCAGTTCCACCGGGTATCTTATACAGCGTTCCCTTCTTTGGCGCTTCAAACGATGATGGAAATGTAATTACCGCTTCATCATCATCGTGAAGAACTTCAGTTCCACCAGGTATTTTATATAACGTGCCTTTCTTTGGTGCTTCAAAAGATGATGGGAATGTAATTGCCGCTTCATCGTCATCATGTAATACTTCAGTTCCACCAGGTATTTTATATAATGTTCCCTCTTTCGGAGCTTCATATGACGAAGGAAATGAAATAGCAACTTCATCGTCATCATGTAATACTGCAGTTCCACCAGGTATTTTATATAATGTTCCTTTTGGTGGTGTTGCAAATTCTGATGGGAATGTGATTACTGGTTCATCGTCATCATGTAATACTTCAGTTCCACCAGGTATTTTATATAATGTACCTTCTGGTGGTATTACAAATTCTGATGGAAATGTAATTGCCGCTTCATCATCGTCATGGAGAACTTCAGTTCCGCCGGGTATCTTATACAATGTACCTTCTGGTGGTATTACAAATTCCGTTGGAAGGGAAATAGCCACATCATCATCCTCGTGTAATACTTCTTTACCGGTAGGTATTTTATATAATAATCCTTCAACCTTTTTAACTTCACCATCTAGTGGAAGAATATTTTCAATCTTCATTGGGCTGTCAGTAAAATGTACTGAATCATCAATATTAACTATCTCCTTAATTCCCAATTTAGATAACGGGCTCCCTTTAAAAGTATCTAAATGTTGTAAACCATCTTTACCTGTTTTCTGATGCATATATACGACTTCTTTATGATCTGTAACTCCTTGTATTGTTCCTTCAATGCGTTGTTCAAAAAATTGAATTCTATGATTATGTATTTTATTTCTTTCCAAATATGTTGGTTTTAAATGTACTCCTATTTTAGAAAGAGTAGCCCGCGCTGGAATAAGTCTTTTTATAGAAGTCATTAATGATTTATCAAATATAGCTAACTGAGCTCTAATGTATGTATTAACATTCATTGACACATCATAATGATCCATAAAATCTCTAGTAAAATCTTTTAAATCTTTATATTCCCCCCTATAAATGTCTTGTGGGTTTGCAAATTTATCATTTATATCGAAATTACCAAGTTTTTCTGTTATAAATTCATTTATAGTATCTTGTGGTGATCTAACAATTTCGACTAGACTTGAAGCTTTTCGTTCATTTACTAAAGGATCAAAAATTGTTAATTTACTAAATTTAAGTGGATTTAAATTATTTATAGTTCTAACATTTGTATCTAATAAAATATTATTTACATCCCATTGGGGTGAAGATCCCATACTTCTAAATCCAAATTGTATTCTATCAATTTGATCTTCATCATATAAAGATCCAGTGAATGCTAGTGAGTTGGATATATCGGCATTAAATGGTATAGAATAATCTTTTAAAGTTTTGGGGTTAGAATCCTTAAATACTAAAGATTTTGCGCCAGGTATATAATTTTCATTTAATTTAAAATGATAAATTAAATTATATCTAGATGACAATACAGTATTTCCAGAAACACTCTTTTTATCTAAAACATGCGTTTTAAATACCGAAGCACTTAATGCGTTTTTCCAAACTCTTAATTCTGCCATAGAACCTGTATATGTTCCACCGATAATTAAATTTTCACCTGTAGCGGGGTTTCTACTACCAGTTGAAGTCCAATTGTCTATACTAATAGCATCAACATCAACACTATCTATTGAAGCTTTATCTAAATGAAGAATTAAATCTCCACGTTGTTCAGCAGTATAAAGTTCAAAATCACCGGATGCTTTTCTCTGTAATAGAACATTCCAAAAATTTTGATTTTTAAAATTCTTATAATCACTTGACATTGAAACTCTATTTGCAATGCTTGTAATTGTCGAAGTACCATCTTCCGTAGTATTTAATCTAAATTGTAATCTTGATTTTGTATCATCACTTTCAAATGGCTGTAAAACTACTTGCCATAATTCTTCATCAGTATTACCAACACTGTTTAAAATAGTTTGAGTATTTGTTCCTTTTACTGGTTTAAAAATAAATTCTATTGCTTCACCAGCTACATCATCTCTTGCCCATTCCGCTTTAATTCTTTTATTTGAATCATCTATAACATATGAAACCAACTTATCTTTTTTATCGTTATATGAAACATTACCACCAGTTCCACCAACACCATCCAATAAATTAGATGTATCATCTGTTAAAGCCGTTCCCTCTACCAACGAAGCGCCGTGTTCTCTTAATACTAATATGTCTGGCGGGAAACCATATGAATTTAATAAAGCCCTTATACTATTCTGCGTTCCTTTTGTTTTATAAATATAATTTAAATTATTGAGTATGTTTCTCCAAACAGAATTTTTAACATCTGCATTTTTATTAATATTGGATAATTCAGTTCCTAAATATTCAACAAGTCTACTACCACTTCCACCATATGGAAGCATAAATTCCCAATTCTTACTTTCAGCTATAGCTGGTAAAATATTAGTAGGAACTGATTCCTCCTCTGGATATTGTAAACTAGTAAATGATTGATAAGTATCAATGTAATTTTTAATTATATCAAATTGTTCTCCAATCATATCAACAAATTTTCTTAAATTTGTATTGTCTTGATGGGATTCAATTGTGTAGTATTCTGGTAAATTGCTATATAAACGATGTAAATTTATATCATCATATAAAGAAGCAGATACATATTGATCATCATACCAATTTTCAAATTGTGCCGAGCCAGTTTTGTATATATTTGAAAACGGTACATAATCAATTGGATTATATTTTGATATTTTCATATCCGCTAAAAAAGATGAAGTGGTTGCTGTACCATAATCGGTATTAATATGTATTCTAAATAATTCTCCTGCAGGTAAAATAGAACCAGTAAAAAATACTCCACTACCTGTAACAACAGTTGCTAAATTAGTATATCTATTACCAACTCTTATACCATAAGACCCAGAAACTTTATTTCCATGTAAAACATTTATTCTATCAGAGCCGGCATTAAAATTATGTATTCCCCCCGGACCACCAACTATTGGCTGTGACTCTACTGGAACAAAATATGACATTGAAGCATGATAAATATATCTCTGCCAAGAACCAGATGTTATAGACGGTTGAAGAATAGAACTTGTATATAGAGTATCGTGTGGTAATTTCGGTACAGAATTTGGATTATTGTTTGTCCAAACAATATTATTATTAATACTTTCATCACCCTTCATTAAGAATGATAAATAAAATGAACCACTATCATTGTAAAATGGTTTATTCTCTACTTCATATTTTCCTCTAAATAATTCAATAGCTTTATCAGAATTAGAACCAGAAACTTTGTATACCATATCAAACCCATCATATCCGGGAAGACGTTTTAAATTCTTACCACGTACAGGTGTATTGGCTATATAATTATCACCAATTGTTAAATTATACTTAAATCCCCCCTTATGGGAATTATAATAAAGGTAATTTTCATATGGGGTAAACTCATTTTTCTCTTTTTGTATTTTTTCAAAAAAAGTTCTTCTTGAATTATTAACTGCGGTTGATTGTGCACTAGCGGTTGAATATAAAGATTGTGAAATCTTATTCAAATGACCTTCTATTCTTCCAACTTTTTCCTTAAAATTTTCAAGTTTAGAGACAGCAGATCCAAAATATGTAAAATTTTCAAAATTATTATATTTAATTTTTAAATTAACATCAGGGCTTCCAGATATAATATTATTAAAAACTGAAGCATCTGAAAATGATCCAGTTAACTCATTATAAGTTTCAAACTTTACATTAATAGAATCAGGATTTCCTACCTCATCAAGCATCCCCCTATCATAATCCAACCCACGCAACTCTGGTGTTGGTGGAGTTTCTGGTATATAATAAACATCTTGTTCATATGAATTTATTATTTGTTCTTCAATGGAAATTAAATCTAAAGCTGATATAGAGGTTGGTAATGGATTAAGTAACTTAATTACAACTGAAGGTATAGTATCCGAACTTAGTCCAATTAAATCTATATCTTCTACTTCAATATTAATAATCGGAATCATTTGATTAGTTTTTGAAACTATTACATAATCATCTGTACTTCCATTTAGTAAATCTTTTAAATAACCTACTATTAATCTAATAATAGCTGGTTGAGGTCCTGGTGAAAAATAATTAGCATCTTCAGTTGGTATATATTTTGGACCCATTGTTCCATCATCAAAATTACCGTTAACCGTTCCAAATATGTAATAATTTACATCATTACTACCTATGGAACTTAAAGTTACTCTAAGCTCTTTTCTCGATGGTGATATTTCTTTTACTATAAATCTCATTAATATATTCTCTTTTTACTTCTTCTTTTAAGTTTTCTCAATCCTCTAGATTTTTTTCTAAGTTTTCTAGCTTTTCTTAAAGGAATAACTTTCTTATCTTTAGATTTTATTCCTAATTTTTTTCTTAAATTTCTTCTAGCGGGTAATTTTTGATATGGCACATCTATTTTAGAATAATCTATAGATTCATATCCCGTTTTAAGGTCTGTAATAACAGCTCTTTGTGGAACATCATCGGCTATAGCACCACGATATTTACCTTCTTCATAAACTTCACTAGTTTTAGATGATGCAGTCATCAATTCTGGATCTTTATACTCAAATTCATATACATTAACTCCCAAAGGAGATTGCCCAATCAATTTAATATTCTTTTTAAGTCTTCTATCACTTTTCCACCATTTTTTCTTTTTCTTACGTTTTTTCTTTTTCTTGAACGTAAAGATTTTTTTAAGTTTTTTTCTAACTTTTTTGGGGGCTCTAAGCTTTCTTTTCAATTTCTTTGAGACTTTAAGTTTCCTTTTCAATCTCTTTGGAACTCTCAATCTTTTTTTGAGTTTTTTTGAGGGCTTAAATCTCCTTTTCATTTTCTTTGAAACTGTGAATCTTTTTTTAATTCCCCGTTTAGCCACCGAAAGCATAGCTTTTGCAACATTTCTAACTTTTTTAGGTGGAAGTATTTTTCTCCTAATTTTCTTTGGAACTGTAAATTTCCTTCTTATTTTCTTTGGAACTGTAAATGCTTTCTTTACTCTAGCTTTTACCTTTTTAATTTTAGCTCTGGCTATTTCTCTCTTGCTTCTTTCCTCATTTCTTTCAGCTGCCGACTCACGTCTTTCCTCATTTCTCTCACGCCTATCTTCATTTTTTTGGTGTTCGTTTCTGCGGTTATCCTCCCGATCTTGAAAAGTTCCATCCAGTTCAGCAAGTCTTCTATTAAGCTGTTGTTGCATACGAGCTTCTAATATTTCAACTCTTCTATCATATGCTAAATCACGTCTTTGGTTTTTTCTTTGCATTCGTTTTAAATAATTCACCGTATGATTTTTGAGCATTCTTTGCCGGGCTCGAGTACTTTTCTCCAAATACTGAACTTTTTTATTATATCTACTTCGCAAAAGAGCTTCCAACCGTAATCTATATGCAACATTACTTCCACGACCACTACGTGGTTTTTTAGGTATTTTAAATATTACAGGCTTTCTTGTTCTGATTTCAGGGAAAACTTTTTTTCTTCTTGTTGCACCTTTTTTGATTTTTTTAAAATCAAATTTATCACCGAATAACTTCCAACCCCACCATTTTCTACCCACCACGGATGATCTAGATGCAAGTTCAAAACGAATATCAGTAAAATATCTTCTACCATCTGTATCGTTACTAGCCCGTTTTGTAGTTTGAGAGCCAACCCTCCAATAAACAATACCATCTTTACATTCACCAACACTAAATTGTAAATACCTTCTTTCCCAAATTAAATCACCAATTACTTTTCTACTATTTTTATCGGCTATCCATCCTGGAACACCCATATCCGTACTTTTAATTACATTATTTCCAGCTAACTGAAATAGATGAAATGATCCATCGTATCCACTAAAGTCATCATCATAAGCAACCCAGCAGCTAGCAATATATTTTCTATGTGGTTTTATTCCAGTTATACGCATATCATAATGATTACCAGCAAAGCCATCTTGTTCTAATACAAATTTACCTAATCCGGGATTAGGCACTTCAACAAAATTATTTAATCCGGATGATCTATCCAAATCCCCAGTTTGGGTTGCTTCTAATCCAGCAAAAAAGTTTCCATTTTCTATAAAATTATTTTTTAATATTTCAAGTAATCTACTTATATTGGATATGACATTTCTCAAAAAATGAACTTTTAATATAAACTTTCCTTTACCAAGACCAATTAAGCTAATAATTTCATTTGGTTTAATATAAATCTCATGATTTTTATCCTCATATATTTCAATTTGTTTTCTATATAAATCAGAAGGAACATCTGGTGGACTACTATCAAAATTAACTGGAGTTGGGATTAATTCAAGTTTTGGTTTTCCTTCCTCCACCCGCTCACGACCTTGCATAAATTTATTAGTATCTTCTTCAAAGTGATAATCACCAAAATAATAAGTATTACCTTGTAATCTATTTCTTGCTCCCGGACCTGGATATCTAAGTAAAATCCTATTTGAATATAATATATTTAAAATAGTGTTATTCTCGTCAAATAGCTCTACTTTAAGATAATCACCATTTTTTTTATCAAAATCTTTTAATGATTTATCTAATTTTATCTCTTCTAATATTTGATCACTATATAATTCTATTGTTTTCATTATTTTCTAAACCACCTTTTTCTTCTAAGTTTTCTTCGTTTTTTACTAAAATACGAACCAATTTGAGCATCACCACTATCATCAACAGCATCATCGTATTCTATTTGATCAAATTCGTCAGAAGACGAATCTAGTGATGGGTCATATAAGGCGTCTTTTATATCATAGTCAGGATGAGTGGGATCAGATACTTCCAATGATTTACTTGTGTCTCCTGATAAAGCAGCAAATTGTTTATGCATAACCTCAAGTTCTCTGTCTTTATTTAACATTATCTGTTCACACTTTTCAAGTTCAAATTTAAGATCTCCAATTGTATCAAATAAATCTTCCCATGGATCAACTCCTGGAAGTCTTTTTTTACACTCACTAAATAAATATAATATTGATTCTTCCTGAATTACATCTTCTCCTTTCAATACCGCACTAACATCTGGTAAAAATCCCACATCTATTTCATCAATCACCATCTCAAAATATTCAAAAAATTTTTCAATTCTATAATCTATTGGAACTTCTTTTGATGGAAAATATTCTACAAAAAAATCTTCACATCTATATCTATAAAATGGTAAAGATTTCTTATTTTTTTGAAAATTATTAATACCACTCGTAAAAGTTTTTGGACTTAATTCAGAAAAATCTATATTAACATGTTCTCCCAATTTTGTTTTATCAATCTGTGTTTTAAATGGTTCAAAATTTAAGAACTGAGAAACATTATCTTTGAGACGAACACCCTTTAAATCCCGAGCCCCAATTATACTATTAATTTGTAAATCATTTTTACCTGGAGCAGAAAAAACTAATTCTTTTCGAGATGCCCCATCGCTATTTACTACTTTTTCAAATTTAAGCTTAATATACTTTGGGTGTGTAAATTCTAACCAATCCATCATTAAATCAACAATACGTTTATCACCAGCATTAGCTTCGGTATCACTTTGATACACAACCATCACTTCTTCACTTTGTCTTCCAGCTATAACTTTCCCATTTTTCCAAGTCTTTTGAAAATCCTCAATTTCTTGATTAGTTTCCTCTGATATTTCTGGAAATCTATTAATTAATAATTCAGATATTCTGTCAAATACAGCTTCTTTGTATTCTTTTATATTTTCATTTTTCCAACGCTTTTTATAGCTAGCATCTGTTTTTGGATTGTATACACCCATATTAAATTACCTTAAATTCCTCATCATTATCATAAATTATCTCTTGACCATCGTTATATTTTAATTTAAATAAAACCTTATAATATCTTCCAGGTTCAAATGTATTTAACCATTGATCAAAATACATTGAAGTGGAATCACAACTCATTGATGTGTATGCACTAAATGGAACTATTGTTGTATTAGTTCCAACATCTACAAATGAATATAACCCACTTCCCTCTGGTACGTGAAAGGAGGAATTATAAACTGATTCTGTAAATGTTTTCTGTACATATTTCTTTCTACAACCTATTCTAAATCTAACTTTTTCTGATTCTCTGTACTTTGGTTGTAATCCTTTAATAAATATATGATTTTCTAATTCTCCACTCATTGTTAATGCATTTAAATCACCTGTAGAAAAAGATGTATCATTCCATCTAACTTCTAATTTTGGTGCATAAATTGTATGTGTATTCTTTGCAAAGAATTTTAAATTGTGTGGCGTCACATTATCTTCATAACTACCACTAAATTTTGTTATAAATCCATAATTAGAAATAGTACTATCTAACTGACTATTTACAATATCAGTAACATCCATTTCTATATCACCAGATTGATTTACAAATGATTGGGATGCTTCATAACCACTACCACTTATCCAATCACCACCACTTAATGTCCAAGCAGAATCTGTAATTCTATTTGTCCAACTCACCCCATTCTTTTCGACTGGATTCTGTAGATATTTTCCAACACCCTCTTCCCAACTCTGTGATAATGCATATGATGATAATGAATAGGTTTTATCTAAATTAGATTGACCGCCTACTTCATAATATCTTAAATAATATTTTGGATTTGTTATAATTCCATCTACAATAGAAGCCGATACATCCGAATAATCAAACTGTGTAAGTATTCTTGAAACATTATATGATGATGTTGAATATGAATTAACAAATTCTTTTTTTAATTCTACTATTTCCCCACCACCATAATTTTTATCAACAGTATCCCGCAGCTGCTTTACATAACCAGCTGAATTTTTTGTTACATAAGAATCTTTACTTGCGAATATAAAATAATGCATCTAACTCACCACCTTAAAATTAAAATTGTCATCAAAAATTCTTAGTTTATTATTATCCGTTTTTAATCTTAATATAATTCTATAAGATCTATTATTTATAAAACCCCTTAAATCTTGTTTAAAATAATTAGATCCCGAATCAGAACTAAACAATGAATAATCACCAAATGGAACAATAGTTGCTCCTGTTTCTACATCTATTATTGAATAACTACCACTACCTTCTGG
>Ga0114993_10005833_pt1 | contig 11751 bp, 12 predicted proteins | sample ArcticOcean_MG_C_FD_87042 | JGI IMG/M metagenome (GOLD analysis project Ga0114993, IMG submission 87042) | Marine microbial communities from western Arctic Ocean - ArcticOcean_MG_CB2_150 | ecosystem: Environmental > Aquatic > Marine > Oceanic | place: Arctic Ocean: Canada Basin | collected...
CGGTCTGATCAGTTCCCATTGTTGATCTGATAACCAAAATAAACGCCTCATAATCTGAAACTCCCATTATTAAGTTCCAGACCATTGAATCAATTAATGGTTAATGAGTTCTGACCCTAGAACGCTAATTTCCCTATCTGCGCTATTATCCTTCAATTTAATCAGAGCTTGTATCCGGTCTTTCCTGCTTTCGATAAAGAAGTATTGATCAAATGGCTGGTCAGTTTTCAAAGCTATTCGAGCCGATCCATCGATGCTTACCTCGATATCATCTTCCCCAAATAGATCGGCCGCGCTTTGATCTATTGTGCGCTCTCCGGTACCGGCGAACCCATCGATATAGATCAATTCAAAGCCTTGTTTTTTTAAGGCCTGGGTATACGCATTTAGGTATTTTTCCAGAACGGATAATTTTTGATTTGTCCAATATCCACCATAACGATGACCACCCATAATATTCCTTTAAATAAATGCAACCAATAATGAAAATTATGGATCACATATTATTATAAAAGGTAATTATTGGCCAATCCGATTAATACCTCGGCAATTCACGCAATTTTCGTTATCTAAAATTTCTTCTTACCCCCAAATATCGCCCGCCACTTCGGTGATGCGGGCGAGCTTGGACCATTGGGTTTCTTCAGGGATCGTTTTCTGGTGCTCGGCAGAAGTGGCGAACCCGCAGCGCGGGCTGAGACCGAGCTGATCCATGGGAATGAAGCGCGCCGCTTCTTGCAGCCGAGATTTCAGAAACGCGGCGCTCTCCACCTCTTCGTCCATGGTCGATACCAGACCGAGGACAACCCTCTTGCCCTTGGGGCAAAGGCTCAAGGGTTCAAAATCGCCGGCCCTCGGGCCTTCATATTCCAACAGATAACAATCGATTTCGAGCTGGTTAAAGAGGGCATCGGCGATGACGTCGTAGCCGGCGTCCGCCTGCCAGTTGGGGTCCGACGAGCGGCACACATGCAGCGCGATACGGAGCCCCGCCGGTTCCCCCCGGACCACGGCGTTGATCACGTTCATGTAAACATCCAGCAAATCCCGCCAATCGTCGCCGCGTTCGGCCAGCAAGCCGCGGACGCGGGTATCGCCGAGCTTGATGATGGCGGTCTCGTCGATCTGCAAATAGGTGCAGCCGGCTTCGAAGAGTGCCTGCATCTCGGCGTGATAGGCGGCGGTGAGATCAGACCAGAATGCGTCCAGATCGGGATACACTTCCAAGGAGATATTGGCGCGCCCGGCCCGGTAATGGATGAAGGCGGGGCCCGGCAGGGTGACCTTCCCGGTAGCCGCCGTGACCGATTTCAGATATTCGAAGGCGGCGACATTGGGCGAGCCTTTCCAGCGTAACGGGCCTGAAACCTTGGGCACCCGGCGCGCCATGCGGTGGCCGAGATCGTTCGACGCCGACCAACCGCTATCTTCGGACAATTGAATTTCAACGCCGCTTAAGGCTTTGGCGGTAAAACTTTCCGAATAGACCGAGCGCCGGAACTCGCCGTCGCTGACCGCGCCCAAGCCGATCTCTTCCTGGCGTTTGACGGCGCCGATGATGGCGGCGTCTTCGGCCTTTTGGAGCCCATCTGCGTCCAGGCTTCCCGCATCGTGCGTCCGGCGCGCCGCCAACAAGGCATCGGGCCGCACCAGGGAGCCGATCTGTTCGGCGCGGAAGGGAAATTGGTTTTGGGTTTCTGTCATGGCGCTCTCTTGCTGCTGGCCGGGATAAGAGGATAATAGGCGGCGAAAAAATTCTATAGCGGAGCAAGCGGGTCATGCCAATGCAGCCCAGCCTTTTTATCAGCCACGGATCGCCCATGATGCTGGTCCAGGATGGCGAATTGCGGCAATTTCTAGGGAGCCTCGGCGATAGCTTAAACGCCGCCTTTGGGCGCCCGGATGCTATTCTCATCGCCTCGGCCCATTGGATGACGCCGCGCCCGGTAGTGGGCGCCGCCGCCGCCCTGGAAACCATCCATGATTTTTATGGCTTCCCCGACGCCATGTATGAATTCACCTACTGCCCGCCCGGCGCGCCCGATTTGGCGGAGCGCGCCGGCGCCGCGCTGGCAGGCGCCGGCATCGAGCCCGAGCGCGATGCCACGCGCGGCCTCGACCACGGCGCCTGGATGCCGCTGCGTTATATGTACCCGGACGCCGATATTCCGGTGGCGCAGGTGTCCGTGCAGCCGCATCTGGGCCCGGCCCATCATCTGGCCCTGGGGGCGGCCTTGGAAGCATTGCGCGCCGCCAATATTCTGGTCATCGGGTCCGGCAACCTGACCCACAATCTGGGCGAGATGGGACGCGGCCGGGGCGACGATGCGCCGGCTCCGTGGGCGGTGGAATTCGCCGAATGGGTTAAGGCGGCGCTGGATGAAGGCCGCCTGGCCGAGCTGGTCAATTACTTGCACCATGCGCCGGGCGGCCGCCGCGCCCATCCCACGGACGAGCATTTCCTGCCTTTGTTCCTGGCCATGGGCGCCGGCGGCGCGGGCGCAGCGGTGGAGCGCATCCACAACAGCTACACCGGCGGCGCCGTCTGCAACGATTGTTACCGGTTCGGATAAGGCTTATCGCCCGATAGCACCGTCGCCGCTTCGGCCTCGATCACCGTTCCTTTAAAGAAGTCCGGGTTCATGCGGCCGTGCAGGCGGACCGAATTGGCGAAGGTAAAATCGCCGAAATCTTCATTGGTGATAAGATCATCATCGACCAGCGCGTGCGCCTCGCCCAAGATGCCCAAGGCATCCTGTACATCCCAATGGCCGATGTCGGAGCCGAACACAGCTTTGACGCGCGCGCCTTTGCGGAGCAGCTTGTTGTCGAAGGCAACGGCGGTCATGCGGTCATCGGCCTCGCAGCCGAAATAGAAGCTGTGGGTGAACTGATCGCGGATATCTTCGCCGCGCCCAATGGCGCAATGGACGAAATCATCGGGCACGTCCGCGTCCGAACCGAGGCGGTTTCGGATGCCGTCGCCCTCAATGCGCACGCGTTCCGGCGTGACGCCAGGAGTGGCGTAGGCTGCCGCCATTTCGGCCAATAGATCCACGTCGAGGGTGCGCGGGTCCAGAAATTCGCCCATGGCATTGGCGTTGCGCCGTTCCCAATGCTCATAGATGTTGTGGTAAAGATTGCAGGCCCAGCCGACGCCGCCTTCCAGAAAGGCGAAGTTCAACTCCGGGAAACGCTTGGGAACGCCGCCGAAAAACAGCGAGCGGCAGAAAAACTCGTTGTGGTCGGCAAATGTCGAGATGTGATTGAAGGTGTAGTTGACCCTGGAGGCGTGCCGGTCGGTGCCCGACGAGCCCCCATGACAGGCGACGGAAACCCCCAAATCCAGGCAGCGTTGCCAGAACGGATCATAATCTTCCAGCGAATCAAGGGCCAGGGGGATCACCCGGCGGGGCTCATCATCGGTGGGTTTGTGGGCCACATAGCCGTTGATGGTGATGGTCTTGAGCCCTAACTCGCCGGTCACGAACTCCAGCTCATCGATGGCCTCGGCGGGGCTTTCCACCGGCACGATGGCCGAGACGGTCATGCAATCGGAAAAACCGCCATAGACATCGGCGTTCATCATATTGAGGGCGCGGCAAAAGGCGCGCCGGCGCTCGCCCTCGTTGATGTTGAGCATTTGCAGCCCAAGGGTGGTGTAGATGACGGAGAAATCGATGCCCACCGCCTGATTGCGCTCTTTCCTGAGGCTCGGCAGCATGGCCATCGCCCGATCGATGGTGATCGGACCCGAGGGCGCCAGCCACCAGCCGCCGGGCGGCACCTGCAGCACCGTCGGCGCGCCCACCTTTTCGGTCCATTCTCTGGTCTGATCGGAGCCGACAATCTGGCTCAAATAATCGGGCAGCGCCGCCGACAATTCGACCGCGTGGCCGTCGCCGTCGATTACCGGATGGGCAAGCCGGGCGCGGATTTCGGCGCCGGCGGCGCCCTTGGGCGCAATGTCGTCCATCATGTTCTAGCGCCAATCATCGATGGAAACCGTGGCTCCTTCGGGTATTCGTCCATCGACCAGCTTCCAGGCGCCTTGGGTTTCACCGCCGGTGACGACGATGTTAATGTCCTTGGCTTCAAACAGGGTCACCTCTTCGTCGTCGGCGGCTTTCAGTTTGGCCGCAAACGGCTCGACCCCGGCCTTGGCCATGGGCAGCTGCAACGTCTGCACCCAAAGATCATCCCAATATTCCCGCGCCGGCAAGGTGCCGTTCTCGGCCAGCCAATGGCTGAGTTTTTCCTTGGTATCGAAGCCCAAATCGGCCAGTTGGCGCGCTGTAATCGGATCGACAATGAGGGTTGGCACCCGGTTGTGCTGACAGGCGGCCATGGCGCGCTTGAAATGCTCGGCCCAGTTTTCGCGCGGCCCGAAGCCGGCAATGTTGTAGCGCCCGCCCCAAAACACGCTGACCACACTATCTTCGGCCTTGAAGCCTTTTTGCACATGCAAAGGCTGCCACGGGCTGCGTTCTTCGGCTTCGGCGAATGTGGCCGAATAATTCATCCAGTTGCCGAGGGATCCCATATAGGTGTCGCCCGGTTCCGAGCCGCCTTGCAAATTCACGGAGGCCAGATTGTAGGCCCGCCCGATAGCCACGTTGGCGTGGTTGTGCGGGCCCATTGCGCCGATGGAATCGTTCATGCCGATCTCGGCGCGGATCGGGCCATTGACCACGGAAAAATTTCCAAACGATGTGGTGCTGGACGAGCGCGCGGTAACGCCCGAAGCCATATGCGCCAGGATCACCGGCAAATATTCCGGGCGGGCGCCGGCCATGACCGCGTTGACCGCCACTTTTTCGACGGTGAATTCCCAAAATTCCCGGAACGCAGTGGGGCGCAGGCGGCCAACCACTTCGTCGGGCGCGTGGCTCGTGCCCTTGAGCATGGCCGCCACCCGTTCCTCGGTGGGCAGCACGATGGGCATGAAGTCGGTCCAGTGATTGTCCTCGAATAATTGGCGGAGGTTATCTTCGCTGTCGGGCTCCAGGAATTTGTCCGCGTTGCGCTCAAACGACGTGCCGGTCAGATCGTTGTCGTTAAGCGGCGCGGATAACCCTTCGATCAATTCTTGCATGAAGGGCCGATCGTTGATCGGATCGATGCCCTGGATATAGCCGCGCAAGCCTTCCGCCGTCATACCCACCAGGGGCTGGGGCACATAGGCCTGGCGGGTGGTCGGCATGCCGTTGGCGAGCGCCACAGACTGGGCGAGGCGGGCAAAGACATGGGTGTGAACGGCAACCGTGGGCACGCCGGCCCCTTCCAGCGACATGGCGAGCCCCACGACCGTGGGGCTGCAGGTGCTTCACAATCCGACGCCGAGGATGGCGGCGTCTCCGTCTGCCTCGACGCGTGCGCGCATATCCGGATCATCGACCCAGCTTGCCCTCGGCTTGATCATGCGGGCATCGACGCCGGGCATGTTTTCGGCGAACCATTGTTGCAACTGGTCCATGAAAACTTCGGAATTATCGAACAGGCAATCGACCAGATAGACCACCTTGCCGTCCAGGCTTTCCAGCCTTGGCGCCAGGGTCTTGCCGGTAACCATGGGCGGAAAGCCCCTCGGGTCATGTGCTTTGGTTTTGTCGGCCATCTGATCCTCCCGTTATCTATCTAATATCTAGCGCCAAGTGCCGGTGGCGAGATAGGCGTCGGCTGCAATGGCCGCCGCCGCGCCGTCGCCCGCCGATGACGCCGCCTGACCGGCGGAACCGGTGCGCACGCACCCGGCGGCAAACAGGCCCGGCGCCATGCAGCGCAAATCCGCGTCGACGGGAACGCGGCCATCGCTGCTTAACGCCAAAACCTCTCTTAAGAAGCCGGTGTTCGGCGCCAATCCAATATAGATGAAGACGCCGTCGCAGGCTATATCATCGCCGCCCACCGATATGCCGGTTACTCCATCATCGCCCAATATTTTGTCGATTTCGGCGCCATAGCGCACGTCGATTGCGGCGTGGGCTTCGATGCGGGCCTGGTAAACCGCCTTGGCGGAAAGCGCGTCTTCGCGGCAATAAATGGTCACCGATGATGCCGCGTCGGCCAGGGTCAGCGCTTCCTGGGCGGCGCTGTCGCCGCCGCCGATGACGGCCACCAGCTTGTCTTTCAGGAGCGGCGCATCGCAACTGGCGCAATGGCTGACGCCGCGCCCGCGCAACGCCTCCTCGCCGGGCACGTCGAGCGCTTTGATGCTGGCGCCAGTGGCGATGATGACGGCGCCGGCGGCGTAGGTATCCACCGGGTCGGTGACATTCCATCGGGCGCCATCGGCTTGCATCTCAATCACCTCGGTCATGGCGAAGCCGGCGCCGGCTTCGGCGGCCTGGCCTTGGGTAATCGGGCACAACTCGTACCCGGCGACGCCGTCGGCAAAGCCGGGGAAGCCTTCGATCTTTTCAATGCTCAACAGATTGCCGCCGAGCACGTCGCCGGTCAGCACCTGTACCGAACGCCCCAGCCGCGCCGCCGTCAGACCGGCGGTGAGCCCGGCAATGCCGCCGCCGGCCACCAATATATCGAATTCCTTAGCCAATGATCCGCACCGCCTTGAAGTTTGGAGAACTTGAGGGGTAAAGCTACGGACCCGCGCCGCCAATGAAAAGCGAAAGCTGCACGTCTAGATTTCTCCCGAGCGCCCTTGCCGTGGAGCGGTGTCTACCGATTTGATAAAGGCCGCCGCGTCATTGATCTGGCGGCGGGACAGATCGAGGCGCGGCATTTGGCCGTGCGGCGCGAACAAAAAGGCCCTGATCTGGTTCGCTGAACGGCGGGTCTTGATCCAGGCGAAGTTGGGCGCGGAGGCTTTCGGCGAGGGGTTGCGCCCCAAGGAATGGCACGATGCGCACCGGGTTAAGCTGAGGATGCGGCCATTGACGGCGTCGCCCGCCTTGGCGGTTTGCGCTTGGGGCTTGCCGGCCATGGCCGGCATTACCAGGCCGATTGCGGCGATGCTGATTGCGTGTCTCCAAGCCATCCGAAAATTGCTTCCTATCATTCCAGAGCCGCTCTAGGATGGCGCATAATTCCGGGAGGGGAAATGACCGACCTCAAAAATGTTACCGCCGCCATACTGATTATCGGCAATGAAGTGCTGTCCGGGCGCACCAAGGACGCCAATCTCAACTGGATGGCCAAGCGGTTGACCGATATCGGCATCCGCCTGAAAGAAGCCCGCGTCATCCCGGATGTGGAAGATGTGATCGTCAATGCCGTCAACGAGATGCGCAGGACTTACGATTATGTGTTCACCACCGGCGGCATCGGGCCGACCCATGACGACATCACCTCGGCCTGTATCGCTAAGGCGTTCGGCGTTGAAATTCACCGCCATCCGAAAGCGAAAGCCTTGCTGGAAGCCTATATCCCCGCTGACCGGCTGAACGAAGCGCGTCTGAAAATGGCCGACGTGCCGGTGGGCTCAGAATTGATCGAAAACCCGGTATCCCGGGCGCCCGGGTTCCGTATGGAAAATGTCTTCATCATGGCCGGTGTGCCGTCGATCATGCGCGCCATGTTCGACAGCCTGGCGCCCTTGTTGACCGGCGGGGCCAAAGTGTTGAGCCAGGCGGTCGCCACCTATTTGCCGGAAGGCGCCGTGGCCGACGGCTTAAGCCAAGTTCAGGACCGCTATCCGGACGCCGATATCGGCTCCTACCCGTTTTACCGGGATGGCAAGTTCGGCTGTACGTTGGTGACGCGCACCTCCGACGCCGCCGATTTGGCCGCCGCCGCCGATGAAATTCGCGCCATGATTATCGAACTTGGCGGCGAGCCTATCGAGCAAGATTTGGTGTCGGGCAGCGCCGAGGATGAAGACGGCGACGATTTCGATACCGGCGACAAGATAAAATAGGGTGAGCAAGCACTCTAGGCCGATTGGGGATTGGCCGGGTTGGCCAATCGGCCGCCCCCGTTTATTGCTCCAAAAAATTCGCAGTGCCGTCGCCGCCTTTCACCCACGTCGCGGTTTTGCTACAACCCCCTGATCGCCAACGAATATGTGCGGGCGTGGTGAAATTGGTAAACACAAGGGACTTAAAATCCCTCGGCCTCACGGCCTTGCCGGTTCAAGTCCGGCCGCCCGCACCAAAATTTCTCCCAGGAATGCCCACATGGCGAGTTGCCTGGATCGACGCCCGCGTGGCCGGCCCTGCCAACGCCCTGGCGCGCTAAGCCCCTGGGTATTATCCCGCATTGATATAAAATTCTGATTGTCATTCAATCCGCACTTAAGGCTTAATATCACGCGCCGAAGTGGAATATTAGGGGACTGAATCAATGAACGGTGATGGCAGCGGTAAACCGACCGTCGTTATTCTCGATGACGACGACTTGATGATTACAATCGAAACCGAATTGCTCGAGGAAGAAGGCTATGCGGTGACGGCGTTCTCCAGCGGCGAGCAGGCGCTGGCCTATATCAAGACCGCGTCTCCCGATCTGGTGCTGAGCGACATCATGATGCCCGACATGGACGGCATGACTTTTCTTACCAGCATCCGGGGCGATGCCGGCTCGGCCGATACCAAGGTGATCATGGTGTCGTCGAAATCATTCGAGTTCGACCGCCGCCAGGCGATGAAGCTGGGCGCCAACGGCTTTATCACCAAGCCCATCGACGCCGAGCCGTTTTTCAAGACCATCAACGACGTCATGTCCGATCAGATGGAGGCGACCTTCTGGGGGGTGCGGGGAACGCTGCCGGTGGCCGGACAGAAAGCCTTTCGCTATGGCGGCAATACGTCTTGCGTGACCATCGAGTTTCCGAAAGACCGGTTCTTTATTTTCGACGCCGGCAGCGGCATCAAGGAATTATCCGGCCATGTCCTGGCCAGCCGCGGCGGCAAACTGAATGCCAAGATATTCATCTCGCACCCGCATTGGGATCATATCAATGCCTTACCGTTCTTTGTGCCGCTCTATATTCCCGGCAACGAGTTCGAAATTCTGGGTCCCGCCCAGCCGCAGATTACCATGCGCGAAATGATCGGCGCGCAAATGGACGATATCTATTTCCCCATCACCATGAAGGAATTCGGCGCCCGCGTCTATTTCCAGGACCTGACCCAGGGCGAACATGAAGTGGAAGGCATCACGGTGACGACGCTGCTCTTGAGCCATCCGGGCAACTGCCTGGGATACCGGGTGGAATATAACGGCGGCTCGATCTGCTACGTGACCGACAACGAAATGTTTTCGCCCGACGCCCCATATTACGATCCGAACTACGTCAAGAACCTGTCGGCCTTCATCGACGGCACCGATGCGCTGATCACCGATTGCACCTATACCGACGCCGAATATGCGGCCGGAAAAATCGGCTGGGGGCATTCCTCGGTCAGCCAGGTTGCCGATATCGCGCACCGGGGCAACGTCAAAACGTTGTATCTGTTTCACCACGACCCGGACCAGAACGACGACGCCATCGACGCCAAGCTGGTCGCGGTCGAGGCCGCCTTGGAGGCGCTCGGCAGCACGACCCAGGTTGTGGCGCCCTCGGAACTGGACAAGGTGCGGGTTTAGCTCATGAAATCATAATTGCCGATCACAGCTCGCCGCCATTTATGATTTCATGACCTGAAATCTCTAAACGGTTTTGGGACCGGCGGCCATCGCCGTCTCGATAATTTCAAACAGGACTGCATCGTCGATGGGTTTTTCGACATAGCCGTCGCCGCCCGCCTCGGTCGCCCGCAGCTTCCAGGTATCGGTGTTGTGGGAGGAGACGAAAATAATCTTGGTCTTCGATAGTTGCGGCATTTTTCGGATCGCTTCGCACAGCTCAAGGCCGTCCATGACCGGCATTTGCAGATCGACCAGAATACAGTCCGGCTTTTGGGTGCGTATTTCGCTCAACGACATTTCGGCGGAACTGTTCGACGTCACGCTATGGCCGCGCTCTTCGATCAGATCTGTCAAGATCATGATCATCATCGGATCGTCGTCGATGATGTAGAAATCGATCGGTTTTTCGGCGTTCATAATGTCTCCCCGTCCTTGATTGCATCTTGCATTTCCATGGAATGCACTTGGTTTCGGCCCATTTCCTTGGCGCGCGCCAACAGGCTTTCGGCGGCGGCGACAATTTCGAAGGGATGTAGCTCGGCGGCGCCGCTTACCGTTGCCGCGCCGAGGCTGGCGGTCACGAATTCGGTCGCCCCGGAACCGGCGTTGGCAATTTCCAGCCCGGCGACGCCGCTCCGGATCACCTCGCCAACCAGCTTGGCGCCTAACAGGTTGGTATCGGGCAGCATGCAGGCGAAGCTGCCGCCGCCATAGCGGGCGCCCAGGTCCAGCGGCCGGTGAATGGATTGGCCGATCACCGCTCCGATGCGCGCCAGGCAATCGTCGCCGGCCGGGTGGCCATAGGCATCGACGAACATCTTGAAATGATCCACATCGATGCGGATGATCGAAAGTTCGTTCTCGTGGCGCCGCCGGCGGCGGCATTCGGGGCCCAGCAGTTTCTCGAATTGGCGCCGGTTGGCCAGTCCGGTGACCGCATCGGTCACGGCCAGTTCCGCCAGCATGGCGCGAGCCTCAATGAGCGCCATGTGATTGCGCACCCGCGCCTGGATCATCGGCGGATTGACCGGCTTGGCTACATAATCTATGGCGCCCAGCTCCAGCCCGCGCGCTTCGTCTTCGGGCTTGCCGAGCGCGGTCACGAAGATCACCGGGATATCCGCCGCCGGCCCGCCGCCGGTTTTCAACGCCTCGCACACCTGGTGGCCGTCCATACCCGGCATGACCACGTCCAATATAATCAGCGCCGGCAATTCCTGTTGCACGGTGGCAATGGCGGCCTCGCCGTTCAAGGCGAACAGAATATCGTATTCGGCCTCGAGCGTTTCGCTCAGCACTTCGATATTCGCCGGATCGTCATCGACAATCAAGATGGTGGCGGGTTCGGTCACGTCGTTTGCATCTTTCCTCGGAATCCCGGTGTCCGGCGCGATCAATGATTGCACGCCAATCTATTTAATTATCGATTCTATACTTTTTTACCGGGTAAAAACATTAGGGTTTTCTTATATGGCGAAATTCCATGCCCGACGTTCTCTTTATGGTACGTAAAATAAAATCGAAATCTATATAGGTTTTTTATCTAATGATTGAATTATTTTCCTTTGTTAGAAATGGAGTATATTTTATCTACTGTAATAGTTGTACCGCATTCCGAATGGAAGCATAAATTGCAATTTAGGGAGGAATATTCCGATGTTAGGTGATGATAAAAATAAACCCACAGACCCGAATTATCCTGATAACGAAAGATCGACCTATCTATCACCAACCTATGGACGCGGAAATTTTACTTTTCCGGCGCCGTCCGATACGATTCCAGAGGACTCCTCGACGCCGCGCGCAACCTTGCGTCTGATTCTCGACGAGATCGATCTGGATGCGCCCAATTCTTCCGATCTGGGCTCTTACATTTGCGACTATATGGACCCCGAAGCCGACGAATTGATCCGAAGAACCATCGGCAAGGTGTTCATCGACCAATCGGAATATCCGAAAACGGCAGAGATCGGCCACCGGGTCGCGAAGATGATCCAGCGCTGGTACCACGGCACCGGCGAGCCAACCATGACCGGCGAGCACCGGAAGATTTTGGGGACCGTGACCATTGGCTCGTCCGAAGCCATCATGATGGCGCTCATCGCCCACCGCCATAATTGGATGGTGAAATGGGAAGAACGCAGGGGCGATCCGGTAACGTTA
>Ga0114993_10005841_pt1 | contig 11742 bp, 11 predicted proteins | sample ArcticOcean_MG_C_FD_87042 | JGI IMG/M metagenome (GOLD analysis project Ga0114993, IMG submission 87042) | Marine microbial communities from western Arctic Ocean - ArcticOcean_MG_CB2_150 | ecosystem: Environmental > Aquatic > Marine > Oceanic | place: Arctic Ocean: Canada Basin | collected...
ACCGGGAACACCGAAACAAAAAAAATCTAAAACTCCGAGTGCTGGAGCTGTTGGTTCACGCAAAAGTGCGAGACTGTTTTCTGGTCCAAGAGGTAATCGGGAATAGCAGTCAGCTGGGTGAAGTTCATAGTCAAAAATATCTCCTTCGCCTCGGTCTCCTCGTTACCGGACGGTGGTTGCCTATTAACTATGATCTTTTTTGCTGCGATTACATGAGTGTTACTCGCGTACGTGACGATAGTCCTAGCTTAGATGTGCATTATGTGTGCTGTGAGCTATCCAAACCGACCTACGGAACTGCGTGCCCGGCCATCACACCTGTTACCGCCTCATTTTCGACGACCAGCTTGCCGTTAACTATGACGTGCGGGACCCCTTCCGGGTGAACCGCAGGGTCTTCGAACGATGAACGGTCGGTGACGTTCTGTTCATCGAAGATCACGAGATCGGCGAATTTGCCTTCCGCTATCACTCCGCGATCTGTCAGGCCGAAGCGTTCGGCTGGGTTCTGCGTCATTCTTTGAACGACTTGTTCGAGTGGGTAGTCGTACCGGCGGCGTAATCGTCCGACCATTCTAACGAAGCAGCCATAGGCACGTGGGTGTGGTATGCCGCCGACCGGAATCGAGTCTGAGCCGACCATGTAGTCGGGTCGAGCCATCAGTTGCATCACGTCTTCTTCGACCTGACGCCATTGCCGAACGTTTCCGGGAGGAGCGACTCGCATTCCACACGCCAGCGACGTTTCGACCATCATTCGGCACATCATTTCTTCGATGCTCACGCCCCATTCCTCGGCGACATCCTCGAATAGCCAGCCCTCGAATCGCTGGTCGCCACCTTGCCCGATGTGCGTCCAAACGTTTCCGCGGGTCGAGGTGTAGACGATTTCGTTCATTCTCGAAATGAGTTCAGCACGTTTGTCTTCGTCCGTGAGAGTGGCGAGCATGCTTTCAGGTCCACCCTCATGGAAGTAGCTAGGAAAGAAAGCCTGTGGGAACGAGGAACCAACCGGGTACGGGTATGTTTCGAGCGTTATATCGACACCTTCCGACTTCGCTTTGTCGATTGGCGCCATTAACGCGTCGATTTGGCCAGCTGAATCGATGGAAGTTCGGTAGTGTTCGAAGTGGAGTTTTGTCCCTGTGCGGCGTGCTACTTCGATGGCTTCCGCAACGCCTCCGCCACCGTAAGCACGATCAACGTTATGATTTCGAAGGTGGATCGACATTGGACGGTCGAAGTCACGTGTGACCTCCATCAGGGCGCAAAGTTCTTCGGTGTCTGACCAGCTATTGGGATAGTACGAAAGACCTGTGGCGAAGCCGACTGCGCCTTGTTCTAGCGACTCTCGTAGCAGGCCTTTTGCACGATCAAGTTTGTCGCCAGTGATCGGAACGTCGGTCATACCGCCGGCTTCGAGCCTTATGGGCCCGTGACCGGCGAATGTCGCAACGTTGCACGAAGTCTTCTGGTGATAATTTTTTCGCGACGCCTCGATCGAGGACATATCAAGGTTTTCGGGAGCCCAACCGAGGATTCCCGAAAGGTAATGGCGGTACGTCTCGTAGTTTTTGGGCGAGAGCGGAGCGAGAGTGAGTCCGTCGGGAGAGATGATCTCAGTCGTCACTCCTTGCCGAATGCCGCTAGCGTGCTGACCGTCGTTCAATAACGCGGCATCGGCGTGCGAGTGGACATCGATAAAACCGGGCGAGATGTGAAGTCCGGAGGCGTCGATAGTTTTGGCTGATTCATTAGCCGACTCAGGAATATAGCCCAAGACGCTGATGCGGTCGCCGGTAATACCTATATCAGCTTTGGTAGGCGCTGATCCCGTGCCGTCGACCACTGTGCCACCGCGAATAACTACATTGATTACCAAGTTTTTGCTCCTGTGCGATAGGCAGTTGATCTGCCGAACGGTGGCAGGTTACGCCGTCACCAAGTAATGGTCGAGCGTTTTGACTTACGATCTGAGGGAGGTCATTCTCATGTGAACTATTCATTTCACAGCTAAATATTGCGAGGTTGAGAATGTCGTTTCGTCGAGACGATCATTACACGTGGAAGGCTTTTCTGACTTTCCTGATGATCGGAATTCCTGGCATCTTGATACAGATGATCGCCACTTGGTTTGTTGGATCATGGTCATGGGGGCAGGAAGACAATCGTCCAGATGCCGTGATGATGGGCTGGGTTTCGATGGTGAGAGGCCTTGCGGGCTTGTGGGTGCAGTTCGCTGTCATATCTTCGTTGTCGTCAAGTACGCCTCGAGCGCAATTGTTGAAGTTCAGGAGAATCGTTCGGTCGCCCGTGCTCGCCAATCTTTCGAAGTAGCTACAAATCTGGAACAATGGCATCGTTCGGTTCACACACACTTTCAGACGAACTCTAGAGGCGAAATTAATGGGCAGGTTTGATGGTCGGAGCGCAATTGTTACAGGTGGGGCGCTCGGTATTGGCGGCGGGTGCGCTCGACGAATTGGATCAGATGGCGGCAGCGTTTTGATCGTCGATGTGAACGAATATGCCGGTGCGAACACCGTCAAAGAAATTCGTGCAGCCGGAGGCAAAGCCGAATTTATGGCTGGCGATGTCTCTAAGCAATCTACTGCCGAAGAAATGGTCGAAACTGCTGTTTCGTCGTTCGGTCGTCTCGATCTTCTCGTTCAAAACGCCTACGCAGGAGCCGATAACGCCGGTAGCGCGGTAGAAGTAGAACCTGAGAACTGGCACAGCGGGATGGATCTGCTCGTTGGTGCTTTATATCTAGGAGCCAAGTACGCCGTTCCTGCGATGGAAGAGTCGGGGACTGATCCGAAGTTCGAGCAGAAGCCGTGGGCTGGTGCGGGACGACGTCATGGCAATCCGCCAGCGCAGAATGTTGGTCGAATAGTAAACATGGCGTCCGTGCATGGACTTCATCAGGCTCCGCGTTCGCTGATTTACAACGCTGGTAAAGCCGCTGTGATCGGACTAACTAAGCAGATGGCGATCGACTTTGGTCCGCTCGGAATAACAGTGAACGCAATCGCTCCAGGTCACATCGTTACAGAGCGTGGAGATGAGCACTGGAACGAAGTCGGAAACGATGCTGGATTCAGGCTATTTGAACTCCACTACCCTGTTCGTCGAACGGGTGTTCCTGAAGATATTGCGAACGCAGTTGGATTCCTGTGCTCGAACGAGGCATCGTTCATCACGGGCCACGTTCTGGCAGTTGATGGCGGCATGACAATTCAGCTTCAAGAAAACTTGGTGATGGATTCGAAGGACTACATCGTCGCCAACCCCGATCTAAAGACGCATTTTGATTCCAAGCGGGTCGAATCACGCTTCTAGGTATAGGAAAGCACCTCTCATGAAAGTTATCGAACTCTACCGACACCCTGTGAAGTCATTTACTCCCGAGCAGATCGATCGCATTGAAGTTAATGACGGCAAAGTTCAGGGCGACCGAGTGTTGGGGTTCCGGTTTGCCGATCAAGGCGCTCCAGATGACTGGGCGTGGCGACGCAAGATCAACTTTATCGCTCTTTCAAATACACCGGCGATGGCTCTTCTTGATCTGACATACGACGACGCCCGTCGAACGCTCACACTGAACTACGAAGGCGAAATGTTCGCTGAAGGATCGATCGATTCCGAGGAAGATCGTCATGACCTAAGCGAGGCTCTCGGAGAGTACGTCACCTCGCTCGATATCAACCCTCTTGTGGGTCACCCCGAGCGGGTTCCGCTGAACCTGATCGGTGACGGACGTCAGGGTCTATTTCATGATTCGGACATCGGTGGAGTGACCATATTCAGCCGAGAATCGCTGTCAGCGCTGGAATCAAGCATGGGGACTGCGGTAGATGGTCGGCGATTTCGATCGAACGTAGTTATCGATGGAGCAGAAGCTTGGGAGGAGATTTTGTGGTCGGGGCGAGTCACGATTGGCGATCACGAATACATGACCGAAAAAACCATTCCTCGGTGTCTAGCAACACACGCCAATCCGGTCGATGGCGAGCGAGATCACGACATCATGAAAAGTCTAATAACTGCGAACGGATTCAAAATCCCGACTTTCGCAATAAGGCTGCTACCGGTTGAAGACCACACGGAAATCCATGTTGGCGACGCGGTTTCTGTTGGGTAATCTGAACTGTTATGAGCTCTAGTGTTCGAGACATATTAATCACGGCTTGGTCGATTATTTTCGTAATCACCGTCGGCGTCATCGCATTTCATCCGTCTTTCAAAGATGAGGGGCTATCTGTGACCCTCAGAATCACCGGATTCGCGCTTATCGCGACTGTTGCGGGCGTAACGCTCGCACGATTTACTGAAATATTAGGTCGTTCCAGCCAAAAGATGAAAACATCTGCACTAGTGATTTTCGCCGTTTGTATGCCTCCGCTCATACCGGTTGGGCTCGCTACTTTTTCGATGCCGTGGGCCGCATTAATCATCGTCACACTCGTCTACGTTCGCTGGAAATGGGCACTCGCTAACCCGGCGAGCTAGTCCACATAGTGCCTTTCGCTCTCAACCATTGGTAAAATTCGCCACTCGCCATGTGTGACGCGCGCACTAGTGCGAGCTAAATTGATTTGATCGCCAGCCAACACAATGCGATCACGAGCAAGTACGGAAGCGAATTTTGACTACAACGGGTAAGAGTCGATCAGGTGGAGAAGGCGGAAAATCGGGCAACGATTCCGACCGTTACACGCCTGCCAATATCGAGAAAAAATGGCAAGCGAAGTGGGAAGCCGACGGTATATACGAAGCCGCCGACATCGTTGAAGGCAAAGAAAACTACTTTGCGCTAACGATGTTTCCGTACCCATCTGGTGAGCTTCACATGGGCCATTGGTACGCCTACGCCCCCGCCGATACACACGCTCGTTTCAAACGAATGCAGGGCTACAACGTGATGCAGCCGCAGGGTTTCGACTCGTTCGGACTTCCAGCAGAAAACGCGGCTATCGAACGCGGCGAAGATCCTCGTGAATGGACCTACAAAAACATCGAAAACTCGCGCCGACAGTTCCGAGAAATGGGCGCTGGGTACGATTGGACACGCGAGCTCGCCACTTCTGATCCTGAGTACTACAAGTGGAACCAATATTGGTTCTTGAAGTTCTATGAAAACGGACTCGCATACCGAAAGCACGGTCAGGCGAACTGGTGTCCGCAGGACCAAACGACGCTCGCCAACGAGCAAGTAAAAGACGGCGCCTGCGAACGTTGCGGTACGCCTGTAATCAAGCGAGCTTTGCCGCAGTGGTACTTCGCGATAACGAAATATGCAGATGAACTTCTCGAAATGGACCAGATAGATTGGCCCGAGAAGATCAAGACCATGCAGCGGAACTGGATTGGTCGTTCAACTGGAACGACCATCGGATTCGATGTAAGCGAGTTCGCACCGGGTGAGAAGATAGAAACTTTCACCACTCGTATCGACACGGTTTACGGAGTTACGTTCGTCGTTTTGGCGCCTGAGCATCCGCTTGTCGAAAAGCTGACACAGCCTTCGTACAAAGCGGCGGTCGAAGAATACATAACGCAGGCAGGTCGACAGACCGAAATCGATCGAACGTCGACCGAACGTGAGAAAACCGGCGTTGAAACGGGTTCTTATTGCATCAATCCACTGAACGGCGAACGAGTTCCTGTTTTGGTGGGCGATTATGTACTGGCAACCTACGGGACCGGAGCCGTTATGGGCGTTCCGGCTCACGACACTCGTGATTTCGTATTTGCCAAGAAGTACGGTCTCGAAATTCGAGTGGTTGTCGCCCCCCCGAACTGGGATGGCGGCGAATTGGAAGAGGCATGGATTCCTGTTGGAACTCAGGTTAATTCGGGCGAGTTCGATGGACTGTCGAGTACCGATGGCAAGGAAGCTATCGCCGATAAGATCGAAAGCGAAAACATTGGCACACGAACCATCACCTATCACCTTCGTGACTGGCTGATTTCGCGTCAGCGGTACTGGGGCACGCCCATCCCGATCATCTACTGCGATGATTGCGGAACTGTGCCGGTTCCAGAGCAAGATTTGCCCGTGATACTGCCTGAAAACGTGACATTTGAAGCCGATGGTAAATCGCCACTCGCGAAGCACCCCGACTTCATGCACGTTCCTTGTCCTTATTGCGGTAAGGACGCTAAACGTGAAACCGACACTCTCGACACGTTCGTGTGTTCATCTTGGTACCAACTGAGATTTGCTAGCAAAAATCCGCTTGAAGAACCTATCGACGTCGAAAAGGTGAAGCAGTGGATGCCGGTGAACCAGTACATGGGCGGAGCCGAGCACGCGGTGATGCACCTGCTCTACTCACGTTTCTTCAACAAGGCATTGCGTGATCTTGGATACCTCGACTTCGATGAGCCGTATACCAAGCTGATGAATCAGGGAATGCTCGTCAAAGATCACAAGAAGATTTCAAAGCGATCAAACCCTTTGACTCCTGATCCGGTCGTCGAAAGGCACGGTGCCGACACGCTTCGCTGTTACCTCATGTTTTTGGGACCTTGGGATCAAGGTGGCGACTGGTCGGACTCGGGAATCAACGGCATCCGTCGTTGGCTGGGTCGAGTATGGGACGTTGCTCTGCGTGACGAATCAGGACTGAACGGTTCAGACGGTGAGAAAGATTTGGACCGAGCGTCGCATGCAACGACTAAGCGTGTTCTCGTAGATATGGAAGCGTTCAAGTTCAACACTTCTATATCGGCCCTAATGGAGTTCACCACTGAGATTGCTCGTCGGTACGATGCCGGTGACGTTGCGGCTGCGACGTGGCGAGTGGCTGTGTGTCGATTGCTGTTGCACGTAGCGCCATTGGCGCCGCATTTGGCCGAAGAGCTTTGGGAGCGAACGGGCCACACTGGATCGATTCACCTTGAACTGAATCCCAAATTCGATGAATCACTTATTACCAGCGACACGATTACGCTTGCGGTACAAGTTCAGGGCAAGTTGCGTGACCAGATCGAGGTTGCCGCCGATATCGACAAAGACGCTGCGATCTCTGCTGCCAAATCGGCACCAAACGTGGCTCGCCACCTAGAAAACAAGGCGATAGTCAAAGAAATTTACGTTCCGGGAAGGCTAGTAAATATCGTTGTAAGACCAGCGTGATCGTGACGATTGAATCGATTTAGTTTTTGGGATGAATCGAAGTAAACGCGTGGCGATGAACCGTTTCGAAAATGCTCTTGGAGAGCGAACTAATGTCTATGTTGATGCCGGGTGATCAGTTTCCTGATCTAAAAATCTCACTTCTTCGCGGCGAATCGATTTCCATTTCGGAAGATTGGCCCGATTCGTGGGTCTACGTTCTGTTCTATCGCGGGGGATGGTGAGGCTACTGCCTGCGCCAGTTGGCCGCAGTTCAAGATCAGATCAAGTTGCTCACTCGACTTGGCATAAAAGTTGTTGCAGTAACGACCGATTCAGAAGCTCTTGTTCGTAAAACGGTCTCCGATGAGGGCTATACGTTCCCTGTTGGATTCGGAGTGACCGAAGCTGACATCGCTTCAGTTGGAGCGGTTCCAGGTGAACGCAAAGATCTCGCGATTATTGAACCGGCTGAATTCATTATCAGACCGGGCGGCGAAGTCGCTGCATCTTTATACGCAACAACTCAGTTGGGTCGGATGAATCCACGTGAGATTGCCGTTTTCGTGAAGGATCGGTCGTAGAAATCTTAATGCACTACCCAAAGTTTGGGCTGGAAAAGCAATATTAGAGAATCAGATGTATCGTCGCTCGCTTTTAGTCCAGGTCTTAGCTTTGGTGGCTATCGTGTTTATCGCTTGCGGGAGTGCTCTGGCGGAACCACCAAAAGCCACACCAACCGTTACAGCGCTGCCGACCTCGACTCTCTTGATTGGAATTATCACCGAATCGCCCGAAACATGGTTTTGATGTTTGAGGGCAAGGAAACGATCGAATCGCTCAGCGCTTGTGCTGATCTTTTTGGTGTGATCGAGTGAAAACGACAAATCTTCACATTTCCTAGACACGAAGCGATTAGCATGTTCGTAATCGAACCTTGCTCGCGCTCGCACGGTGCGATGTGGTTGGATCGATAATTTTGTATTCAAGTTTATTTAAAATCGTTATGCCTCATATATCACGATCAACGCTCCTAATTTCTATAGCTCTCATGATTGCGGTTTCCGCCGCCGCTTGCGACTCAGCTGCGGAGAAGCCAGCCGCTGAACCACCGACTCCGGTTCCGACCGTTGTGTTGGAGTCGGCTTCCTCTTCGGATGATGAGCTATCCGGTGAGACCGCGGGTAGCATTCGTGAACCGCGCGATCGAGGTGCTGCGGGCGCAACTAACTTGGCCGATCCAGAAGTGCAAGAATGTCTCGCCGCCCAACTTGATATGGACCTAAGCGCCGGCGAATTCGATCTCAGCGCCCTCAGACAGCTCGACCCAACAGAAACTGCCGCTGCTTTTGAAGCGTGTAGTGCGGAGTTTGGACGACCCGACGGTGGCGGAGGGACTCTTGGCGGCGGTGTATTTGTAGGTGGTGGCTTCGCTGATCCAGAAATTCGCGAGTGTCTTACCCGAATTCTTGGCGATAATCTGGACCAGGGAAGTGGACTCGGTCTTGAACCGGAATCGCTGGCTGCGTTCGAGGAATGTGGACTGAATTTCGGTGACGGTGGCGGCGGATTCAGATTTGGTGGACGCGGTGGATTTGCCGATAGCGGTTTGAACCTTGGATGTATAACTGCCGAACTTGGCGAAGATGCGATTACGTTACTTCGCAACCCTGAAGGTGCGTCACAATCCGAGCTTCAGCAAGCCCTAGAAGCTTGTGGTGGTGTGATCGACCTTACGGAGGGGCCGAACGTGACTGGCTCAATTCCTATCGAGCCGGCAGCAGTACCGACTGCGACTGCGATTCCAGTCAGCGAGCTAACTATCGAGCAACTGACGTGTCTATCAGGCGAACTCGAGCCTTCTGATCTTGCTGCTGCTGTTGTGGCAACGAGCGCTGGTGATCTCTCTGAAATTACTGGTGAACTACTCGCTGTACTTCAGACTTGCGGTGCCGGATCCTAAAGTTCGATCGCTATGAAATTTTGTGTTCCGCGGAGTTGAACCGGGGTGCACTCGCGCCTACTATCCGATCACACACGATACGCACCGCGAAGTGAGACGGATGAGGCGAAGATTATGATGCGACTTATGACATGGCATGGTGGCGACAAGTTCACGCTTGACCAAGTGCCAGACCCGGAAGCCAGACCCGGAAGAGTTGTCGTGAGAGTCGACACCATTGGCGTTTGTGGAACCGATGTTCACATCACGCAAGGGCTATTTCCTGCGACACCGCCAAGAGTTCTGGGTCACGAAGGGTCTGGCGTGATTGTCGATGTTGGAGAAGGCGTCGACAAAAGCCGAATTGGCGATAGAGTCGTGATGAACACGACGAGCCACTGCGGCGTTTGTTCAGCATGTACTACTTGGTCGGAATCACGTTGCGAAAACGCCGATCTCACTTCTGGGATGTTCGCTGAATACGCAACGGCTCCATCGCAATCGGCGGTGAAAATACCCGATACTCTCGATCTTGAGCAAGCCGCCCTTTCGGAACCGGCATCGTGTTGTCTTTCTGGATCCGAAATGATGCGAATCGACGAGAACGGCATCGGAGTCGTTATCGGTGGCGGCATCATGGGATTGTTCACTCTGGCGTTTCTAAAACGTCGAGGTGTCGAGCGTATGGTCATGTCAGAGCCAGTCGCCGCTCGTCGCGAGATGGCTACGCAGTTCGGAGCCGATCTGCTGCACGATCCTGCCGAGAGTGATCTCACCGAATTCATCAAGGATCAAAACGGCGGATACGGTGCGAACATCGCCGCTGAAGTTGTTGGACAGCCGAAGTTAGTTGCGAAGTGCGTTGAAGTGGTTCGTCCACGTGGTCAGGTGTTGATGGTTGGGGTGGTTCCGCAAGGAGCGCCGCTGCCGGTCGATATGTACGACCTTCACTATCGAGAAGTCACCCTAAAGGGCGCATTTGGGCGCGGAGACGTATTTGCTCGAACTCCTGTTGAGATCGACAAGTTGAATCTCGAAGGCGTGATTTCAGGTCGCTACGAACTTCAAGATGTGCCGCAAGCAATCATCGACTCAGGCGAAGGCAAAGGTGTGAAGTTCGTCATCAAGCCGAACGGGTGAATCGCCTAACAGCGAATGTGATGGAACACGTTATCCGGCGAACGAAGCGCTGGCTTCGGCTATCGACTTGAACGATCCGTCGGCGACTGCAGCGCACAACGCCGCACCGATTGCTGCTTCTTCGTTATGTCGACCGAGTTGGAGCGACATAACGAGTTCGGATTCGAGTGACTCTCTAAGAACAGGATTAAGTTTTAACCCGTTGCCTGATCCGACGAGCAGCGAGCGTGTTCCCGCACCTAACTTCGCCGCCTCTCGATACGAGTCTGCCAGCTGAGCCGCCATCGCCTCGAAGAGCGCACGTGCCATGTGTCCGGGCGAGAACGTACCTGGAGTGAGCTCTCGCACCGCTGCTTTCGCCAGAGGGTTGCTGCGAGACCCGGTGAACAGTGGGTCTACCACCACTCCCTCTGCCCCTGCTGGAACTTCGGCTGCTAGTTCGACTAATTTTGCGTATAGAACGTCGGGGTCGAGTTCATATCCGGCGATAGCTCGGCTAGCGTTATTGAAGAAATCTCTGAGGGTGCGGAAGGTTCGCCCGCCAACTACGCCGACACCGGCGAGTAGATAACCGCTTTGAATATAGGGTCTCAGTTCGAGCCAACCTCTTGGGGTTGGATTTTCGACGTAGACCGATGCTTGCCCGCCTGTGCCAATGTTGATAGCAAGAGTGTTTTCGTAGTCGGCTACTGTTCCTGCGAAACTGCACTGGTGATCGCCCGAGGCGACCGAAACGGGAATGCCCGCTTGCGCTCCGAGCTTTGCTGCCATTTCGTTCGTGAGTTGACCGGCGGGTGTGCAGGAATCGGCGAGGTTCGAGAAGAGTTCGCGATTCAGGCCGAGTGAATCGATGAGGTGGTGGTTCCAGTCCATTTTGGACAGATCATAAACGCCCCAGCTGACAGCGTCGGTTGGATCGGTGACGGGTCTGGTTCCGGTTAGGCGTGAAACTGCGAATTCGGGCGCAGTTGTGCCGTGGATGTTTGCGACGTTCGTTGGGAGTTCGTTGTTGGCTTTTAACCAGTAGAGATTGGGAGCCGTGTAGCCGGTAACTATTGGACATCCGGTGTTTTCGAATGCTGGGAGTCCGCCGTCTTCAATTGCCGCACCGCCTAGCTCGCTCATGGCATCGATATAAGTGCGATTTTCGCCAGGGACTAGGTCTTTGGAACGTTGATCCTGCCAGGAGATGAAGCCGCCGACCGTGTTCAAGTCTTGGTCGAGAAGCTGAAGCCCTTGTTGTTGGCCGGTGATGCCGATTGCAGCTGGCTGGGCTTTGGTTCGTTCGATGAGGTTCTTCGCGTTCGCCAGCGCAAGATCGGTCATGTGGTCGATATCCCACTCTGATCGACCGATTTTTTTGTCGTTTGCAGAGGTAGTTTCAGCCGTATTCGCGATGGTCGATGAGCCGACAACCGATTTCGACTCAATGTCGATAATCAGAGCAGTAACGGAAGTCGAACCGACGTCGATGGACAAGTAGTGAGTGGGCATATGCCTACTTTATCGCAGCGAATGGCGAGTTAATCGAGCGTCT
>Ga0114993_10005847_pt1 | contig 11734 bp, 10 predicted proteins | sample ArcticOcean_MG_C_FD_87042 | JGI IMG/M metagenome (GOLD analysis project Ga0114993, IMG submission 87042) | Marine microbial communities from western Arctic Ocean - ArcticOcean_MG_CB2_150 | ecosystem: Environmental > Aquatic > Marine > Oceanic | place: Arctic Ocean: Canada Basin | collected...
GCGTACCTGTCGAACTGGTACGTGCGTCGTAGCAGGCGTCGCTTCTGGAAGGCCGGTGTGCTGGGGGAGGGGTCGGACGACGCCGACAAGCTCTCGGCATACGCAACGCTGTACGAGTGCCTGACGACAATTGTGAAGCTGGTGGCGCCGATAATGCCGTTCGTCACCGATGCGATACATCGAAACCTCGCCAGCCCCGGTGCCAACGGTTCGGCCACGAGCGTTCACCTGGCCGATTACCCGGTGGCAGACGAGTCGCTCATTGACCGGCGGCTCTCGGACGCCACCAGGCTGGCCATGACGCTGTCGAGCCTGGGCCGCGCCGCCCGCTCCAAGGCGGGCATAAAGGTGCGCCAGCCACTGGCCGCGGTGCTGGTCAGCCTGCGTAGCTCGGGCGAAAGAGAGCTTTTGAGCGACATAGCCGCGCAGGTCCGGGACGAACTGAACGTCAAGCTGGTCGCGCCGACGGACGACCAGACAGGAGTCATGTCGATGACCGTGCTGCCCAACTTGCCGATACTGGGCAAGAAGTACGGGGCCGCCGTAAGAGACATACGCCAGGGACTCAGCGAGATGGACCCGTTCGAGGTGCACGCGGTCGTGTCCGCGGGAGGGAAGCTGTCGGTTGCCGGGCACGAATTGGAACCCGACGAGGTACTGATCACCGCAGGCGACCGGGAAGGGTACTCGGTGGCATCGGAAGGCGGCTACACGGTGGCCGTGGACACCAGCCTCACCGAGGAACTGCTGTCGGAGGGCACGGCACGGGAGGTCGTGCACCGCATCCAGAACATGAGGCGAGATGCCGGGTTCGACATAGCCGACCACATAACAACGTACTACTTCGCAGACCAGGGCCTGGCGGAGGTGATGAGCGCCTACGCCGACTACGTCAGGAGCGAGACGCTGACCAACGAACTGGTTTCCGGCGTCGCCCCTGAGGGCGCTCACGTCGAGACCATGCCGATAAACGACCAGGAGTTGACTGTGGGCCTGGTGAGAGTCCAATAGCTGGCGGCTTACTTGGACGCAAAAGTATGACGGACTCAACGGAGCAGGGTGGACAGGCCTCGGCAAGGCGATGGCTGGTGTTCGCGGCACTCGCGCCGGGGCTGCTCGGCGTTACCTCGGACGAGGCCGGGCTGAACGTGGCGTTGCCGAGAATTGCCGATCAGTTCGACGCCTCGATTCCCGAGGTCCAATGGGTGGTCCTCGCCTACATTTTGGCCATCGGCTCGCTGATGATTCCCGTCGGCAAGGTTGCCGACATGGTGGGCCACCGCCGCATATACCTGATAGGAGCCGCCGTCTTCGCCATCGGGGCGCTTGCCGCCGGGGCGGCACCGGGCCTGCTGTCCCTTGCCGGTCTCAAGGCCTTCCAGGGGCTGGGGTCGGCAGCTATTCAGGCCACCAGCATGGCGATTCTGACGACGGCGTTCCCGCGTCACGAACGGGGCAAGGCCATGGGCCTGTTCATGCTGGTGGGCGGCTCGGGCTTCATATTGGGCCCCCTGGCAGGCGGCTCGATTGTTTCGTGGCTGGGATGGCGGTGGATGGTGTGGATGGGCATGCCGTTCGGAGTGCTCGCCCTGGCCGCCGGTTTCGTGTTGACCCGCGGACTGCCAGACCGCAGCGCGAAAAATGGCGAGCCCTTCGACTGGCTGGGAGCGGGCCTTTCCACGGCCGCGGTCGTGATTTTTCTGCTGGTGATGTCCAACGGCAACTCGTGGGGATGGACGGCCCCGGTCACGCTGACCGGACTGGTCGTATCGGCCGTGCTGGCCACAGGGTTTGTGCTGTGGCAGCGGCGGGCCCCGTTCCCCATACTCCCGCCAGACCTGATGGCCAACCGGCCTTTCGTCCAAGGCCTGAGCATCACCTTCCTGATAATTCTGGGGAACGTGCCGGTGTTCATGCTCATGCCCTTTTACATTGAGAGCGTACTCGGGCACTCGGCCGTCGTAACCGGGGCGGTAATGGCGGTGGCGGCGGTGGCCTTCACCACCATCGGGCCCGTGTCCGGGCTGCTATCCGACCGCTTCGACTGGCGCATCTTTGTGTCGATATCGACCGTCATAATCGCCGCTGCCCTGGTGCTCCTGTCGTTCCTGGAGGAGGGCAGTTCGCTGGGCATGGTCTTCGGTCTGTCGCTAATGCTCGGCGTCGGCGTAGGGCTGTGGTACTCGCCGACCACCTCCGCCGCACTGAGTGAGGTAGCGCCTAGCAGGCAGGGCGTGGCGTCGTCCGCCACGCTAATGGTCCGCTATACCGCCACCGTCTCCACGCTGGCCATCGCCATTTCAATAGTCACGGCATTGATGGCGTCCCGGGGGATTGAGCCGACGCTATCGTCCGTTACAGATGCGACAAGTTCGGGGGCGGCGACCGCCTTCGTTGACGGCATGTCCCTGGTTTTCCGCCTCGGCGCGGGCGTCAACATGGTGGCGCTGGTCGTCGCGGTGGCACCTTTCGGTCGCATTCCCCGTGGACGTCATAAAGGCGGACGTCAGAAAGATGGTCAGTTGAGGGGGCTTCGGCCGGTTGATAGACTCCCTGAGCGGGTTAATGAGGGGGTAGCTGACGGGGTAACCGAAGGGGTAAGACGATCGGATTGATCTGTATCGGCTGCGGGGCCGACAACCGCGAGGACGCCAGGTTCTGCCACGGCTGCGGCAGCAAGTTCCAGACGGCCTGCGCTTCCTGCGGTGCGGAACTGCGACCCGGTCAGACGGGACGTTGACCATCCTGTTCACCGACATAGTCGGCTCCACTTCAATGACGGAGCGGCTGGGCGACCAGATGGCGCAGGAGTTGATACGCACGCACAACGACATTGTGCCGAGAAACGTTGGCAGTAGCGGTGGTTTCGAGGTCAAGTCGATGGGCGACGGCTTCATGATCGTATTCCCCGCCGCGCTTCAAGGCGTGACCTGCGCCGCAGCCATCCAAGACGAACTGGCCACCCACAACTCCGACTCCGGGGCCGTCGCCGAGCCGATTGCCGAACCCATTAAGGTACGCACGGGCCTGCACATGGGCGAGGCCATCGCCGAGGAGGACGACTTTTTCGGCAAGAGCGTCATCCTGGCATCTCGCATAGCGGAGTCGGCCATCGGTGACCAGATACTGGTCTCGTCTGAAATTGTGAACGCCCTGCAATCTGAGACCGCCTTTACGTTCGCCTCCGCCGGTTTAGCCCGGCTCTCGGGACTGTCGGACGAGTACGAGCTTTTCGAGGTCGGCCCCTCTTCAGGTCTCAGCACGACCCAAGGCCCCGGCACCAAGCTGGCCGACTAGTTCGCCCGGCAAAGCCTGGTCCCGACCCGGGGCTATGGCGACGCGACGCCCCATCACTCCCACCGTGCACTCAACACCCAAACAAGGCGAAATCGTAATTGTGGCCCTGCGACGTGGCGTCAGCGTCGTACGCTGCCTGGAAACAGGCGACGGTCGCATCACCATAACCATGGGCCGTAACAAGCAGGCTCACGTACCAATCGACCGGGTGGTCCTGGCCACAGGCCTGACCGGCCTGGCCGACGACCAGTTGGAGGCCTTCGCCAAACGGGTGACCGACGCTTCTCGATCAATCGATCTGCGTGAAGTGTGGGATCTCATCGTCGAAGAGGGGCGGGCGATCACGTTGGAGGAGATAGCCGGGCTGCTTTTCGGCGACAGCGCCGATTCTGAGCAACTCGCCGGGTTGGTAACCCATCTCGAAACCATGCCGGTCTACTTTGAGCGGCATGGCCACACCTATACGGCAAGGACTGGCGAAGAGATTGAGCGGGCTGAGGAGCGAAAGCGCAAACAGGCCGAGCGCCAGGCCGCCGAGGTCAGCGTCATCGGAGCGCTGGTCGAGGGCCAGATGCCGGAACGGCCATCCGACCAGGAACAACGCCTCGTGTCCGAGGTGCGAGGGTTCGCCGTACACGGTGACGAGCACCCTCGGGCCGAACCGACCAAGAAGCTGCTGGCCCAGGCCGATACGGGGTCGCGAGACCTGCAACAGCGGGCTTTCGAGTTACTGGTGGGCGCAGGGGAGATGGCGCCCGACGAGCCAATAGAGATAGAGCGAGCCGGTGTGCCGGTTACGTTCCCTCCCGAGGCGGAGACAGAGGCACAGGCGATCACGACGGTCGGGCTAAACACTCAAGGCCGACGAGACCTGACGGGAACGCCACTGTTCACCATTGATGACCGGAACACCACCGACAGGGACGACGCCCTGTCGGTAGAGGTGCCCGCCAAAAAGAAACTGGACGAGGGGATGCTGGACGGTGAGCGAGTAACCGTGGGCGTGCACATAGCCGACGCAGGGGCGCTGTTCCCGGTGGGCGGAGCCGTGGACCGGGAAGCGGACCGTCGCATGTCGACGCTGTACACCCCGGACATGCGGGTCCCGATGGTCCCACCGGCGCTTTCGGAGGGCTCGGGCAGCCTCAACCCCGGCGAGTCGAGAATGGCGCTGACGCTCTCGGTGACGCTGGACGACGGAGTGGCGACCGACTGGAACCTGTTTCCCTCAATTGTGCAGTCACGTCAGGCGCTCGCATACGGCTCGGCGGACAAAATTTTGCGTGAGGGCGCCGGTGAATGGCATGGCGAACTGCAAGCGCTGAACAGGGCGGCAGACGCCTTGCGGACTCGTCGCGAGGCGGCAGGGGCTCTCGTTCTGGAGCGTCCCGAACTGTCCATCAGTGTTGCGCCCGACGACGACGGATTGAGCCGCGTTTCAGTCGAGGTGTTGCCCCGTAGCACGCCTGCCCGTCGACTGGTCACCGAGATGATGATTCTGTGCAACGTAACTTTGGCGCGGTTCTGCATCGACAACGAAATCCCGGCCGCATACCGGTCACAACCGGCGCTGGACCCAGACATAGACACCGGAGGCCTGAACGATGACCCGGTGGCCCAGTACCGGCTAATGGGCAGACTTTCACCAGCGGAGGTTTCTACGGAGCCCGCAAGGCACCACGGCCTCGGCGTCCCGGCGTACCTGCAGGCTACATCGCCTCTGCGCCGGTACCCGGACCTTGTTATGCAGCGGCAGGTGAGCCATTTCCTGGCCACCGGCAAGCCACTGTATTCGGTGGACGAGATTGCGTCGGTAGCGCAGCGAGCGGACGTTCAGCTAAGGGAGTTGGCGTCCATTGAGAACCAGCGCCGCCGGTATTGGCTGCTCCGTTACTTCGAACAACGACTTGAAGAGGGCCTGACCGACTACGAAGCGGTGGTGCTGGACACAGACCGTCGCGGTCCGCCTATTTTGGAACTCGCCGACTACCCGTTCAGGGTTCGAGCAGAGCTATACCCTGGAGCGTCGTCCAGCGACCGGGTAACGCTGAGGCTTCACGACGTGGATCTGTGGCGTCGCGTCCCTCACTTTGTCGTCGCCGTCTGACGGCGCCTTCGCAGCACCCCGGTAAACGCCAGGGCGGCCGCCAGAGCCACCGCCAGGCCTGTCAGCGCCCACACGGACGCTGACGGCACCAGCACCGGCAGGTTGGGCAGGGGGACGGCATCGTTCGACTGGGCCGATGGCGGTCCGGCACCGGCCGAGTTGTGCGCTGTGACTGTGAAGCTGTATGGCAGGCCGTTTTGCGCGACCACAACGGAGGCGCTGGTACCGCCCACAGAGACCGTCGTGACTTCTCCCTGCACTACCTGCACGGTGTAATGCGTGACCGCCAGGCCGCCGTTTGACGACGGAGGGTCCCAGCTAAGGAAGATGGCCCGGTTAAAGGGTGTCGCGGTAAGGGCCTCCGGTACGCCGGGCGGGCGGGCCGGCGTCACTAGGCCCGAAGGATCTGAACCTGGCCCAGTGCCCTCGGAGTTGGTCGCCACCACGGTGAAGGTATAGGCCTGCCCGTTCGTTAACCCACTCACTACCGCCTGAGATGCGTTCCCGGCTACGTTCACCTGGACGCCGTCCGGGCTGGAGATGACGGCGTAACCGGTTATCGCGCTGCCCTCGTTCGACGCGGGGGGGGTCCAGCTAACCGTTACCTGGCCGTTGCCGGGGGTTGCCGAGACGTTCAAAGGCGCGGTCGGCGGCCCGATTGGAGTGACCTCAGACGAAGGGAGAGAACTGTCGCCCTGTCCGGCACTGTTGGCTGCTGAGACCGTGAATGTGTAGGAGACGCCGTTGGACAGGCCGCTCACGACGGCGTCGGTGGCCGAGCCCGCTACTACTGTGGTAAAACCACCTGGCACCGAGACCACGGTGTATTGCTGCACGTGCGCCCCCCCATTGTCGGCTGGGGGCAGCCAGCTTACGGTCGCCTCGCCGTCACCAGGCGTCGCGCTGACGTTGCGGGGAGCGAGGGGCGGTCCGAACGGGATTACCTGCGCCGACGGTCCGGACGCCGGGCTGGGGCCGACGGAGTTGGTGGCGGTGACGATAAAGGTGTAGGAGATGCCGTTCGTTAACCCACCCACTACCGCCTGGGACGCGTTCCCAGCGACGTTCACCTGCACGCTGTCCGGGTTGGACACGACGGTGTATCCGGTGATCGTGGTCCCGCCATTGGACGTCGGGGCGTTCCAGCTAACCGTTGCCTGGGTGTTGCTGGGCGTCGCGCTGACGTTACGGGGCGACAGCGGCGACAGGTCGGCCAGCCGGGCGAAGCCGTGCCCCCACACGTTGTTGGGGTCCGGAGAGCCTGTCGGCACGGCGTTGTTTTTCAGGTAGTCGGCTGTTTGCTGCGGCGTGAACGCCGGGAACCGTTCCAGTACAAGGACGGCCAGCCCGGCGACGTGGGGCGATGCTTGGCTGGTGCCGAAGAACCCGGACGGCCCGTACGATGCCGTGGCACCATCGTCGGCTCCGACTATGTCTGGCTTTATGCGCCCGTCGGGGGTCGGTCCGCGGCTGCTGAAGGTCTCGATAGTGGCTATCGTCTGCCAGTTCGCCGCTCCCACGGCCAGCAGACCAGGGCTCGCGCTCTCGGCAGGGTTGGTGATACTTCCACCGTTTGTGCCGGCCGTGTGCACAGCCAAGTCAGGCCCGAAGAAGGCCTGGAGTTGCAACCATGCCGGGACACTCCCGGCGAAGTGACGAATGGCCAGGTGGTAGGTGCCACTCGTCGTAGGAATGAACAGAATCCCCTCGCCAGGATAGTGGCCCGGCCCACCTGACTGCTCCTCCTGACTACTGGCCTTCACCACGGTCCCGGTTGAGTCATATATGTAGAGGTTAAGGTCTCTCGTCGCCGCACCCCAATTATCTTCCCACCGGAGTTGGAATGTGTAGGAACTGAAGGCGGTCAGTACGACTGCGTTGCCCTCCAGGTCGCCAGTGGTGAACTCGATCCAGTCGTCAGAGTCTGAGTCTTTGTAGCTGGCAAACCACGTATGACGCGCCGAGTTGCCCGCAGAGTTCACCCAGACGATACCGGCCGCCACGGCGGTATCTACCGTATTCAGGGGGCTGGCCGAGAACGGCGACGTGCCGTCTCCGGGGCCGTCCCAGGGCCAACCGACGGAGTAGTTAATGACGTCCACACCCTGGCCAATCATCCAGTCCACCGCTGTTTGCAGATCGCCGTGGGTTCTGGGGTTGGAGATATAAAAGGCCGCGTCAGGTGCAATGTCGTAGATGGTCTCGGTGACGGCCGTTCCGTGCACGTCCCCACTCACACAGTCGGCGAGGTTTGATGTGGAGATGCCGACTGCGGCGTAGCAGCGTGCCGTCACAGTGCCCGGCAATTCGCTGCCCATGAGCGACGCGTAGCCATCGAAACTTACGTCGATAACCCCGACTTTCACCCCGGCCCCGGTTAAGCCATGCGTGTTCCACAACTGGGACCGATGGGCGGTGGTGCCCTGCGATACCACCGTGGCGGCCGGTCGCGCGACGGCATCGACTCCCACCACTCCGGTCATGGCTGCAATTGTGGTCAGGCGGTCAACAGAAACCTCGGCTTCTATGTAGTCCGGGCCCAAGTTGGCAACTCTGCCGCCAATCGCCTCCAACTGAGTGGCCACTCCCAGCGAGTCGCCGTCGATCCGGATCGTGACGACGGCCTTCGCACCGGCGGACTGGCCAGCCCCAGGTGCGAACGAGGCCGACGCGAAATGGGCGCTAACGAGCTGATTAAGAACGCTACTTAGAGTCGAGTCCGACGCCTTGTTCCTCGGGGAAGTCTGGTCAAGTTCGAACGATTGGCCGGGCGGATGATCGGGGGCCGGGAGGTCACCACCGTCTGCGTGTACCGGGTGAACCGGCACCGATGACACGAACACCACGAAACTCGCCAAGATTAGTGCTGCTATGGTGAGTTTTATCCGCATGGGAGATGGTCAGGCGGCAGCGTAGGGTGTGGTCCAACCGCCGTCGATGCATGGTATTCAATCGCCCGGCAGGTGTCGGGCGTGCTTAGGGACCGGGAATGAGGGAGAATGTACGTCTCCCAGTCACACATGGGGTCACACAGAGGGCTCCGTGCCGGTCTGTATGTTGATAGGCACCGAGTGAGAGAGAGGTCCCGATGTCAAAGACGGCCTACTTGCTGATTGAGGCCGAGCCCGGCTTGTCGTTCAACGTCATTCGCGGGCTGCGTGAACTGGCCGAGGTGACGGGGGCGGACTTTGTCAGCGGCCCATATGACATCATCGCCAAGGTGGAGGTAACGGACGTCAACGCCATCGGGCGTCTGATCACTGAGGAGGTCCACCCGCTCCAAGGGGTGGTCCGAACGGTGACCTGCATCTCCATCGCGTAGGTCATTTTTTCGGCGCTTTTCGGCCTAAAGGCCCGCCAGGGGAGGCGCACCAGTCAACGGGGTGTGGCGCAGCGGTAGCGCGCTTGCTTTGGGAGCAAGAGGTCGCCGGTTCGATCCCGGCCACCCCGACCAACTCTAATGCAGTCTATGGACGGCTCGCCGGGTACGGGCCGTTCGTACGTGCAACCCGGCCGACCGTCCTTGGGAGCAATGTTGGGAGCAACCGAGGCTAGAATCAACTCTTAACCACATACCGACCGTTCACTCATCTCACTTCCCAAGTACCTCGAACAGGTACCGCTCCAACTCGTTGAGTTTCGGGCCAGAGCATCCTCATAGCGCCCTCACCAGCAACTCTCCCTGGTTATAGATATCAGGGTTGTACTCGATCTCCAGCAGCCGGAAGATCGCCTTGATGCGCTGTCCTCCGAGCGTCATCAGGATGCCGACTAGGGCACCGATGTACTCGTCACGGTCGGCGAACTCGTTGGCAGGGTTCCAAGTCTGGTACTTCAACCGTAACGACTAGCAGTCGCGGCGAACGAACGGTTCTACGACGTCTACAGAGTTGGTCCCTTCAACCACTTTCCACTCGCCATCTCTTCGATCGGAGTTTGCGCGGACCTCCCAAACACCGGATTCAAGTGCCGTCTCAGTCCACTTCGGACTTTGATTCGCGATGTATCCCCCGCACGATTCGGAGACGGTATTGAGAGTTACAGAGGAGAGCCAAGTTTTCACCACAGCGATTGCTTCACCGTTGGAGTACGTGTGTGTCGGAGTGGGGTCGGGAGTCGGAGCAACGGCTTCCTGACCGCTACAGGCACCGAACAACCACAAGACGAGGAGAGTACTCCCCATCGCCAATGCGTTACGTCTCATGATGTCCACCTCCGATGGCGCTCCCAACCCTCAGTCGTGGGGTGGTTGTAGCGGAGGCCACGACCGAGTTGTACGTGCCGTAGAATCCCGGAGGAACCCAATCGGCCCCACTGTTGGGTCTACTGTCGCACGCAGGAAACCGCCAGGCCACCGGTAGGCCTCCACCAGGCACCGGGCTCCCTTTTTGACGTTAGCACGTAACTTTGTTACCTTGTTGCGCCCTTTCGATTCGGCCCGTTTTGGCCCGTCTCGCCCCGATTGGGCTGGTTTCACGGGGGCTGCATATGTCTTGGGAGGATTGCATGCCGGTGGTGCGAATTAGTGACAAGACCTGGGAACGCCTGAAGGTTTGGGCCATCCCCCTTGAAGACACGCCGGACTCGACGATCCGCAAGTTGCTCGACGAGGTCGAGACGAATGGCGCGACCGAGAGGCATGGTTCTGAAGACGCGCAACCCGAGACCAAACGCCTGCCAAGAGGCAAAAAAACCTCCGAGCGTGCCTTCGAAAGGCCGCTGCTGGAAGCGCTGCACGAACTGGGCGGCGCCGGGGTCATGTACCAGGTACTTCCTATAGTCGAGGAGAAGCTGCGGCATGTCCTTAAGGACGTTGACTACGAGCGACTGCCATCGACGGGCGTCGTACGCTGGCGTAGCACGGCCCAGTGGACGAGGCACCGGCTGGCCGAGCGCGGTTTGCTGAAGCGCGGCCCGGCCAGGGGGATCTGGGAGTTGACCGACCACGGGGCGAAAACCGTGGGCCAGTGGATAGAGGAATCGGCCCTTTAGAAAGGACGAGAGATGCCCAAGAAGTCTGACATGAGACGCGTGGATGTCTTCGCACACCTGAGTAGCGAACAGGCGAGTGGGATCCTGGCGCTGGGTGAGCGACGAGTTGTCGAGGCAGGCACGCTGCTCGGCCATACCGACGAACCCCCGACGACGTTCTATGTGATTTTCAGCGGACAGGCAGAGCTGTCTTATGGGGCCCAAACGGATGACTCAAGGGCCGGAGAGATCGCAGTTCGCCTGGCGGGCCCGGGCGAGTCGTTTCCCTGGGCCGCAATGCGGGGCTCTGGAAACCTGGTGACCAATTGCAGGGCGAGGACCGACATGGAGGTGGTCGCCATCCCCATAGACGCCCTGACGGCGTATTGCCACGAGAACGCAGAGGTGGGCATGGGCTTTTACCGGGGGGTGATGGACCAGTTCGCCGGTCAGTATGGACGCACCCTGGCGATGCTGGCGGCAAACGTCGAGCAGGAGTTGACGGGCATTCAGTAGAGCCCGGCAATGCAGTTCCTTAAAGACCTCCCATTGGCCGGCCTGCCTCCGTTTCGCCAGCTGAAGCGAGCGGTCCGGGTCGTCTTGGACCTTGTGGTGCCTATGGCATGCGTTACGTGCGGCCGCGAGGGCTCGCCGCTGTGCGAGCGCTGCGAAGCCGACATGTCCGCCCTAAAGCGTCCGTTTTGTTCTCGGTGCGCCGAGCCGAACTCGGCCCTGGTGTGCAGACGATGCGCCGAAACCCGGCCAGCTTTCGACCAGATAGTGGCTCCGTACCTTGCTCAAGGCGCTGCCAGGGAGCTGGTGCACAAGCTCAAGTACAACGACGCCCGCGCCTACTCCGAACGCATTGCCGGGCTGCTATCGGAGTTTCTCGATCGCGAGTCGGTTTCGGGCGACGCCATCGTCCCGGTCCCATTGCACCCATCGCGGGAGCGACGACGTGGGTACAACCAGTCGGCGCTCATCACCCGCGATCTCGGCCGCTTAACGGGGATCGAAGTCGACTCTCGTTCTCTAAGGCGCATAGTAAAAGGCGTGCCCTAGGTCACGCTGGCGAGTGTGGGCCAGAGGCGGACGGGCGTCGAGGCCGCGTTCGAGTGCGAGCCGCTAGCGACGGGCACGGTCGTGCTCATCGACGACGTGGTCACCACCGGGGCGACTATGTCGGAATGTGCCGCAGCACTGAAGCGCGCGGGAGTCGGAAAGGTGGTTGGGGTCGGCTTCACTCGTCAGCCTCTTGGCCGAGAGTAAACGTCCGTCGCATCGGCCTGCGCCCAAGGCCTGTGATAAGGTTCGGGCTTATGGCACCGCTTCGCCATCTCTGGCATTGGTAAGTATGGA
>Ga0114993_10005849_pt1 | contig 11731 bp, 11 predicted proteins | sample ArcticOcean_MG_C_FD_87042 | JGI IMG/M metagenome (GOLD analysis project Ga0114993, IMG submission 87042) | Marine microbial communities from western Arctic Ocean - ArcticOcean_MG_CB2_150 | ecosystem: Environmental > Aquatic > Marine > Oceanic | place: Arctic Ocean: Canada Basin | collected...
GAAATGATAAAAAAGTATGAGTTATCTAATGAGCAATTTAAAGTGTTATTTAAATACTGTAAAAAAAAAAGAATTAAATTTTTAGCATCATGTTTTGATGCCGAGAGTGCAAAAAATTATTTAAATATTGGAGGAAATGTTTTTAAAATACCCTCTGGTGAAATTAATAATTTAAATTTACTTGAATTTATTGGTAAAAAAAATAAAAAAATATTTTTATCTACTGGTCTTTCAACTGAAGCTGACATTAAAGATGCTTTAAAAATATTAATTAAAAATGGTAGTAAAAAAAAAAATATTTCAATAATGCAATGCACTACAGACTATCCGTGCAAAATAAATGATGTAAATTTACTTGTGATACCAATGCTTTCAAAAAAGTTTAATATGAAAGTTGGTTTTTCTGATCATACATTAGGATACGAATCCGCTATAGCAGCTTCAGCAATGGGAGCGGTAGTAATAGAAAAACACATTACATTAAATAAAAAAATGTCAGGGCCAGACCATAAAGCGAGCCTAAATCCAAAAGAATTTAAAGAATATGTTGCGCTTATTAGAAATGTAGAAAAAGCCCTCGGTAAAAGCAAAAAACAACCTACAAAAAATGAGTTAAAAAATTTAAAATTAGTCAGAAAATCTATAGTCGCAAAAACCATAATTAAAAAAGGTGAGAAATTTAACCTAAAAAATATTATTGCAAAAAGACCTGCTGGAGGAATCTCTCCAATGCAAATTAATAATATTATAGGAAAAAAGGCAAAAAGATTTTTTAAAGTTGATGACAAAATATCTTTATAAAAAAAAAAGAAAAATTTGTGTGGTAACTACGACTAGAGCTGACTATGGTCAGCTTAAAAATTTAATACTTTTAATTAAAAAAGAAAAAAATATTTTATTACAAGTAGTGGTTTCAGGCACACATTTAAGTAAAAAGCATGGCTACACAATAAAAGAAATTTATAATGATAAAATTAAAATTAATTATAAAATAAATTTAAATATAAAAGATTCTACGAAAGAAGCGATATCTTTTTATTCTGCTTTAGCCTTACAAAAATTTACTAAATGTTTCAAAAAGTTAAAACCAGACATCATATTAGTGCTAGGTGATCGCTACGAAATATTTTCAGCAACCGCTTCTGCACTATTTTTAGGTATCCCAACCGCTCACCTTCATGGAGGAGAGGTAACGTCTGGAGTAATAGATGAATCTTTAAGACACGCAATAACAAAAATGTCTGATATACATTTTGCTTCTAGTATGAAATCAAAAATGAGAATAATAAGAATGGGAGAAGATAAAAAAAAAGTTTTTAATGTAGGTGCTTTAACTGTAGAAAACATTCAGCAAATAAGCTTTTTAACTAAACATGAGATGGAAAAAAAATTAAACATAAAATTTAAAAAAAATAATTTTTTAGTCGCTATACACCCTTTATCTTCACTAGATAGAACTCTTAAAATAATAAAATCTACTTTATCTATTTTTAAAAAATTAAAAAATACTCTTTTAATTTTTTCATCACCAAACAGCGATGCTCATTCTAAAGTAATTGAAAAAGCTATAATGAAGTTTGTTAAAGTTAGCTATAACTCAGTTTATTTTAAAAGTTTAGGATATAAAAATTTTTTATCTTGTCTAAAAGTTTGTGATGGGCTGGTAGGAAATTCTTCAAGTGGAGTGCTCGAAGCTCCAGCCTTAAAGGTTCAATCAATTAATATTGGTGACCGTCAGAAGGGAAGACCAATCATGCCTAGTGTTATTTGTTGCAAATCTGATACTTCTTCAATTAGTAAAGCACTAAATACTTTATTATTAAAAAAAAGAACAAAAAAAATTAACTTTGTTAGTCAAAAAAAACTTCAAACTAAATTTGAAATTTTAAGTATCTTGAAAAAAATAAACCTTGTTAATATTAAAAAAAAGAGATTTATAGATAATATATAAAAATTTATATGGATATATATAAACAAAAAAATATATTTTGGTGTACCAAATGCGTAGTAGCCTCAACGCGACCTAGAGTTACTTTTAATAAAGAAGGTGTGTGTTCAGCTTGTCAGTGGGCTGAAGAGAAGAAAAAACTTAACTGGGATGAAAGACAAAAAATGTTAGATAAATTGTTAGCTGACCAAAAAACTAATCCTAATTTTCAATGCATAACAGCTGTGAGTGGTGGAAAGGATGGTTCTTATATTTCTTATAATTTGAAACATAAAAAAAAGGTTAGCATTCTCTCAGTCACAAGTAGACCACCACTGGAGCAAAAAATAGGAAGAGAAAATTTAAATAATTTTGTTAGAAGCGGCTATCAACATATACATGTTACGCCTGATGAAGAGGGGATGAGAAAATTAAATAAGTTAGGCTTTACAGAGATAGGGCACCCTTACTATGGATGGCTAATTTCAATTCATACAGCTGTAGTTAGAGTAGCATCTGAGTTTAATATTCCATTAATTTTTTATTCAGAAGATGGAGATGTGGAGTATGGAGGGGATGCAAAACATAAGCAAGATGGCATATATAGTATCGATTATCAAAAAACTAATTATATTGAGGGCGACCCAGATAGAATTTTAAAAATGGCCAAACTTACAAAAGAGGAAGCTTATTGGTTTACTTTTCCTTCTGATGAAGAAATTAAAAAAAAGAAAATTAAAATTACGCATTGGGGATTTTATGAAGATTGGGATCCTTATAGAAATTATGTTGTTGCAAAAAAACATTGTGGATTATTGGAAAAAGAAACTTTGAATGAAGGTACATATACAAATTTTGGCCAAACTGATCAAAAGCTTTATTTTTTACATGTCTATCTTATGTATTTAAAATTTGGATTTGGAAGAGCAACCATGGATGCTGGCATTGATGTAAGGAGAGGGGCAATGACCAGAGAGCAGGCTGTTCAACTAGTTAAAATGTACGATAATCATCCACCTGAAGAATATTATGATGAATATTGTGAATATTATAAAATGAAAAAAAATGATTTCAATGAAACGATAGATAAATGGGCAAATAAAAATCTATTTGAAAAGAAAAATAGATGGGAACCTAAGTTTGAAATTAAATAAGTTTAATAACAAAAGAGTTTGTATAGTTGATTATGAACTCGTAAATATTGCTTCAATTGAAAATGCAATTAAATATTTGGGCTTTAAGTATGAAATCTTAAAAAAACCAAAGAACTTAGAATTATTTTCTCATTTAGTGCTACCAGGTGTTGGCTCTTACCATGAAGCAGCTAAGAAATTAAATTTAACTGGATGGAATATTGCAATCAAAGATTTTGCTAGTAGTTTAAAACCTATATTTGGGATTTGTTTAGGTATGCAGCTAATGTTTGATGGTAGTGAGGAAGACGGTTGGTCAGAAGGGTTAGGATTTTTCAAAGGGAAATTGCAAACTTTTTCGAAAGGAAAATTTCCATCGCCACACATGGGTTTTAATTTAGTCAATCACAAAAATACAAAAATTTGGAATAATATAGATAGTCCATCCCCATTTTATTTTGTTCATTCATACAGGGTTAAAGAATCAGATAGAGACGCTATTATTGCGAAAACATCATATGGAGAAGATTTTATTTCATTTATAGAAAAAAAAAAATTCTTTGGAGCTCAATTTCATCCTGAAAAAAGTCACAAAGTAGGTTTAAAGCTTTTAAAAAATTTTATTGATACAATTTAAATGAATCACAAAAGAATTATTTATGCATTATTATATAGCAAAGGATTTTTCTATTTGAGTAGAAACTTTAGGCTTCAAAAGGTAGGAGACATAAATTGGTTAAAAAATAATTTTGGGTTTGGTGAAACCTGTGATTTTATAGATGAACTTATCATTATATTAGTGACAAAAAAACCAGACCAAAATGAAATATCTAAATTTTTTGAAGACATGAACTCTTTAAGAGAAAAGATATTTGTTCCCATTACATTAGGTGGGGGCATTAGAGATATTGATCATACGAAAAAATGTTTTTTAAATGGAGCTGACAAAATTTTAATAAACTATTTAGCATACAAAGACTTTAAACTGATAAAAAAAATATCTCAGCTATTTGGAGAGCAAGCTATATCAATTATGGTAGATTATAAGAACATAGAGGGTATAAATTATGCCTACCAAAATAGTGGGACCTCTAAAACTAAAACATTAAAAAAATATTTCGAGAATATTAAAAATGAAAAATTTGGTGAAATAATAGTAAACTCTATCGATAAGGATGGTACGGCATTTGGTTTTGATTTTACATTTTTAAATGATTTGCAGAAAGATTTTAATAAACCTCTTTTAATTATGGGAGGAGCTGGAAAACCTGAACATTTTATTGAGGCTTTTCAAAATGAAAAGGTTTCTGGGGCAATTACTGCAAATTTGTTTAATTTTTTAGGAAGTGGACTTAAGTTAGCCAGAGAACATTCAATCAATAATGGTGTAAAGCTTATTAAATTTGATAAAATAGAAAAACAATTATGAAAATAAAGCCATACTTAGTTCTTAAAAATTTTAGCTTAGGTCAAGCTCTCAAAAAAATGAATAAAAATGGGAGAAAATGCTGTGTTATAGTAGACAAGCATCACCGTTTAGTTGGAACATTAAGTGATGGTGATATTCGTAAGGTTATTTTAAAAACATCAAATTTAAAATTAAATGCCATAAGATTTTGCAACAGAAAACCCAAGTATGTTGTTGAAGGAAAATATAATGATTTTCAAATCAAAAATCTTTTCTTAAAAGGTAAATATGATTTAATTCCAGTATTAGATAAAAATAAAGTAGTAAAAAATGTTCTTTTGTGGCACGTATTTTTTGATAATAAAAAAAAGGTAGAAAAAAAAATAAATGCTAAAGTTGTTATTATGGCTGGAGGCAAAGGAAGCAGGCTTGATCCTTTAACACGAATTTTACCAAAACCACTCGTACCAATAAATAATCAAGCAATTATAGAACACATAACTAGTAGATTTTTAAAATACGGAATGAAAAATTTCTTTTTTACTATTAGATATAAAATGAAAATAATAAAAGCTTATTTTAGTGATAGTAAAATTAATTATAAGATCAAATATTTAGAAGAAAAAAAACCACTAGGCACGGCAGGTGGCTTACAAAAATTGTATGGAAAAATTAAAAGCAGTTTTTTTGTTACAAATTGTGATGTTTTGATTAATGTTAATCTTGCAAACTTTTTTGAATTTCACAAAAAGAAAAAATTAGATATATCTTTAATTACTTCATCACAAAAATATACAGTCCCTTATGGAGTTTGTGAGCTTCATCCAAGCGGAAGATTGAAGAAAATAACTGAAAAACCAAAGCTTAATTATTTTGTTAATGCAGGAATGTATTTAATGGAACCAAAGGTACTGAAATTAATTCCTAAAAACAAATATTTTGATATGAATAACCTCATACAAAAAGCAATTGAAAAAAATTATAAAGTTGGCGTTTATCCTATTGGAGAAAAAGATTGGGTAGATATAGGTCAGCTTGAAGAATATAAAAAACACTTAAAGCTAATTTAAATTTATTTAAAAAATCAAAACAATGAATATACTTTGCACTATATGTGCGCGCCAAGGATCTAAAGGATTAAAAAATAAGAATATTAAAAAATTATTAGGCATCCCGTTAATTTTCCATACTATAAATCAGGCTAAAAAAAGCAAGGTTTTTAATAAAATAATAGTTTCAACAGACTCTAAAAAAATTGTTAATCTTGTAAATAAAAAAGTAGATCTTGTAATTAATAGACCAAAAAATTTATCTAAGGATAATGCAGGAAAAGTTCCAGTAATTAGACATGCGCTTAAAGAAGCAGAAAAATTCTATAATAAATTTTTCAATATAGTCATAGATCTTGATGTAACTTCTCCTCTCAGAGTTAAAGAAGACATAATTAAAGCTCAAAAATTATTTAAAAAAAATAATAATTCAAATTTAATAAGCATAACAAAGTCAAAAAAAAACCCATATTTTAATATGATTGAAATCATTAAAGATAGCCCTCGTTTAGTTAAAAAACTTAAAAAAATTTTTTTGGCAAGACAACTTGCTCCAAAAGTATTTGAATTAAATGCCTCAATATATATTTGGAAGAGAGATTTTTTATTATCATCAAATAATATTTTTAATAAGAAGACTGGCACATATTTAATGTCAGAAAATAGATCTATCGATATAGATAATGAATTAGATTTCCAAATAGTAGAATTTTTAATGAAAAAAAAATTATAGTAATACTGATTAATAAATTTTAAATCTGTGAAAAAAAAGAATAAACTAATAACATGGGATACAACAAGTGATCCAAGTCAGTATCCACAAGAAATTAAAAAAACTTTTAATAAAATTGTTTTGAAGGAGAGAAAAAATTTTACTAAATGGGTAGGGTTCATAGGAAAAAATTTTAAAACAGATATAGACTGGTGGGCAAGCCCTCCCCCAAGCAGGCATCCTCAGGCTAGCAACTTATATAATTTTGTTTGCATTTTAGAGACATTGAAATTGGTTGCAAAAAAAAATATTAAAGTAGAAATAGAATCAGTAGAGCTTTGTGAAACTATAAAAAATTGGGTTGAGAAAAAAAAACTAAATGTCGAAGTAAAACATAAAAAAAAAAGCTCAAAATTAAAAAATTTTTTAAACTTTAGTAAAGCTTTAGTTTTTTATATTTTTACTTTTTTTTTGATAAAAATCTTTACTCATAAAAAAAATAAAAATGATTCTAAAAATAGTTTAGTTCTTATTCATACTTTTGCTACTAAAGACTCAATAAACCATGAGCGTTTATTTTTAGGCTTAGACAAGTATATAGAAAGAAAAAAAATAAAAAATGTTTTTTTTGTTCCTTCTTTTATAATAAATAGAAATCTATTTGAATTAATTAACATTGTAAGATCACTTAATAAAAAAAAATATTTTTTTAAAGAACACTATTTAAATTTTTCAGACTTATTTTTTGCAGCAACACATTTTTTAAGAGTTAATAAGTTTAAAAAGAAATATGTTTTATATAAAAATTGGGACTTAAGTGATATTATTTATAAAGAGATATTTTCAAAAAGTAATTATAGCTCGAGAATCGTTTGTATATTAAATTATAGATTTGTTAAAAATTTATATAAAAACAAATTTAATATAAAAAAAACTATAAGTTGGTTTGAAACGCAAATTGATAAAGGTTGGAGTTTTGGATTTAGAAAATTTTTTCCAAAAACTCTAACATATGGATATCAAGGCTTTACTAATTTACCTCAATTGATGAATACAATACCTACTGTTCATGAAGAAAAATACCAAGTTGTTCCTAAAAAAATTATAACTATTGGTAAAGCATATTTAAACTTAAGAAAAGAATTTAATCCAAAACTAAAAATAATAGTAGGTCCTGCACTTATCTATCAAGAAGTTTTTAAGAAATTTGTAAAAAAGTATGAAATCGAAATCTTAGTTGTTCTAAGTGGTGTAAATATATTTAATAAAAAGTTAATGGAATGGGTTGAAAATCTAGCAAATAAAAATAAAAATATAAAAATAATGATTAAACCTCATAAAGAGCTAAGATTTAGTAGTGCATATGATGAAAAAAATTTACCAAAAAATTGTACTGTGTCATACTCTAAACTTAATGATTTAATGAAGAGGTCTTTAATTGTAGTTGGGTGTGGTCCAACAAGTGCAGTTTTAGAAGCACTAGCCTATAAATGTTTTTTAATAATGCCAGTGCTTGATATATTTGACCAAATAAATTTGGAAAAACTTAAAATTCCCAAAAATATATACAGTCTAGCCAATACTAAAGAAGAGTTGTTGTATAAAGTTACTAGTGCTATAAAAAATAAATCTTTAATTAAAAGAAAACTTAATAAAGATTATAAATTTAGAGGCTATCTTTTTACTAAAACAAGTGAAAAAAATTTAAGGTATTTTTACTAATTTATACTTTTATAAAAAATTATGATTATTAAAAAAAACAAACGTACAAAAAAACTTCATAAAGCTATTAGCTTAAATCTTAAAAGAAGGACAATTATAGTTGATGATATAATGTCTAAAAATAAAAATGTACCAATTCCAAGCTGGATTGAATTAAGCATTATAGATGTATGCAATCGGTCTTGCACATTTTGTCCAAAATCTGACCATTCTATAGCACCAGACACATATCAAAAAATGAGTCAATTATTAATTGATAAGTTATGCAAAGATTTAAAAGAAATTAATTATAAAGGTTCAGTCACAATGTGTGGTTATGGAGAACCTTTATTGCATAAAGAAGTTTCAGAAATAGCTAGAAAGCTTGCAAAAGTAAGTTTTGTAGAAATAGTAACTAATGGCGATACTTTAAAGGCAAAGGCCATCAAAGATCTTTATAACGCTAATACAAATAAATTATTAATTAGTATGTATGATGGACCTGAACAAGTAGAAAAATTTCAAGACATGATCAAAGAATCGGGGGTTCCGCCTGATTTTGTTATACTTCGAGATAGATGGTACGACGCAACAAAAGATTATGGAATTAAACTAACTAATAGAACAGGAACAATTAAAGTAGGTGAGCAAGTCGAAAATAATTTTTATACAAAATGTTTTTATCCATCTTATCAATTTTTAATTGATTGGAACGGAGATGTATTTCTATGCCCTCAAGATTGGCAACGAAGAGTTACGATGGGAAATATTATGCAAGAAACTGTATTTAATATTTGGAAAGGGCCAATAATGACTAAGTATCGAAAAAAACTACTTATGGGAGATAGAAGTCTTAACCCATGTAATAAATGTAATGCTGAAGGAACTTTATTAGGAAAAAACCATGCGGTCGAGTGGAACAAAATTTACAAGCAATCATAATCTGAAAATTTTAGAAAAAATAAAATTAGGCGGCATTACTTTAAAGAATAGAATAGTAGTATCACCAATGTGCCAGTATTCAGCTTCAAAAGGCTGTCCCACGCTCTGGCACTACAATCATCTTGCAAAGTTAACTAATTCAGGTGCTGGAATGTTAATGATAGAATCGACAGCAGTTAATAAATCTGGAAAGATTTCACATGCAGATCTCTGCTTATATAATTCTAAACAAGAAAAAGAATTTAAAAAACTTCTTAGTTATTTAAGAAAAATAACCTATTTGCCAACAGGTTTGCAAGTATCTCATTCTGGAAGAAAAGGTTCTGCTTTTATACCTTGGGTAAAAAAAAATACCTCTCTAGATAAAAAAAATAAAAAATGGAAAACTTATGCTCCTTCTTCAATTAGCAGACATAAAAAATGGCCCAAACCTAAACAGCTTAGTGATAAAAAAATTAATCAGTTAATAAATGATTTTAAGAAAATCACAGTAAGGGCTAAGAGAGTAGGATTTGATGGGATTGAATTACATATGGCTCATGGTTATTTGTTGCATCAATTTTTATCACAAGTTTCTAATCAAAGATCAGATAAGTTTGGAGGCAACTTAAAGAATAGATGTTCTTTGCCTCTACAAATAGCCAAAGAAATGAGAAAAATTTGGCCAAAAAATAAAATTTTAGGAGCTAGAATAACTGGAGTTGATCACCTTAAAAATGGAATAAAAATTGAAGATTCGGTCTATTTAGCCAATGAACTCAAAAAAATTGGATTTAATTATGTTTGTGTTTCAAGTGGTGGAATAATACCAATAACAAATCTAAAGTTTAAAAAATCATTTAGAGCTCCCATCAGCAGAATAATAAAAAAGAAAACATCAATAATTACAAGAACTTCTGGCCTAATCGATAACCTTCAGCAAGCTAATAAAATTATCAAAGAAGGAAAAGCAGATATAGTTGCAATGGGAAGAGTTTTTATTAAGGATCCTATGTGGATATATAAGTCAGTTTCAAAAATAAAAAAATTTAAAGATATGGTTCCTAATCAGTATCGAAGATGTTTTTAAAATAAATGTATTTTTCAAAAAATAATAATTTTTACCATGGAATTATGTTTCATCACTTTCATGACAAAAAAAAACATAAAAAGAGTCAAGGGTCAATATCAAAAGATGAGTTTTATAAAATAATAAAATTTGTTGGAAGAAAAAATATATTAAATGCTAAAGACTTTTTATTAAGATATAAAGAAAATAAACTAAAACCAAATCATTTATGTTTAACTTTTGATGATGCGATAAAATGTCAATACGATATTGCGCTCCCTTTATTAGAAGATTTAAAAATAAAAAGTTTTTTTTTTATTTACTCCTCTTTATTCGAAAATAAGCCAGATTTATTAGAAGTATACAGATATTTCAGAACTAACTATTTTAAAAACTTAAATGAATTCTATAAATTTTTTTTTAAAATTTGTGACAAAGATTTGAAACAGTTCTATATCAAAGAAAATAAGAAAATTAAATCAATTAAAAGTAAATTTCCATTTTATAGCATGAACGATATTAAATTTAGATTAATCAGAGATAGGCTGTTAAGCAAGGAAGATTATGAAAAAATAATGTTGAAAATGTTTAATGCAAAAAATTTTGAACCCAAAAAATATTTTAATCTTTTGTTCCTAAAAAAGAAAGATTTATTTAATATAAATAAACTAGGACATTCAGTGGGACTTCATTCCCATAATCATCCCACGCTATTTGAAAATCTTGAGTATAAAGATCAGTTGTCTCAATATAAAAATAACCAAAAAATTCTTTCAAAGATACTCAAGTGTAATAAAAATAATATAAAAAGTATGTCTCATCCAAATGGCTCATACAATGTAGATACTTTTAAAGTTTTAAAAGAACTTGGCATCGAACTAGGCTTCAAACAAATTATGAATATAGATAGAAATATGAAAAAAATAAATAACTCAAAATACGAAATAGCAAGACAAGATCATGCTCATATACTTAGGATGATGAAGTAATGAAAATAACACTTTTTACATCTAATCAGTATAGACATAACTATTTTATCAACCTACTTTCAAAGATAGCAACCGAACTTTATGTAGTTCAAGAGAGCAGAACAATATTTCCAGGTAAAATTGAAAGTCATTATATGGCTTCGAAAAAAATGGACCAATATTTTTCTGAAGTAATAAATGCTGAAAAGAGATTATTTGGGGAGTGCTTCATAAATGGGAAAAATAAAAATATTCATATTTTACCTCTAAGTCAAAATGATCTGAAAAAATGCTCATTGCATTTTCTAAATCAATTTTTACAAAGTGATTTATTTATAGTTTGTGGCTCGAGCTATATAAAAGGTGAGCTAGCTGATTTTTTAGTCAAAAAAAAAACTATTAATATTCATATGGGTATTTCTCCTTTTTACAGAGGTACAGATTGTAATTTTTGGGCACTTTATGATGATAATGCTGATTTTGTTGGATCTACAATCCATTTATTATCTAAAGGTTTAGATTCGGGTCCAATTCTTTATCATGCTTTATCTGAAATAAGAGACGATCCATTTATTTATACAATGTCGACAGTTAAATCTGCTTTTGAATCTTTAGCAGAAAGAATTGAAAAAAAAACAATTTTTAATTATCAAATTATTAATCAAGAAAAAAAAAAAAAATTAAAATATTAAACAAAAAAAAAATTTAAAAAAATTAATAAAAAAAAAATACAAAATAAAAAATACTAAAAATCTAGTTTATGAAAAAGGATTAATTAAATTTAACAAAAGACTATTTAAATTTGATTCAATAATTAAAGAAGCTTATTTAAATAGAATTTCA
>Ga0114993_10005850_pt1 | contig 11730 bp, 10 predicted proteins | sample ArcticOcean_MG_C_FD_87042 | JGI IMG/M metagenome (GOLD analysis project Ga0114993, IMG submission 87042) | Marine microbial communities from western Arctic Ocean - ArcticOcean_MG_CB2_150 | ecosystem: Environmental > Aquatic > Marine > Oceanic | place: Arctic Ocean: Canada Basin | collected...
CGCGTTCTACAACCCGGAACAGGCGCACCATAGTGCCGACGCGGCGCAGACCGCCCATGAAAGGTCCGTTGTCTTTCTCGAACGCCATTTGGCGCCCACGCGGTGAAACCTGTGGCGGTGGATCGCAGGGATTGCGTGGTCGTCGCCTCGCTCGAAAGCGGCGACGGGCTGCGATGCACAGATATCTTCAGAATGCCGGACGGCGACTACGCATGGGACGAATGGAGGCGCGACCCTGAAGACCCGTCAGGCTGGCATGCCACGGGGCGGCGTAGCGGCCAGGTGTTTGAATCCCAGTCCGACGCCGTGGACGCAGCCGCAAACGCCGTCGATTGGCTGAAATCAACGCGTTTCTAAGCCGTCCTTCTCCTCAGCGTCTCCATCCGGGCGATAAACCCGGTACAGACCACGATGATCGCGGCTCCTGCGACAGTCCAGATATCTGGAATCTCGCCAAATATAAAAAAACCAAAGCCCGCGGCAAAAATAAGGCGGAAATATTCCGTCGGCCCAATAACGCTTGCTTCGCCAACAGCAAATCCACGGATAAAGCCGATCATGCCAACCGCGGTGAGGATTCCGATGGCAAGCGTCATCAACCAGGACGCCGCATCTGGCGGGGTCTGCCATAACCATATCGTCGGCCCGAGAAACACCAGCGCGCCGCCCGCCTGATAGTAGAACAGAATACGGTTCGGCGGCTCGGTGGTCGACATCATCCGGATCATTACGTTAGCGATTGCGAAGGTACAGGCCGCCGCGATGGCGACAAGGGCAATCGGATCGATGTCGCCGCCCGGCCGGACCATGATAACCACACCGACGAACCCGGCGAACGTCGCCGCCCACCGTCCACCGCTCACCACTTCACGCAACACGATCACGGCGATAACGGTGGTGAACAGAATACGTGAGAACGACAATGCCGTCGCATCGGCCAATGGCAGATAAATCACCGAGGTGTAGACTCCAACCTGTGCGATGCAGGCGATGATCAGCCGGATACCATGAATAGCGGGCCGCGATGTCTTGAGACCGGATACGCCCATCCGCAAGAACACAGGCAGCATGATCACAAACCCGATGGTGTAGCGGAACGCCGCCAGCTGGAACGGCGACATTGTCTGGCCAAGTGTTTTGACCAGAATGTCATTGGCCGCAAAGGCTAGTGTGCCCATCAGCAGCCACAGTATCCCGCGCAGGTTTGGCGGCAGCTGTACCCAGCGTGCTTCGAGCGCGGCGAGCAACATGCGGCCGCTAAGTCGTTGCTGGATGCGGAAACCCGACGACAGGGCGTCCCCTATCGGTTAACGCGCAACTGTCATGCTGCCGCGCACCGCTGCCTATAATTTCAAAATTCATAGAAAATTCCCATCTCTGGTCGGCGGCAAACTAACGCGCCCGCCGACAAAGCGGAACCGCTTTGCCATCCTGCGCCGTCATATGTTTAGATCGGCTCAAGTCTGCAAATGTAAACTAGGCGAAAAACACTCAATGGCCGAAATCGTACTTGGCATCGGCACGTCGCACGGCCCGATGCTCTCGACACCCTGGGAACAGTGGGACGGGCGTGTCGCCGCCGACCGCCAGAATTCCGCGCATCGTTTTCGCGGGGGGAGCTACTCGTTCGACCAACTGGTCGATTTACGCCGTAGCGAGAATCTCGCCGCCGAGATTACTGCGGATAAATGGCAACACCGATCCGCCGCGTGCCGGAACGCGATAGAGCGGCTCGCCGAAGCGTATGACGCAGCCAGTCCCGACATCGCGGTCATTATCGGCAACGACCAGCGCGAGCTGTTTACCGAGGACAATTTTCCGGCGCTTTGCGTGTATTGGGGCGAAACCATTGAGAACCGTCCGCGCACCGCCGAACAGACTGCCAAACTGCCGCCGGGAATCTCGATTGCCGAGCGTGGCCACGCGCCGCCCAAAGACGCGGCGTATCCCGGCTGTCCCGATCTGGGCCGCCATATTATCGAAAGTCTGATCGATGCTGATTTCGACGTCGCGGCATCATCGGTGCTCCCCGCCGGGTCGGGCTACGCCAACGGCATTCCGCATGCCTATGGCTTTGTCTATCGCCAGATCATGAAGGACCGGCCTGTGCCGAGCGTGCCGGTGATGATCAATACTTTCTATCCGCCGAACCAGCCAAGCGCGGAACGATGCCACCGCTACGGCGAAGCATTGAAGGAAGCGATCGAAAGCTGGCCATCGGATGCACGTGTGGCCGTCTTCGCCTCGGGCGGGCTCAGCCATTTCGTCATCGACGAAGACCTCGACCGCAAGGTGCTCGACGCATTTGCGAATAACGACCGCGACACGTTGGTATCGATTCCGGAGAATTTATATCAGTCCGGGACCTCGGAGATTAAAAACTGGATCCCGGTCGCCGCTGCGATGGGCGCGGCAGGTAAGACCATGACGCTGGTCGATTATGTCCCCTGCTACCGCTCCGAAGCCGGCACGGGCAATGCTATGGGTTTCGTCTGCTGGGATTGAACGAACGGATCGCGGCCGAACAAATATTCGTATAGAAATCTATGTAATTGTGATTTAACCGAGTTTCTGCTGTTATTGGGCAGACGAAAATGAGCCCGAAGGGGCCGCATCAACACTGGGAGAAAACATGGAAACCACATTGTTCAAAACCGTGGCGATTGCCGCCGCACTTGTCGGCAGCGCCGGCATGGCAACGGCACAGTCCGCGGCCGATTTTTACAAAGACAAACAGGTCACCATACTGATCGGCTACGGCGTCGGCGGTACCTACGGCAAGTATTCGACAATCCTTGCCCAGCAGCTGAAGCCGGTTATCGGCGCGAAATCGGTTATCGTGCAATCGATGCCCGGCAGCGGCGGCTTGCGGATGACCAACTACGCCTACAACGTCGCCCTGAAAGACGGGTCGGTCATCATGATGCCGCCGGACACTCTGGTGGTCACCCAGTTGATGAAACCCAAGGCGGCGAAATACGACGCCAGCAAGCTGACATGGCTGGGATCGGCAATTCAGGCCAATGCCGCGGTCGGGGTGCGCGCCGATTCGGGCGTACATTCGATCCAGGATGCGATGAAGAAAGAAGTCGCGATGGCCTCGTCCGGCATCGGATCGCAGACCTACCTCGTTCCCCAGCTCGCCAACGCCCTGATCGGCACCAAGTTCAAGATCGTCAAAGGCTATAAAGGCTCCCGCAAGATGCAGCTCGCCATGGAACAGAACGAGGTGCAGGGCATCAGCCTGACCTGGCTAGCCTGGAAGACCAACCGGCTGGATTGGTACAAGAAGGGCTTTGCCAAAATCATCCTGCAGATGGGCCCAACCGACGATCCCGCGCTCCCGGGCGTGCCGCAGCTGTCGAGTATGGTCGACCCCTCGGACAAGCCGATTGTCGCCTTCATGTCAACGATGGCGCCGATCGGGCGTGGCCTCGCCATGCCGCCCGGCGTCCCGCAGGACCGCATCGCGTTCCTTCGCGCGGCATTCAAGCAAGCCGTAACCAACTCCGACTTTGCCGCGTCGGCCAAGAAGCGCAAGCTCGAGGTCAGCTACTCATCCGGCGAAACTGTGCAAAAAATCGTCAACGAGAGCCTGAAGATCGATCCTAAGCTGGTCAAACGGGCGCAAATTCTGCTGTTCGGCAAAGCTTCCTGAACCGCAGCTCCAATACTATATTGACGCGCCCCGGCCTTCTCGGCCGGGGCGTTTTTTTATAGCCAGAATTGAAGCCCATGCAGCTCGACCACAGAAATGTCCTCGTCCTCAGCACATGCCAGATGCTGTTCGGCACGGGCCGTTCGCTGTTCATGGTTACTTCGCCGATCGTCGCACTCGGCATCGCGCCGCATCTCGCGCTGGCGACCCTGCCGACGGCGCTTATTGTGATCGGTACAGCGCTTGCCGCCATGCCGGCCTCGCTGTTCTCCCAGCGGGTCGGCCGTAAATTGGGGTTTCTGCTCGGCACCCTTCTCGCTACCGCCAGCGGCACCGCCTGCGTCGGCGCGGTCGTCTATCAGAACTTCTGGCTGTTGGCCCTGGGCGGCCTGCTTTACGGATTTTTCTCGGCTTTCGGCCAGCTTTACCGCTTCGCGGTCGCCGACGCCGCTTCGGAAGCTTTCAAGCGCAAGGCAATCTCGCTTGTGCTCGCGGGTGGCGTGTTCGCCGGTCTCGCCGGTCCAAACCTTGCCAAATTCGGCAAAGATATGATCGAGAGTTCGATTTATACGGGGGCCTTCCTGTTCATGATCGGAACCGCGCTCGTTTCTGCCCTCGTTCTGATGTTTCTCAATATCCCCGGCCTGACACAGGCTGAGCGCGACGGACCGAAGCGTCCGTTGTCGGAGATCATGAAACAGCCCGTCTTCATCGCGGCAGCCCTATCGGCGACAATCGCGCAAAGCGTAATGAATTTCCTGATGACGGCGACCCCGATCGCCATGGTAGCCCATAACCACCACAGTTTCGGAGACGCGGCAAATGTCATCGCCTGGCATATCGTCGGCATGTTCGCGCCCGGGTTCGTCACCGGTTGGATGGTCACGCGGTTCGGCGAGGTGCGCATGATTCTTACCGGGCTGACCCTGCAGGCGATCTGCATCGGGGTTGCATTATCAGGGATCGAGGTATTCGATTTTTGGCTGGCGATGCTGCTGCTCGGGATCGGCTGGAATTTTACTTTCACGGCAGCGACAAGCCTCATGACCACCGCCTATACACCAGCCGAGCGCGCCAAGACCCAGGGCATGATGAACCAGATCATCTATACCGTCGTCGCCATGGGATCGCTGTCGTCGGGGGCATTCATCCATTTCTTTGGCTGGGACTGGGTGAATGTTGGCGCCATGCCGCTGCTCGCCGTCGCCGCCATCGTGACCTTGTGGTATGCCGCCGGTGTGAGGAAAGCCGCCGCCCCATAAGTACGATACCCCTCGGATATGGAATTATCTTCAAATAGTTGAAGATGGCTATATTCGCAGGATTGCGACATGTGCGAATGAGTCTGCTTGCGCAATGAACCAAAATGGGGAAATATCTGAAGGATTTAAAACGTATGATCGAAAAAATAGGGAGCTGAAAATGAAAGCAACGATCTTGAGTATGGCTGTCGCCGCAACAGCGGGGCTAATAATTGCTGCGCCAGCCGCACATTCCAAAGAGGTAACCCTTAAAGGAATATCTGGCTGGCCGAAAAGTTTTCCAATGGTCGCGAAAGATTTTCTGCCGTTTATTGAAGAAGCAAATAAGCGCGGCAAAGGCCATTTCAAAATTGTCTGGACAGGCGGTGCCGAACTCGGAAAGCCGCCAGCACTGGCAAAGGGCTTTAAGGCCGGTATCTATGATGTCATGTACACCGCCGCAAGCTACCTCCGCGGCATGGCTCCGGAAGTCGATGCGCTGTCAGCTAATGAGCTAAAGCCTTGGGATGCCCGCAAAAATGGCGGCATGGCCGTGTTGAACAAGGCTATGAGCAAGCGCCTGAAAGGCATCATCCTGGTCCACAGCGCGTCAAGTGTGCAATTTCAGTTGTACCTCCGCAAAAAGCCGAGCATTGGTCCCGACGGCGTCGTTTCGCTCAAGGGTTTTAAAATGCGCTCTGTGCCGATTTATGACGGTTTCCTAAAAGGCCTTGGCGCAACAACTATGACCGTGCACGTCCCCGAAATTTATGAAGCTCTTCAGCGCGGAGTAGTCGACGGGTTCCCCTTCCCGAACCTGTGGACACGGAAATTTAAGTGGCAACAGTTTGTAACGCATACGATCCACCCCTCATTTTATCAGATCGAAGCTTGCAGCTTTATCAGCAACAAAGCGCTGAAAAAGCTAAGCCCCGAAGGTAGAAAGATAATGCTAAAGGTAGGGGAAGATTGGGAAAGAACCTCCGCGAATATTTGGGGGCCTAAAGTTGCCCAAGAGCGCGAGATATATAAGAAGGGTGGCGCTAAGGAAGTTGTAATGTCCGGCGCCGCAGCCAAAAAATATATTACGATGGCAAATGAGACACCAATCCAACGCCTTAAAAACCTGAAGTCACCGGAAGCTAAAGAGCTAAGCAGGCTCTTCCACGGTCAATAGGGCCGAGGGCAAATTGTGGCGGTCCTATGTCTTTAAAGATATGGGATCGCCACGACTTTCTGGTGATTACTCATGTCGACAATATCCAACGCCTATAACAAGTTAATAACTGGCCTCGCAGTATTAGGCGGCATGCTGCTTGCGCTTATATTTGTAGGCATCATCGCTGACGTTACCATCCGGTCTATCGGGTTTAATTCCCTGCAGTGGTATAGTGCAGTGGCTGAATACTGCCTTTTCTTTTGTACGATGTTTGGGGCTCCCTACCTAGTCCGGCATAAGGGACACGTCGTTATAGAGTCTCTTCGCCTAGCGATGCCGCCACCCGTGCGGAACGCATTAGCTAAAGTGGTTTATTTTATTTGCATCCTTCTTTCACTCCTATTTGTGTATTACGGTGCTATCGAGACAATCGATGCAATACAAACAGGCGAAAAAGATATCAGATCTATAGATATGCCAAAATGGATTTTAATGGCACCATTTCCCATAGGTTTTTCGCTCATTGCGATTGAATTTATGCGATATCTTCTTGGCTTCGATACATATTACTCAGACAGAGTCGGCGGCGGTGATTCCCTCTGATGGAAATACTTACTGAGTGGTATTCAATTGCCGGCTTCCTGGTCGGAATGATTATCGTGCTAATGCTGCTGGGTCTCCCTGTAGCTTTCGCTTTTTTGGCGACCAATTTAATCGGCGCAGCTGTTTTTATGGGAGACGGGACTATATCAAGTAGTCTCGAGGCCATGCCGTTGCTGGTCTCAAACGCCGTGGACTCTGTAACGATGTTTGTGCTGATACCCGTGCCGTTATTCATAATCATGGGGGAGCTATTTTTCCACACCGGGCTGGCAGTGCGGGTATTTGATGCGCTAGATCGATGCTTTGGGCGTCTACCCGGCCGCCTTTCCTATATAACCGTGGCTGGTGGAACCATTTTCGCCACCTTGTCAGGGTCTTCAATGGCTAATACCGCGATGATGGGATCGCTGATGGTTCCCGAAATGACAAAGCGGGGATACAAGGGCCACATGTCCATGGGACCTATTCTTGGGACCGGTGGACTCGCCATGATCATCCCCCCGTCGGCACTGGCTGTCCTGCTGGCAAGCCTTGCCGAAATCGATATTGGCGGATTACTTATCGCTGGCGTGATACCTGGCCTAATCCTGGCAGTGCTCTATTCGATCCTTATTTATATACAGGTAAAGCTCGATCCCAGTGCCGCACCGGAATATACCGTAGAAAAGTTTACCATCGGCCAAATGATCTGGTCACTCATCGTCAACGTGTTGCCGATGGGGTTTATTATTTTCTGTGTGATTGGCCTGATTATCCTTGGGATAGCTACGCCTACCGAAGCGGCCGGCTTCGGCGCTCTCGGCGTATTGATCTTGGGGGCGCTGTTTCGTGTTTTAACCTGGGACGTCATATTCAAATCATTTGCCGGTGCGCTACGAGTTACGGCGATGGTCTTACTAATTATCTTGGCGTCGACGACCTTCAGCCAGCTTTTGGCATTTTCTGGAGCGAGTTCGGGGCTGATTAAATGGGCTACTCAGGTGGATTTAGCCCCGCTTGTGGTGCTCATGATAATGTTTGGGGTCCTTTTAGTCTTGGGGATGTTCATGGATCAGGTGTCTATGATGCTCCTCACGGTACCAATTTTTTTCCCCCTAGCTGAATCCTTTCAATTTGATCTAGTTTGGTTTGCGCTGATAATGCTTTTAGCGCTGGAAATTAGTCTGACAACCCCACCCTTCGGACTTTTGCTATTTGTAATGCTTGCTGTCGCGCCGAAAGGGACGTCGTTATGGCAAGTTGCCAAAGCGGCGGCGCCCTATATAGGTTGTGCGCTAATCGTTTTGGTGCTCCTAATAATTTTTCCGAGTTTAGCTCTCTACCTACCGAGCTTAATGAACAAATAAAGACCCTACATAATAAATAAAGAGCCTACATATGGACGGATTTACTCCTGACCCTGCGGCTCCCGGACAGGAAATAGGAAAATCCCCGTCCCGGTTAATGGCGCATCGCGCCGTCGAGGGGCGCGGGCGTTACGTTGACGATCTGGTGCTGCCGCGGATGGTGGACGCCGCGTTTATCCGTAGCCCCTTTGCGCATGCCGACATCCTCGGGATCGACACCGCTGCGGCCCAGGCGGTGCCCGGCGTGATCGCCGTGGTGACCGGGGCAGAAATCGCTGAACGCATGACGCCCTGGATGGGCATTATGGAAAACCAACCGGCGCTGAAATCGATGCCCCAATACGCCCTGGCCGTCGATCGGGCGCTTTGGCAGGGCGAACCGATCGCCGTCGTCGTTGCCGAAACCCGCGCGATCGCCGAGGATGCGGCCGAGCGCGTCGTCGTCGACTGGCATGAACGTTCGGCCGTTAACGACATGGAGCGTGCCCTCGACCCTGAGACGCCCGTTTTGCATCCCGACCTCGGCACCAACCAGATGTATCGACGCGACGTCGATAACGGCGATGCCGATGCCGGATTCGCCGCGGCGGCGCATGTGGTGGAGGAAACGTTCAATTTCGGTCGCCACACAGGGGTAACGCTCGAGCCACGGGTGATCGTCTCTTCCTTCGAGCCCTCTGAGAAACAGCTGACCGTATATTACAGCGGCCAGGCAATGCACATGATCCAGGTGCTGTTCTCCAAGCATCTCGACCTGCCCGAGCGCGATATCCGTGTAATCTCTCAGGATTGCGGCGGCTCATACGGGATCAAAAGCCATCTCTACGGCGACGAGTTTGCAACAGCGGTGCTATCTATCATGCTCGGCCGGCCGGTCCGCTGGCGCGCGGATCGCATCGAATCCTTCGTTTCCGATATCCATGCTCGCCATCACCGCGTCCGGGCGAAAATGGGCATCGACGCGGACGGCCGTATTCTTGCATTCGAAGTCGACGATCTTGTCGGTGCCGGCCCCTATTCGGCCTACCCGCGGACCAGCATCGTCGAGGGAAACCAGGTTCTCAACATCGCCGGCGGCCCTTACCGGATCAAGAATTTTCGCGGATCGACCACCGTCGTTTTCCAGAACCTGGTACCAATTTCTCAGTACCGAGCGGTCGGGCATCCAATGGGCATCGTCGCCTGCGACAGCCTGTTGGAAAAAGCGGCGAATGCGGCAGGCATCGACCGGCTGGATATTCGGCGACGCAATTTCGTCGCCGATAACGCCTATCCGGCAAACACGCCGGCCGGCATCCCGCTTCACGATCTGTCGCATGAGGCGTGTCTCGAAAAACTCATCGGCATAATCGATAGCGCGGCCCTGGAACGCGACCAGGCGGAAGCGAGGGGCCGTGGCGTCCATCGGGGCATCGGCTATGCCTCGTTTATCAAGGGCACCAATCCCGGCGCGCTGATCTACGGTCCGGCCAAGGTGCCGATATCGGCTCAGGACGGCTGCACCATCCGGTTCGAGCCGGCGGGCGGCGTAACCTGCCAAATCGGGGTCACCGAACAGGGACAAGGCACCGAAACCATGGCAGCCCAGGTCGTCGCATCGGCCATCGGCATTTCGCTCGACAAGGTACGTGTGATTACCGGCGACACCAACGCCGTACCTTATGGTGGCGGCACTTACGGCTCGCGCGGCGCCGGGATAGGCGGTGAAGCTTCCTGGCGCGCGGGGCTGGCACTGCGGCGCCAAATCCTTGAGCTCGCCGGAGTCCTGCTGCAAAGCGATCCCGCGTCATTGGATATCCGCGACGGGGTCGTCGTCGATAGCGACAACGGTACCGAGCGCGTCACGATGGCGGAACTCGGCAATATCGCCTTCCTGCGCTCCTACGAGTTGCCGGACGATTACCACCCGACGCTGGTCGCCACAGAGCGATTCCGGGTGCGCGACTACATATTCACTAACGCGGCCCACGCGGCCTATGTCGAGGTAGATACAGATACCGGGTTCGTCAAAGTCCTGAACTATTGGCTTGTCGAGGATTGCGGCCGGGTCATCAACCCGCAGCTTGTCGCCGAACAACAGCGAGGATCCGTCGTCCAGGGGCTGGGAGACGCGCTGTACGAGCATTGCATTTACGACGACGCTGGCCAGCTGCAGAACGCGACCATGGCCGATTACCTGGTGCCAATGTCTTATGAAATGCCCGATATCGTCGTCGAGCACGTGGTGACGCCGACCTCCAAAACCGACCTGGGCGCCAAGGGGGCCGGCGAAAGCGGAATGGCCGGTGTGCCGCAGGCTATCCTGAGCGCGGTCAATGACGCAATTCGGCCGTTCGGCGGCGGGGTTTCCGCCGTCCCGGTTACACCGGAAGATGTGCTGATAGCGCTGGGCAAGGTATAATCACATCCGGAATGCGATCCGGTCGCTCCAGGTATCCGAATAATTCCTGATTGTCCCGTCCCACAGGGGCCCGCGATGAACGATCCGGAAAAGCCGCTTTTATACGGAAATTCCGGTTTTCAACGATTTTGCGAAAATCGCCCATAATAGTGTCTACCCACCGATGCCCGACGATTGGTATATCCGGCTGATCGACGTTGTCGGCAAAACCCTCGCGATCGAACAGGGTCAGTATAAAGCGGTTAACATGGCCGGCGCCGCTGCGATATCGGTGGAGACGAGGTCAGTTTCGCTGTTCCAGGGGAACATCGTGACTTGGCGGTTGACGCCCTTTGGCGGGCGGCGAGATGGGTCGAGGAAAATTTCGATCTGTCGCTGCGCGCCGCGCTGGTACCGGTCAGCGACATGCGGGCCAGCGGACACGACGTGCGTGTCGGACGATTTGGCGCATCGCCCGCCGTCGCTTACGCGATGTTTTCAGGGCACGGCGTTGAGTGGACGGAAGGCGACGATGAAGGACGTCAATGCGGCCACCCCGGGCGGCCCGGCCCGACCTGACAGGGCTTTCATGCCGGTGGAAGCCGATCGACAGCCGTCGCGGCTGCATCCTTTCGATGATTGTCAGCCCGTCGGACAGCGCAGAGGAATCCGTCCATGATGACGTGATCGGCAAGCTGTTTTAATGTGTTCGAGGCGGCAGACCGCGGCGGGCAGACCGTCCCCGAAGACGGTCCCGATTTCGGCTGCCGCCCAAAGGCATCGACATCGAGCCGCACGCTTCCACCGAAAAAATCCAGCCGGGCGAAGGAAAAACGTACGCATTTCTTACCTTTCGGCTGCTAAGGGTATCGGGCGATATTCCGAGCCGTCGCCGAGATCGAAACAAACGAACTTCTTGCGCAGCCCGACCACTTCGGGTTCGGTGCCTTCTTCGATCATTACCACAAGCGTCTGTTCGGTATCGGTCATGATCGGCTCCGAAGCTATGGTGTGGCGGAAAGTGTAGCGCGCCGAATCTAGAGGTCAAAGCCCGTTCGGCGCCGGCAACATCGCGGGCCGGTCAGGCGCCAAACTGGTCCTTTGTCCGGGCGACCCAGACCGAGAGGACGCCTAACAGCACCAGCCCCGTCGCCCCGATGGCGTAGAATGCATATTCAAGCCCGATGACCTCCGCCAGGGTACCCATAAGCACCGGAACAAGCGCCGACCCAAGGCGGTTGAACGATATCCGCAGCGCCGCGACCCGTCCCTGGAGACGCGGCGCGACGGTGCGCGACGCGATAGAAATCATCAGTGGTAAATTGAGCCCCTGGCCCACGCCG
>Ga0114993_10005852_pt1 | contig 11728 bp, 11 predicted proteins | sample ArcticOcean_MG_C_FD_87042 | JGI IMG/M metagenome (GOLD analysis project Ga0114993, IMG submission 87042) | Marine microbial communities from western Arctic Ocean - ArcticOcean_MG_CB2_150 | ecosystem: Environmental > Aquatic > Marine > Oceanic | place: Arctic Ocean: Canada Basin | collected...
AAAATATTAAAGATTATGGTAATATAAAATTTTCAAGAACAAAGTTTAAATCTCATGATAAATTTAATCCTTCTTTTTTAAATAGAATAAAAGATAGAAAAATATGGTCAGCTGCTAGCACTCATCCATCTGAAGAACTAATCTGTGCAAAAGCTCATGTAGAAATTAAAAAAACTTATAATAATATTTTAACAGTAATAATTCCTCGACACATTGAGAGAACAAAAGAAATAGAGAAAGAATTATCTAGATTAAATTTAAAAACTATTCTTTATAGTAAAATTGAAAACTTAAACAATGATACAGATATATTGTTAGTTGATGCATACGGAGAACTATTAAAATTTTATGATGTATCAAAATGTGTTTTTTTAGGTAAGTCTTTGTCTAAAAATTTAATTTCTAGCAGCGGACAGAATCCTATCGAAGCAGCTAGACTTGGCTGTAAGGTTTTCCACGGACCTAATATAAGTAATTTTAAAGATATTTACGAATATTTAAATTCTCTAAAAATTGTTAGTAAAGTTTCAAATTTTATGGAATTAAGCCAATCTGTAGTTGAAGAATTAAATAACGATAAAGAAAAAAACGATAAGATAGTAGAAAAAATAGAAAACTATGGCCTAAATACACTTAAAAATGTACTGAAAGAAATAAAGCTATATATTAATAATTAAAAATGAAATTTTTTAAACCAAAGTTCTGGGATAAAAATAAAATTTCTTTTTTTTCTATTTTGCTTTTTCCTATTGCTTTGATAATCAAATTACTAAGTAAACTTCAAAGAGCAATTATAAAAAAACATAAATGTTCTATACCTATTATTTGCATAGGGAATATATACTTGGGGGGGACAGGGAAAACACCTCTATCGATCGAAATATTTTCTATTTTAAAAAATTTAAACAAAAATCCTGCTTTTATAAAAAAGAAATATAAATTTTTAGAAGATGAAACCAAATTACAAAAAAAATTTGGATCAATTTATGCAGATAAAAAAAGAATTAATGCTATAAAAAAAGCTGTAAATAATAATATTGATGTTGCTATTTTAGATGACGGATATCAAGATTTTTCTATTAAAAAAGATTTGTCGATAGTTTGTTTCAACGAAAAACAATGGATTGGCAATGGTTTTACAATACCATCGGGACCATTAAGAGAAGAATTATCTTCATTAGAGAGAGCTAGTTGTGTAGTGATTAATGGGAAGAAAAACTCAGAAATTGAAAATAAAATATTGCAAAGAAATAAAAAAATGAATTTTTTTTACATGAGCTATAAACCTCAGAATATTGAAGAATTCAAAAATAAAAGAGTATTAGCTTTTGCGGGAATAGGAAATCCCATTAATTTTTTTGATTTATTAGATGATAATCACATTAACGTTATCAAAAAACTGAGCTTTCCTGATCATCACAACTATACCACCAAAGAGTTGCAAAATTTAGGAGACCAGGCAGAAAAAAATGAAGCAATACTTTTGACTACTGAAAAGGATTTTTTTAGAATTAATGAAAATTTTCAAAAAAAAATAAATTGTTTAAAAATATCAGTTGATATAGATAATAAAGATCAGTTTATTAAAAAAATTAAATCTATAATATGAAAATTATAAAATATTTTTTTGAATTCTTGATAATTATTTCTTTATTTATTTGTTTTAAAATAATAGGTCTAAAATCAGCGTCAAATATAGGCAGCATACTAGGAAATATAATTGGTCCCTTTGTTAGATCAAAAGAAATAACAAAAAAAAATATTGTTACTGCTTTTGGTTATTTGGGTGAAAAAGAAGAAACAAAAATTATTAATGGTATGTGGTCAAATATTGGCAGAACTTTTGCTGAGTATATGTTTTTAAAAAAATTTAAATTTAATAAAAACAATCATATAGAAATTATTGGAAAAAATTATTTGCAAGAAATTAAAAACAATAATGAATCTGTAATTTTTTACTCTGCTCACCTTGCAAATTTTGAGTTAATGGCGATGGAATTAGACAAGTTTGGCATTAAGTGTGCTGCAATTTATAGACCTTTAAATAATTTTTTTTTAAATCCTTTAATGGAATTTTTAAGAATGAAATACATTTGCCCAATTCAAATACCAAAAGGAAGAATGGGAATGAGAGAAATTATTTCTAGAATTAAAGATCAGTATAGCATTGCATTAATGGTAGACCAGCGTGTTGGGGAAGGTCCAAGAGTTTCTTTCTTTAATAAACCTGCTCACACTACTACTATACCTGCACAACTGGCATTGAAATACAATTGTAAATTAGTACCAATTTTTTTAAAAAGAATAAACAACTCAAGCTTTGAAATGATTGTCCATAAACCTTACCAAATTGAAAATACAGGTGACGAAAATAAAGATACAGAAAATATCACACTTAAAATTAATCAAATTATAGAAAAAATGATATTAAAAAATCCCACACAATGGATTTGGTCTCATAATCGTTGGAAATAATTATACCTTTAAAAATAAACGAAAAATAAAAATAGCTCTAGAAAATTAATTAGTTACCCAAAAGTTAAGTGTTTATATAAAATTATTGTTTAATATTAAGTGCGGTCGCTGGGTCTAATCTGACGCCAAACCAATTAAGTCTAACATCTAAATGAGCACCTGTAGCTCTTCCAGTTGAACCAACTACTCCTATGATATCTCCCTGCTTTACTTTTTGTCCCTTCTTAACAAATATTTCTCTCATATGCATATAAAGTGTTGAAATGCCATGACCATGATCAAATATTAAAGTGCCACCTGTATAAAATAAGTCAGCCTCTGCTAAAGTAACTATTCCATTTAGCATAGCTCTAATTTCTGTTCCTTCATCTGCAGCAAAATCTAATCCATAGTGTGGCCATTTTGCTTTACCATTTAAAATTCTTTGACTTCCATAAACACCCGTAATGATAGCATTTTCAACTGGTACTATAAATTTCTTTGAAAAAAAAACTAAATCACTATCTATAGCTCTTGCTTCTGATATCATTTTATTTTCTTTTTTAATTCTTTCATAAACTTCTTCAGGTGGTGTTACTTTTTTTTCATCTAAACCATCTATTTTTTGAATATTAAATTTTCTTTTTAAAACTTTTTTTACAATTTTTTTTTTATCTACTGTTATCACAACATCATTTTTTCTATCTCTACTCAAACCAAAAGCAAAATACCCTTCTGATGTAACTTTTACTTTTTTTCTATCTATCAACACTTCGTTTCCCGGTTTAGTTTTACCTAAAATAAAAGAGCCTTGAGCAAATTTCCCTTCGAATGTGACGGCAAAACTAGAGGTTGTAAAAAGTAAAAATATTAAACTTATTAAAATCTTCACTTTTTATTTATTTCTTCATATCTTTGTTGAGCTTCTTTTGGTGAAAAATAAGCTTCTTGTAGCTCAACATTCCAATACATTAGTTGATTAAGTGGAACATTTTTTCCTGAAACACCGCAAATAACATAACTTCCTTCTTCTATAATTTCAAAATTATTTGGATTAAATTTAAGTTTTGCTTTATTACCATTCATGTTTGTTTAAATATTAGTAATCTATAATATATGAATTTTGCAGTCATAGGAAGTGGGGGTAGAGAGCATTCTCTTTGCTATAAATTAAAGCAATCACCTAAACTAAAAAAATTAATATGCATTCCAGGAAATGTAGGGACTGAAAAAATAGCAAAAAATATAAATGAAGATATTTCAAATTTTGATGCTATTTATCAAATACTTAAAGAAGAGGAAATAAACATTGTAATTATTGGGCCCGAACAACCATTGGTTGAAGGTATTGTTGACTATTTAGATAAAAAAAAAGTTAGGGTGTTTGGTCCCGACAAATTTGCTTCACAATTAGAGGGCTCAAAATCTTTTATGAAGAATTTATGTAAAAAAAATAATATACCAACAGCAAATTTTGGTATTTTTAATAAATTTAATGAAGCTCATGATTTTGTAAAAAAAAATGGAACTCCAATTGTGGTTAAAGCTGACGGTCTAGCGGCTGGTAAAGGTGTTTCAATATGCGATTCTGAAGAAGAGGCATTAAAAAATATAAAAGAAATTCTAGAAGGTAAATTTAAAACTTCAAAAAAAGTAATTTTAGAAGAATTTTTAGAAGGGGAAGAATTAAGTTATTTTTTATTAGTTTGACAAAACTCCTATCATTTTTTTGGCACAGCTCAAGATCATAAAAGAGTTGGAGAGGGAGATGTTGGCAAAAATACTGGTGGTATGGGAGCATATTCACCTGTCCCAATACTTTCAAAAGAATTGGAGGAAAAAATAAAAAATAAGATTATAAATCCAACTCTTAAAGCTTTGAAAGAATTAAACCATCCATATAAAGGTTTTTTATATGCTGGCTTAATGATTAAAAATAATGAGCCATATTTAATTGAGTACAATATTAGGATGGGTGACCCAGAATGCCAAGTACTTATGATGAGATTAAAGAATGATTTTGTAGAAATTATCGACAAAATTACGCAAAATAAAATAAATGATTTAAAAATCGAATGGTCTAATAAAAGTTCTATTACTATCGTTTTGTGTGCAAAAGGATATCCAGATAATTATATTAAAGATAGTGAAATTAAAAACTTATCTAATATTTTAATTGACGAGAATAATCAAATATTTTACGCAGGAACTTATAAAATAAAAAATAAAATTTACTCTAATGCCGGAAGAGTTTTAAGCATAACATCAGCGGCAGAAAATTTAGTTGAGGCACGAGACAAAGCTTTAGATATTATAGGAAAAATAAACTGGTCAGATGGTTTTTTTAGAAAAGATATTGGTTGGAAAATAATAAATAAATAAAAAATGAGAATAATTGCTGGTAATTTAAAAGGTTCAAAACTTTATATACCAAAAGACAAAGATACTAGACCTCTTAGAGATTTAGCCAGAGAAAGTATTTTTAATTTACTTGTTCATTCAAATAAAATTACATTAGAGCTTGAGGATTCAAATGTACTAGATCTATTTGCTGGAACCGGATCATTTGGTCTTGAGTGTTTATCGAGGCGAGCTAAAAATGTTTGTTTTGTTGAAAAAGGTAACAATATAAGCAAAATATTAAAAAAAAATATCTCTAAATTAAAAATGCAAGAAAAATCTAGCATTTTCTGTGATGATGTTTTTTCGTTAATTAAAAAAAATATTTTTTTAAAGTCAAGTTTTGATTTAATTTTTTGCGATCCACCGTTTAATGAGGCTAAAATTGAAAACTTGATGGAAATAATTTTTAATAAAAAATTACTAAAAAAAAATGGAATAATAGTTTTACATAGAAGAGTAAATACAGATGATAAATTTTCAAATAAATTTAAAATACTTGAAATAAGAAAATATGGTATTTCAAAAATTATATTTGGAAAACTTTTATTTTGAAAGAATTTTTTTTGTTTCTAGTTTAATTTGTTCAACAGCTGGTTGATTAAATGGGTTAACATTCATTAGGCTAGCTAAAAGAATTGTTTCTAAAACAAAAAATGTAAAAATTCTTCCCAGCTCTTCTTCATTATTCTTTTCAAAAACAAAGCATCTAAATGGTAGCTTTTTTGTATTGAAAATATTTTGGGTTGCGCTACACTGGGCATTAATAATAGATGACAATGTTTTGTTATTTGTAAAGTTTATACTTTTAATTCCATGCTTACTAATAATTTTCTTTTTATCAAATTTATTTAAAGACATAAAAAAAGTAAAAAATTTGTCTTTTGGCCCATCTAAATATAATTGAAGTAAAGTATGCTGGTCTTTAGGTCCAAAGGATACAATTGGGTTTATTCCTTTTCCTTTTTTTCCAAGACTTTCACCAACTAATTGTTGATACCAAAAACTTAAATCATCCAATTGAGAGTCATAATTTAAAATTACTGAGTTTTTAATGCCTTGAGACAACATAGTGTAAATGCTTGTAACATTTTTAATTAAACTGGAAGTAAAATTTTTATTATTAATTAATTTATTTAGATTAGCGAATTTTTTTATATTAAGCCCCATTAATGCCGCTGGTAACATTCCTACTTCTGAAAACACTGAATATCTTCCTCCTATAAAATCTTTGTGTCCAATAATTTCTGCACCAATCTTATTTGCTATATTTATTAAAACATTATCTTTAATTTCAGTAATAAAAATTGAGTTTTTTTTTAGGTCTAATTTTGATGACACAGCATTAAAATTTGTAATTGTTTCTAAAGTATTGCCTGATTTTGAAATAATCACAAAACAAGATTTTTTTATATTTTTAATTTTTTTAAATTTTAAATGTTGATTTATATCTAGATTATCAAAGAAAAATAATTTTTTTTTAATTTTTTTTTTAAAAAAAGAATAAATACTTTTAGCTCCCAGTATAGAGCCACCCATTCCAATTAAAATAATATTTTCATATTTTCTAAGCTTTTTAATTTTATTTTTCAATATACTAAAATCGTTATTTTTTTTATAACTTTGGAGAACAGGTAGTTCAGAATTTTTTATTTTTGTTTTCAAAATTTCAAAGGCTTTTTTTGTTCTTTTTAAATTTTTATTATATTTTCTAGAACTCATTGAAAAATTTTTTGACAAAATTTTTTTATTAAACATTTAGTTTATCTTTTTTTTATTTTTTTTAATATTTCGCTCTCTGTAGAACTGGTCGATGATGTGGAGGTTTCGTTTATTGATTCTAAGTTTAGTGATTTTTCAAAATTACTTAATTCTTCATTTAAAACTTGTTCCTGCTTAGGCATTGGAAGATTTTCATAGTCTGGAGGTAAGATTAAAGGTTCTTTTTTTTTAACAAAAAATTCATCAGCTGCTTCTGATTTGCTGCCAGTCAAACCTCTTTTAACTGAATTCCAATCTTCGGCACAAGAATTAAGCAAAAAAGATAATATTGTAAAAAAAATTATTTTTTTATACATTTTTTGAAATTTCTTTCTTTTTTAATAGTTCTCTTATCATAAGCCCAATTATACCTACTGTAATAAAAATATCAGCAACATTAAATACAAACCAATGAAAATCACCTATATGAATATCAATAAAATCTGGAACTGCATAATAATAGAACCGATCAAATACATTTCCTAATGAACCTCCTATAGTTATTGCGAATAAGTAAGCATAATTACCTTTCTCTTTAAACAAAAAATAGAAGAGCAAAAAATTAACTAGCATAATTAAAAGTGTTAGAAAATGATAATAAATATTGGATTCCATAGAAGCTAGACCGAAACCTATTCCAGTATTCCACACTAGATAAAAGTTTAAATAAGGAAATATATAAAAATCTATTTCTATGCCACTTTCCTGCAAATTTAGTAAATATATTTTTGTTATTCTATCAATGGAAAATATAAATAAAATAATTATAAATTTTTTCATTTTTAACTAATTTTTTAAATTACATCTTAAGCATGGATGTGGAAAAAATTTCCAGCATCTTGGACATTTTTCACCTTTTGCTTTTGTTACTAAAACTTTTATATCTTCAATTTCATCTAATTTAAAAAGATCAGTATTGTTGTTTATTTTTTTTGCGATAGCGCCAGAAGTTATAAAATATTCCGATAGGTCAAGGTCTTTTACTAATTTTAAGTATTCGTCACTTAAATATATTTCTATATTTGCCTCTAGGCTTGATCCTATATCTTTATTTGATCTTTTTACCTCAATAGCTGCATTGACTACTTTTCTAACTATTTTAAATTTTTCCCACTTTTCAGATGTTTTTTTATTTTCCCATTTTGTTGGAATTTTTGGAAAAGATTGCAAATGTACACTTAGGTTTTTATCTTTATTTATTATTTGAAAAACTTCTTCTGTAGTAAAAGATAATATTGGTGCAAGCCATTTTATCAATATATCTAATATTAATGCCAATAAATTAATACTTGCTTGTCTTTTGTTTGAAGATATTGAGTCACAATAAAGAGTATCTTTTCTTACATCAAAATAAAATGCTGATAGCTCTAAAGAGCAAAAATTAACTAATTCTTTATAAAGTTTATGAAAGTTGTATTCTTTAAAATATTCTTCAAATTTTTTGTTTAATTCGAAGATTTGATGAAGCATAAAATGCTCTAGTTCAGGCCATTTTTCAATTTCTTTTGAATTTAAATCAAAATTAATTTTTTTATCATTTAAATTTCCCAACAAAAATCTAAAAGTATTTCTAATTTTTCTATAAGACTCCGCGTGTTGCTCTAATATTGAATGATCTAATTTTAAATCTTCAGTATAATCGGAGGCAGCTACCCATGCCCGGAGAATATCTGCTCCATATTTTTTAAGTATATCTTCTGGCGAAATTACATTACCTATAGATTTTGACATTTTTACACCTTTTCCATCAACTACAAATCCGTGTGTTAAAATACTTTTAAAAGGAGCTTTTCCTCTTGTTCCGCAAGACTCTAATAACGATGACTGAAACCAACCTCTATGCTGATCAGATCCCTCTAGATACATTGATGCAGGCCAAGTTAAATCTTTTCTTTTTTCAAGAACATAACTATGAGTTGATCCGCTATCAAACCAAACCTCTACTATATCGCTAGTTTTTATATAATCTTCTTTTTTATATTTTTGTCCCAAAAACTTTTGAGGGTCATCGGTGAACCAGCAGTCAGATCCTTCTTCTTCATAAATTTTAGCAATATTTTCTATCACCTCTAAATCTCTTAATGGTTCTTTGGTTTTTTTTGAAATAAACAAAGGTAAAGGAACACCCCAAATTCTTTGTCTAGAAATACACCAATCTGGTCTGCTTTCTATCATTGATTTAATTCTTGCTCGTCCTCTTTCAGGATAAAAAATAGTATTATCTATAGCTTTAAGTGCTTTTTTTCTTAAGTCTTTTTTTTCCATTGAAATAAACCATTGGGAAGTTGCTCTATAAACTAAAGGAGCTTTTGATCGCCAAGAGTGTGGAAAACTATGATTAAGTTTACTATTTCCTAATAAACTTTTATGCTCTAACAATTTTTCTATCACTTTACTGTCAGCTTTAAAAATATGTATGCCAGAAAAAAAAGGTATTTCATCTGAATATAAACCACCATCGTTTATAGTATCTGAAGCCTTGATTCCGTGTTTTAAACATAAATTAAAATCATCCGGTCCATGACTTGGCGCACAATGCACGATGCCCGTGCCTTGTTCTAAAGTAACAAAATTTCCTTCAAGCATTGGGATATCATATTCGTATCCCATTTTTTTGAATGGATGTGAACAAACAGTATTTTTTAATTCATCCCCAGTAAAGCTTTTCAAAATTTTATAATCTTTAATGTTACATTCTGCAGATACTTTACTTATTAATTCACTGGCTATTATTACATTTTTATTTTTGAAATTTTCATTACCATTTGTAATTTTAACCATTGAATATTCAATATTATTACTATAGGCCAAAGCTCTATTAGCTGGAATTGTCCAGGGCGTTGTAGTCCAAATAATTACATAAGCATTTTTTAAAAAATCCTTTTCGGTTTTTTCAATTTTAAAAGATGTATAAATTGTATTAGAAATATGATCTTTATACTCAACTTCTGCATCTGCTAAAGCGGTTTTTTCAACGGTAGACCAAAGTACAGGTTTATAGCCTTGGTATAAAGTTTCGTCTAATAAAAATTTTCCTAATTCTCTAACTATTTGAGCTTCAGCATCAAAACTCATAGTCGAATAATGATTTGTCCAATCACCTTCAACTCCTAATCTTTTAAATTCTTGCGTGTGTATTTTAATCCATTTAGCTGCGAAATCTCTGCACTCTAATCTAAAATTTTTTATCGGTACTTCATCTTTATTTTTTTTATTTTTTTTATACTGTTCTTCTATCATCCATTCTATTGGTAACCCATGGCAATCCCAACCAGGGACATAAACTGAATCTTTTCCATTCATTTGATGAAATCGAACAATCATATCTTTAAGAATTTTGTTAAGCGCCGTTCCCATGTGTATGTGGCCATTTGCATATGGAGGCCCATCATGTAAAATAAATTTTTCTTTTCCATTTCTTGATTCTCTAAGTTTTTTATAAAGATTCATATTTTCCCAAATTTTTATAATTTCAGGTTCTTTATTTGGCAAATTAGCCTTCATTGAAAATGAAGTTTTGGGTAAATTAATATCTTCTTTGCTCATAATGCTAACTTTTCTTTTAAACCTTTTTTTGCAAAAATTACATCTTTTTTCATTTGTCTTACTAATTGTGACGAATTCTTAAATTTTTTATCTCCTCGTATAAATTTTATAAAATAAACTTTCAGTGTTTTTTTATACAAATTTTTATTGATTCTAAAAATATTGATTTCTAAAAAAACTTTCTTTCCTCCAAAAGTTGGACGAGACCCCAGATAAGCAACACCATTATAAGTATACTTTTTTTTTCCAATCAAAACTTTTACTGCATAAATTCCGATTTTGGGAAGTATGTAATTTTTAATACCTATATTGCACGTGCGGTAACCTAATTTTCTACCAATCTGCTTTCCTTTTATAACCTCTCCTTCAACGCCCCAAGGTCTAGAAAGAAATTTGTTTGCTAAAGCAATATTTCCTTTTTGTAAATAATTTCTAATTTTAGTTGAAGAAATCATAGTATTAAAGAATTTAAGAGGAGCAATTTTTAATAACTTATAATTATATTTTTTTGCATATTTTTTTAACAAACTAATATTACCTTTTCGCCTGTTACCAAATTTAAAATTATTACTTACAGCTAATATTTTTGGTTTAATTTTTTTATAAATAATTTTTTCTATAAAATCTTGAGCGCTGACAGAAGAAAATCTTTTGTTAAACTTAATATTAATAACAAAATCTACTTTATTTTTTTTAAATAGTCTTAATTTTTGATTTTCAGAAGTTAATCTAAAATTCTTAATTTTTTTATTGAAAAACATAACGGGTAAAGGAGAAAATGTTAATACACCAAACTTAATTTTATTTTTTTTAGCATGCTTTTTTGTTTCTTTAAAAACTTTTTGATGACCTCTGTGTACCCCATCGAAGTTTCCAATAGCTACGGCTGAATTCTTGTAATTATTTAAAATAGATGAAGTGTAAAAAGTTTTCATAAATTACCAGATTAATCTTTCTTGATAATAATTGGTTTTTACTCCATATTTATCTAAAACTTTATCATAATTTTTTATTGGCAAATTTAAAAAATCTTTTTTATGAATTCCATTTGTGATGAGCAAAGAATCAAATTTCATATTATTTGCTCCCTGAATATCAGTTCTAATATTATCTCCAATAACTAAAATTTTTTCATTCCTTTTAATACAAAACTTATATATTTCTGGGTAGGGTTTTCCAAAATAAATAACAGCCCCACCTAAACTTGTAAAAATTTGAGCTAATTTACCTGCACAATATTCTTGTTTATTACCCCTGTGAACTACTATGTCTGGATTAGTACAAATCATTTTAAGATGTGTGTATTTTTTTAATAAATTTTTATAATAAACGATTGAAGATTCATAATTATCCAAAAAACCCGTGCATAGTATAAACTCAGCATCATCTAAAGATTTTTTATTTTTTTCAAAACCTTCAAACAAACCTTTATCTCTAATAGGGCCTAAATGATAAAAATTTTTACCATAAATATTTGTCTTTAAAGTTCTTAGAGCAGCCTCACCTGAGGTAAATATATTTCTTATTAAATTTTTGTTCATTTTAATTTTAAATAAAAAATTTTTAA
>Ga0114993_10005856_pt1 | contig 11723 bp, 10 predicted proteins | sample ArcticOcean_MG_C_FD_87042 | JGI IMG/M metagenome (GOLD analysis project Ga0114993, IMG submission 87042) | Marine microbial communities from western Arctic Ocean - ArcticOcean_MG_CB2_150 | ecosystem: Environmental > Aquatic > Marine > Oceanic | place: Arctic Ocean: Canada Basin | collected...
GTTCGCATTACCCGCTACAGTACCGTTATCAAACGGGCTGAAACATTGGTGGTGGATCCGGTTCAAAGTATACGCCTTCTCTTTACAAATATGCTGGGAAGCGATCGTGCTGGGGATTCTGCTCAATGGCTGGAAATGTTGCTTGAGGATTCTGACACCGAAGTGGTTAACGAAGCGGAGTTATCGATATTCCGTTTGCGGCCGACAATTGAAAAAGCAAGCAAGTTGACTGAGTCGGTTTTGCTGGGGCAGTTTAACCAGGAACAGGGGACCACGTTTATCAGAAGTCTCTCGATTCTCGGGGCATTCGCTTATGCATTAATAGATCGTATTTTGGAATCTGATAACCCGACCTATAGACTTGAGGCTCTCCGCCTATATCTTGGTTTTGCTGATATTCGGAAGGATAGTAAGCGCATTTTGGAGTTGGCTCAGGATAAATCGGAGCGAGTGCGGACACAGGTGTTGAATTATCTTCGCAGCAGTCGTGAGCAGATTCCGGCAAAACTTATTGAGGGACTCTCCTATGCGCGTGATGCCAAAGTGAGGGAGACGGCGTTGTCTTTGACCAGGAACTTCAACACTGAGGACGCCGAGCCGTTATTGTTTGATTTTCTAATCGATGAAGAAGCCCGCTTGCGTATGTTGGCCCTCGACGAGCTGGTTCGCCGCAATGTCTCTGATGTTCGGGATACGCTACACCTGTCATTAGAGGACAGAGATAGGTTTATGCAGCGTCGGGCTGTCACCCATCTCATAGGTTTGAACGATCCTGAAGAACTAAACTATCTAAAATCAATTGTGGATAAAGATCCTCAACAACCTCTTGCTCTTTATATAAAAGATCAGATGCTTAAACATCTGGGCGTCCAATTGTAATGCGTGTATTGATAAAACTGATATTTTTTGCCAGCTGGGTTTTCTTAATTCAGCCACTTTTGGCTCTCATCGAAGTCGAAGGCGAACCCCCGGAACCTTCTTTGCCAAACAAGGATGTTCCCTACCTGAAAGTGGTTCAGCTTGTGCAAGGAGATGCTATGCAACGCCAATATGCTGATGCGCTTCCCAGCCTGCTGGCGGAGATTCGGGAACGAACTACGCTGAATGTAGATCCGTTCCCAATCTACATCGATTCCTTTGAAGACGAACTGATCTTCAAACACCCTGTTATCTATGTGAATTTTGCGGATCGTCCGGAGTGGACGTTAACGGCTGGAGAGGTCAAGAATCTCAAACGGTTTATAGAACGCGGCGGATTCCTGTTTATTGATGCCGGTATCAATGCTTCGTTCCTGCGTGGCAATGTGCGGCACGGGCAGATGCATAGTTTTGCCGATTGGGAGGTGAGTCCGGAAATTGAGGCTGCGCTTAAACAAGTCTTTCCTGAACGGCGGTTTGAGCCGCTTCCCCGAAGTGATGTATTCTTCAAATCCTATTACGCCGGGTTACCCGATGCGGCGCCACTTCCCGAAGCAATCCGCGATTATATTGTGAACGAAAAGTGGCCTCAAGGCACCTACTCCTCCATGGTTTTGCGTCACGAGGATAGAGTGGCGGTGATGGCCATGCCCATCATGGCGATGGGGTGGGGGAAATCTGAGTTTGGACAGTGGACCACCCGTATTGGATTCCGAGTACTTGAAGGCGCGGAGGGACTATCCGAACGATTGAGCGAAGCGGCTTATGGTGGTGAGAGCTACAATACGACGCGTGAAGACGGCCGCTCCGATGTGATTTATTGTGAAACTCCAGGATTGCCTGCCTGGGTCCAAGAACCCAGCGGTGACTGGCGAGTTTTCCGCTACTACCATAGCCAGGAAATCAGCGACTACGCGCATACCTTTTACACCCGGCTTGGGGTAAATATGTTCGTTTATATCTTCAGTCAGTAGGAGAAATACTGTCTTCGAATTATAAATTGTTTGGATCGCAGATGTCTTGTTCAGATTGTGTTGGATAAATTCTCACAGTAAAATTTTATAATCGACGCAATATCTTACATTGAATAGCTATTCTCTATGAATTCTACAGTCAGGAAACTTTCCATTCTTCTGTTAATCTCCCTTTTGTTTTCCGGGTCGAACCTTTCCGCACGCGAAGTCCCGAATTTTAACTTGCTCGATATTCATGAGAAGAATTTCGAACTTCACGGAGCTCGGGGAAAGGCGGTTGTGCTGTTTTTCACTGGGACCGGATGCCCGATTGCGCGAAAAAGTGTGGGCACTCTGAAAAAGCTGGAAAAAGAGTATGCAGCTAAGGGTGTTGATTTCTGGATTGTTAATTCTTACGCCGATGAGTCCAAAAAGGATATTAGGAGTGAGATCAATAAGCTTAGATTGAAGGAAATGATTTACCTGCTCGATTCGAAACAAACGGTTGCCTATTCCTACGGGGTCAATCGCACGGCTGAAGTTAGGGTAATTGACACCTTTTCATGGGAGGTTGTTTACCAGGGCGCTATTGATGACCAATTGAGTGAAGGCGCTGAAAAACCCAAGGCCACCAAATATTACCTCAAAAACGCGCTCAACCAATTGTTGGCAGGTGAATCCGTTACTCAGCCTCGGACCCGATCGGTTGGTTGTATCGTTTCTTATCCAGTGCTCAATGGTAGTTCAGATGTGCCTGACTACGCCTCGGCAGTAGCTCCTATTTTAAAGAAAAATTGTGTGGAGTGTCATCAACCGGGAGCCATTGGACCATGGAGTATGACGAGCCATCGTCGTGTATCCAATTATTCCAGCATGATCGAAGAGGTGTTGCTGACCCGCCGCATGCCGCCTTGGGACGCACACCCCGACTACGGAGACTTTAAAGACGAGCAGACATTATCCAGAGAAGAAGAACATACCCTGCTCAGTTGGATCAAGGCCGGCAGTCCGAAAGGTGAAGGGGAAGATCCGCTAACCGAACCATTGCCGAAAATAACGGATTGGCCAATGGGGAAACCGGACGCTGTTATTAGATTGCCGGAAGTGCAGACGGTTGCCGTAACCGGAATAGAGCCTTACCGTCATATTGTTGTTGAGAATCCTTTTGATGAAGACGTCTGGCTCAGTGGGATGGACGTCAAACCGGGCAATTTAAGTGTAGTGCACCACGTTATTCTCTATGTAAATTGGCCGGGTGCTCCCAAGGGCAATGGCAAGAAGGGCAAGTTTTACAAAGGTTGGGCACCGGGTGCTCGAGGGCAAAAGTATCCTGAAGGTGTCGCCAAGCGACTGCCTGCGAATGCGACGCTCACTCTGGAGCTTCATTATACCACGGACGGTGAAGAGCAGACAGATATGACCGAATTCGCATTTTATCTGGCCGACGGTCCACAGGTACGCACAGCAGAAACCCGTATGGCAATTACACAGACTTTGGATATCCCTCCCGGAGAGGATGATGCGAGGCATCTTGCCACCTACGCTTTTAAAAAGCCTGCCACCATCTACGGACTGTTTCCTCACATGCATTTCCGGGGGAAATGGATGCGTTATGAGCTCCTGCTTCCCAACGGCAAACGGGAGACTTTGCTCCACGTGCCGCGCTATGATTTCCAATGGCAGTTACCCTATAATTTTAAAGAGCCTCGCCACGTGCCCGCAGGAGCCTGGCTGATGGTAACCGGTTCCTTTGATAACTCAGTCGGTAATCCAAACAATCCTGATCCTCATCGTCGCGTCGTTTGGGGCGAACAATCCTGGGACGAAATGTTCATTGGTTTCTTCGAAGCAGCCGACGACCCGGAGCCTTCCTTGGCTGCGGTACACTAGGAATTGTGTAGAATCAGGTTCATCGCCTCGGCTCGGGCGGCGGCGTCCTCTCGAAAAATGCCACAGACGGAGGAAGTGATCGTCGTGGCGCCGGGTTTGTTAATACCTCGCATGGACATGCAGAGGTGTTCAGCCTCGATCACAACGATTGCACCGAGGGAGTCCAATTTGGATTGGATGGCAGTCGCGACTTGCATCGTCAGTCGCTCTTGAACTTGTGGTTGTCTTGCGTAACCGTCGACTAGTCGAGCCAACTTGGACAATCCGGTAATTTTGCTTCCTGGTTCTGGCAGGTACCCGACGTGAGCTTTCCCAAAGAAGGGCAGTAGATGGTGTTCACATATTGAGTAAAAGCTGATGTCACGAACGATAATGATTTCGTCGTGATCGACATTAAAGGATTTTTCAATGTGGTTGGCCGGATCTTCCTTCAGGCCACTGCAGATCTCTGAGTAGAAACCAGCAACCCGGGCCGGAGTTTCAATTAAACCATCACGATCCGGATCTTCTCCGATTGCAAAAAGGATTTCTCTGACGGCGTTTTCGATGCGTTTTTTATCCATTGTAAATTCTATTTAGATTAGATGTTTCCCTGTTGGATTACCCATTGACGCGGCGTTGATGGTATAAGCTTACAAGGCGCGAAATGACGACGGCCATGTAAAACAAGCCAACGATACCTTCGAGAATCGCCATAGAGCGATTGAGGGCATCTTTGGGAATCACATCGCCAAAGCCAATAGTCGTTAACACTACAAAACTGAAATAAATATGATCGTGCAGGCTCGGCTCTCCAACCATTCCCGCAAACTCCAGTCCACCAGGCTGCAATACGGCAAATGCCGCGTAAATGGCGCCGCAAGCCAAACCGAATAGAAGGTAGACCGCCGCCGCTGCCGCCAGCGCTTCCTGATCAATTTCAACAAGGTCTTTCAGGTGGTTCAATGTGAGCCCCATGGAAAAAAGAAGCAGCGCAGCAACCGCTATAAAATGTAAGCTCTCAAACTTTCCTGTTGGGTAAGCGGTGCAAAACCAGACCAGCATTAAAACGAGAACGGCAGGCACCAAATATTTGAGACACAAACTGCGTCCGCTGGCTATCAGCACACCCGGAACGATGATAGTTAAAGCGATTGGGGTCGTGTCCAAACCCGTCAACTCAGCCATTACCGGCATGCCAATGATTGCCAGCATCAAGGTAGACAGCAGCAGGCGAAAGCGCCAAGTCGACTCGAGCAAACTAAGGCTCATTGAGCAGATCCTGACTCCGGCAAGAGTTTCTTGACAAGCGGGCTAATGGTAAGCCCTTGCACCAAGATTGAAAATGCGACGACGATGTAGGTCATGTGAAGTATCAAGTCCTTCGAGAGCTCGCCACTCAGCGATAAGGCAAGGGCAATCGAAATGCCTCCACGGAGCCCACCCCAAGTTAGCATTGCGATCGTCGTGCCGGGTTTTCCATAACGGAGTTTTGTGAATGGCAATGGCAAGCTGACTGAAATTAATCGTGCCAACAGTACTGCCGGAATCGCTAGTATTCCGGCGAACAGATAGCGAAGTTCAAATGATTCTGAAAGTCCTAGCAGCACCATTCCCATTAAGGTGAAAAGAACCGCATTGAGGATATGATCAATCCCTTCCCAAAAGGTATCTAGGTGCTCACGCTCTTCAGCTGCGACTCCTGGTTTGCGCAATGCTGTGCCGAAAATAATTCCGGTTACCACCACGGCCAAAGCCCCGGATACATGCAGTTTCCAGGACAAGGCGTAACAGCCCATCACCATTGCGAGGGAAATGAGTATATCTACCGCTGGCGCCTTTGCGATCCGCACCAGCTTTATTCCGACCCAACCGAAAATGGCACCCAGCGCCGCGCCTCCGAGGACTTCCTGCGCGAACAGTTTTACCACCGGAAGCGCACCACCGTGGCTTTCCGCTGCGCCCTGTTCACCTCCACCACCTGCCAATTGCAGGATGGTCAGGAAGACTACGACCGCCACACCGTCATTGAGCAAACTTTCGCCGGCAATGTCCGCCTGGAGTGAGCGTGGAACTGAGGTTTCCTTTAAAATCGCTAATACTGCGATAGGATCTGTCGGTGAAATAAGCGCCCCAAATAGAAGGCAATGAATGAATGGAACACTCGTCATTCCGAGTATTTGCACTAGGCCGAAAGCCAGGCCGCCAACGATGAATGTCGAAAGCAAAATTCCAAGAGTGGCGAAGATCAGGATAGGCCAACGGTCTCGTTGCATGGCCTCCGAGTCCGCAGTGAACGCTCCAACAAAAATGAGAAATCCCAATGCGAAATCCAAGACGAAGAAACTGAAATCGAATTCGGCCACTCGATGACAGAAGCTGGTAACCGAGCCAGGAAGGAGGAATACTCAGCATGTCAGCCCGAGGATGGGTGCAAACTGTATTTTGGAAGATTTCCATAACTCATCTAATTTATTTGTTTTAACAGTTGTTTGGATACATCCGGTGAGAAATGTAGGTTATAGTCGGTTGATTGTGCTGGGATCGATATAGAGTACGTTCCTGTCTCCAACGCTTTTGAGGGTTCCGGTAACCTCGACGGGTTCTGCCACGAAATCGAGCACCGCTTCATTGATAGCCGAACCCTCGGTGTTAACCAGTAGGTAATGTGCGATCTGACCTTGTGGACTTTGCGCCACCAGGATAGGCGGGATTCCACCGGAAAGACATTGGATAGCACAAGCACGGTGTGGTTTAAAGCGGCCAGGATTCATAAGCCCGAGGTGACATTTTGAGTCAACGATCTCACCTTGAATGGTTACCTGCCCAAACCCGGATTTCGCCACTGGACTCAGTATTGGCTCCCCCATCGAAGAGACACTGCCTTCGGCCACTTCGATCATCGCCTCCAGATCATCACCGAGGAAAGTGCCCCTAAGCTTGACGTGTTGAAGGTGATGTTTTTCAGCAACCTCGTCTGGGAAACCGTATTTCAATGGCGAAACAAGGTAGAAAATTTTCTCTCCTTCGACCTCTTGGTCAGCCACAAGCATGGGCGCCGGATTTTTAATAAGGATGCCTGTGAATTCCTGGACATTGCCAAAATCGAACCGAGCTGTGGAAATCGTCATTTGCAAGGCGGTGACGATACCGGCTATGACGACGCCCAAAACGATCAACCTCAGAGTAGTCTTTTTTAGAAAGGAGCTGATTGGTTCTGCCGGCTTTTCTTCCCAGCCGATAAAGAACGGCTCGTCGTTTTTTTGATCGCTCATATTGGTTGCTGGCAGGGGTTATGAATGATTGCAAATGGCAGGTTCGACCGGAGTTCCGGCAGGGTTCGGTTTGTCCTTCACGAGGACGTGTCCATCGATGATTTTGATGTCGAAAGTCGGTATCTTCTCAGTAAACGGTTCGGGCGAGCTTCCGTCCTCTGGCTTATACTGATAGCCGTGCCAAGGGCAGGTGAGGCAACCGTATTTAAATTGTCCTTCCGCCAGCGGGCCGTTTTGGTGCTGGCAGACACCAGACACGCAGGAGACCTTGTTCCCTTCGTAGAGAATTACAGCGACGCGCTCGCCACTAACTGTGGCTCCTAGCGGAATGTTTTCTGTTAAGTCGGATAGTTTACAGACTTTGACGAAACCATCCGGGTCGGAAGAGCCTTCTACCGGATTTTCAATTCCCTTCTGTTTCCAGCCTGTTGAAACGTGCAAGCCGCTTATTGTGAGAACGCCGAGTCCCATGAGAATGACATAAGCCGGTGAGGTCTCTGACTGTAAAAAACCGAAAGCCACATGCACGACGAGTAATGCATAGGCGAAGTAAACGCCCATGTGTAGCGTCTTCCAAACAGGTGCTGTCAAGTTTGCCAGCCAGAAGTCGTGGCTGGTTGCTGCCATCATGAACAAAATCAGGAGTGCACCGAATCCAAAGGCTTGGAACGGAAAAGTTGCCATGGTCGTACCTGCATCGCTGGTAAAAATGGATACGATCGGGTTGATCGTGCCACCAGCGTGATAGGTAAGTAGGGCGATTAGGGCATGAACAAATGCCAGCAGAAACATGGTCACACCGAGATGGCGCCGGTTATAAAGAAGCGGCAGCCACAACTTATTGCGCCGAGCGAGAGGCCCAATGGCGAGGATGACGTGGAGTAGCGTGATCGCAGCCACAGCCGTCGCACGCATCAAAAGGATTTCTAAGGTAATAGCTGGGTGCATTGCCAATCCAGCGCCGACAAACACGCCGATGAACAATACTATCCCAATGACCAGCATCCAGTCGTACCGTTTTTTGAAGGCCGTCCAGCCAATTGCTTTATAGGAAACGGACATTGCGCTAGTTGTTGGCCTCCTGCTTGCTTTCGGCACCTGGCAGTGAGTCCATTTGTGGCCAATCCGGACGGTTCAGAATGGCCAGGATGAAAACTACGACAACTAAAGGTGCGAGTATCATCCATATTAGGCGATGGCGGTTTCGATGATATTGCTGCATGAGAATTGTAACTAAGATTTTGCGGCTCGGCGATGGGCGGAACATTCTTCGGGTGGCGCTGATTTTTTCACCCACCGTTTGAGCAGGTAGGGCCAAAAAATGGCACAACCAGGAATGATCAATAGCTTGAATCCCCATGTTCCTGCGGCAGCACTCGGATCGATAGACTTGGCGCCCGCAAAGGCGAAGATAATTCCGAAAAGGAAACCGACCGCCAGATAAATTCCGAGGATCCCTAAAAGCAATGGAAGGATGGTACTCATGCTTAAATCAAAAGTGCGTCCGTCATGATTTCGACCGTTGCGGGACCCTTATAGTCGCGTGCCTCAGCCAGGGCCTCGTCGAGCTTGGCCGGATCGGTTACCCGGATGCCTTTGCCTCCGCAGAGGTTTACGTATTCGGCAAAGTTCGGGTTGTGGAGATCAGTCTTCCAAACCTCGAAATGCGCGGCACGTTGTTCTTTGGAAATTTTTCCAAGCTCGTCGTTGTGGAGAAGGACATGGGTGATATTCATGTTATACTTCACGGCGGTTAACACCTCCGCGAGATATTGTCCGAATCCACCATCGCCGCTGACAGCCCAAACGGGACGATCTTTAAAAAGCGGATCGTCTTCCTGCGTTGCCGCCCAAGCGCCCATTGACGCCGAGTATCCAAAACCAATTGAACCCAGATAACCGGACATGAGCACGGCTTGTTTTCCACTGGCTTCGAAGTAGCGTCCGAATGAATAGGTGTTATTGCCTACGTCGACGGCAATGATGGAGTCCTCCTGACTTTGACGGGTCATTGCTGCAAAAACCGAAGCGGCGTTTATGCCCTTACCGGAGTCGTCGTTCATCCGGCTTTCTTTTTCTTCGCGCCAGATCTTCCATCGTTCGGCCACTTCTTCCCGCATGTTGGGGCGTTCGATCTTTGTTGGAAAGGCTTCGTTCAGCATTTCGAAGGTTCGACCGATCTCGCCCAGTACCGGTACCTCGACTGAGTGGAATTTGCCAAGAGCCATCGGGTCGAAGTCAATTTGAATGATGGGATAATAACTGGCGATGCCGGTGTGATTGGAGAACGAGGCACCCACCGCAATGATGCGATCGCACTCATTCATGAACCAACTGGCAATTGGGGTTCCCGAACGTCCTAGCACGCCGCAACCCAAGGGGTGGTTATCGGAGATCAATCCTTTGGCCTTGAAGGTTGTGAGGACTGGAATGTCGAGTTTCTCAGCGAAAGCAATAATTGCATCCATGTCGAAACGTGCACCGTGGCCTATGACCAGAATGGGGCGCTTTGCCTCTTTTATTTTGGCTACCGCTTCGTTGAGTACGGACTGCGGTGGAGCAACGTCGAGCGCCGCAATTCTTCCAGTCGGGGATCCAGCCTCACCTTCCAGATTTTCCATTTCCTGGACCTCGTTAGGCAAAACAAGCGTGACGGGGTTGCGCGTGAGCAATGCGTTCTTAAGAGCCAGGCTCACGATTTCGCCATGTTTCGAGTGAGCAAAAACGGTATGATTGAAAGCAGATACATCTTTAAATGCACCAATCAGATCTACCTCTTGAAATGCTCCCGGACCCAGTACTTGGGTGTCGACCTGACCGGTAAGTGCGAGCAGCGGTGCTCGATCGACTTTTGCATCGTAAAGCCCGGTCATTAGATTCGTTGCACCCGGCCCAGCGATAGTGAAACAGGCGGCGGGGCGACCGGTCAGTTTTGCATAGCCGGAGCAGGCGAAAGCCGCCGCGCCTTCGTGGCGGATACCGTAGAAATTGAGGTTTCCATATTCTTCCTGGACGCGGAGAGCGTCAGCCATGCCAAGGTTCGAATGGCCGACCATACCGAAAACTTGTTTGATGCCCCAGTTGACCATGGTTTCGGCCATGACATCAGAGTTGCTTCGGCTGCGTTTGGTTTCTGGGACCAATCCCAAATAAATACCATCTTCGCGTTCTTCGATGGGAAAATTATCGATATGGTCCCCATGCCCACCAGGAGATTCGCCGGTAATGGGATTAAAGTCCCAACCATGCCATGGGCAGCGGAGCCAGCATTTGCCTTCAGCGCCGGTTTCAATCGAACCTTCGCCGAGCGGTCCCGACTGGTGGGGGCAGGCATTCGTAAGCGCCCCGTACTGCCCTTGGAAGTTGGATACCGCGAAGGTTTGTGTGCCAACTGCGGCTGTTGTTACGCGGCCATCGGGAAGCTCATTGGTTTCGAGGACTTTGTGCCAGACGAGTGTGTCGGTGTTTTCTGTCATTGAGGAATTGATTGAAAAGTTATGGATTTATCTCATCGCTGAGGTAACTCGCCACCGGCCCAGGCTATACCTGTTAATTTGGCTATTTTCTCGTCGTAGGTTGATAGGTCGCCGATGTTGAACTTGCTGAAACTATCGTATCCGCATGCGCGTGACAGCACTTTCATAAGGTCGGTACTGGCCTCGAAAAAGTTTTTCAAACGGGTGGCTGAAGTGGCTATGTTCAGGCGCTTCCGGAGGTCGTCTCTTTGCGTGGCGATACCGACTGGGCAATTATTGCTAGCGCATGCCCGCATGCCAATACAACCGATTGCCTGCATGGCTGCGTTTGACACGGCGATGCCATCTGCGCCGAGAACCAAGGCTTTGACGAAGTCCGGTGCCGTGCGGAGTCCGCCGGTGGAAATTAACGTTATGCCTCGTGCTTCGCATCGGTCGAGATGACGTCGTGCGCGAGCGAGTGCAGGAATCGTTGGCACTGAAATATGATCCCTGAATATAGTTGGTGCTGACCCCGTGCCGCCGCCGCGTCCGTCGAGGATGATATAGTCGACACCTACTTCCAGAGCGAAATCGATATCCTTCTCAATGTGTTGGGCCGACATTTTGAATCCGATGGGGATACCGCCAGTAAGCTCGCGAACGTGATTTCCGAAGTCAGCGAAATCTTGGGCAGACGAAAAGTCAGCAAATCGCGGTGGCGAAATAGCTGTCTGACCCGGTTCGAGTCCTCGTACCACAGCGATTTTTCCCTGTACTTTGGCTCCAGGCAGGTGACCGCCGGTTCCGGTTTTTGCTCCTTGCCCGCCTTTGAAATGAAAGGCCTGTACTTTTAAAAGTTTGTCTTCTGAGTAGCCAAATTTAGCGCTAGCCAGTTCGTAGAAATAGCGGCTGTTCTCAGCCTGTTCCTCAGGAAGCATGCCGCCTTCTCCCGAGCAAATGCCCGTTCCTGCCATTTCAGCTCCTTTCGCGAGTGAAGTTTTAGCTTCTTCGGATAGTGCCCCGAACGACATATCTGAAACGAATAGAGGAATTTTCAACTTCAGGGTTTTTTGGCGTTGGGACCGATAACCAAATCTGTTGAAACTTCCGCGTCGTCGAAGAGCGGTAATTTATGCAGCTGGGCAGTAAGAATTTGAATGTTATCCCAGCGTGGAACATCGGTTCGTGGCACTCCCATTGATGCACTTGCACCGTGGTGGCCCCATTTGGATAGGCCGTGTTGGGCAAGA
>Ga0114993_10005857_pt1 | contig 11722 bp, 9 predicted proteins | sample ArcticOcean_MG_C_FD_87042 | JGI IMG/M metagenome (GOLD analysis project Ga0114993, IMG submission 87042) | Marine microbial communities from western Arctic Ocean - ArcticOcean_MG_CB2_150 | ecosystem: Environmental > Aquatic > Marine > Oceanic | place: Arctic Ocean: Canada Basin | collected...
TCTGGCACCTTTGCAATAACTGTAAAGTCGTCGTAGTGCCAGCGGCGGCTGTCCATGCCAGTGTCCTTGTCGCGAGCTTCCAGCACTTCCACCGTTTCCAGGCTAACATATTCCAGAAGCTCCACAACAGAGCCTGATGTCCAGTAGTTAAAGTGCCGCATTCCAGGGTCACCGGTTGGACTGAAAGTCGCATATTCTGGATCGCCCAGGCACGGGAGGATGTGTCAGGGTTGGAGTCCACGGTCTCCGTGAGACCATCCTCATGCCTCTGAATCAACTGGACAAGAGTTGTCTCTTTGGCCTCGTTGTCTTGCCAGTGGGGAATCACATTCTTATCGGGCACTATCAGGTAGAAGTGTCCGCCTGGCTTTATGACCCGCTTCCACTCATTGAGCGCCTTTATGGGATTTATCAGGTGCTCCATGACGTGGGCATTGATAATGAAATCTTTGCTATCGGTCTTCAGGCCTGACAGATCGTAAGCATTGCTGATTATGTCTGGATCCGGGAATACACGGCCCTTGAAATACCCGGTCAGGTCAACGGAGATCGTGTTGATGTTCGCTACACGGTTCGAGCCTGCCCCAATCTCGACGCCTCGCCCTGTGCAGTACTTGTAAATCTTGGAAACGTCAGCAGCCTTCGGCCAAGAGTATCCACTTACCTTTGTTTGCAGTGGCTTCAAAATGCCAGCCTTCACCAGCGACCATCGTGGTCCAGCCTTGGCCTTGTTTACCAGGATGTTCAATCTGGTAGGAGGCGGCCGAGGAGCTTCGCGCCTTTCGAAGTACAGCTCTAACGGCTTGGGTTCCTCCGCACTGGAGCCCTGAAAATGGTAAGAGAAGCTGCTCAAAACGCGATGGTATTCCATGCCTCTTTTGTGTAGCTGTTGCCTGAACAGCCAGTCGTTGGGATAGGGAAATGGTCGCTTATTTGGCCATTTGCCTAGCTTATTGAACAATTCTTTGTTCATTACTGTCGGAATGTAGAAACCGCCGTATGCTACTCGGTCTTCGCTGTTGGCCTGCACAAAGTCCAGGAATCCTTTTTCATCAAATTCCCCGGCGAAGCGACCGAAGTTCCGCATCAGGTTGGTCTGGTAGGGCCGGCTGATGCCGCTCTCGACTAGCTGCCCTGTCAGCAACGGATATCCACTCATGTGTTGGGCGATCTGCCCGTCCCAGTCAGGAGCGAAATACTGGTCATCCGTGATGAAGCAGAGTATGTCGTTTTCTGCCTCTTTGGCACCTAAATTCCAGCTCCCGTACGGGCCTAAGCGCGTCCCGTTTACGCTAGAGATAACTTTATGCTTGGACACAACCTTCATCACATCCTCGTTAGGTTGTGTTCCGTTAAAGGGGTCTACGTAGACCCGAATTTCGTTGTCTAAAGTGCTGTTTCGGGCCAGACTTTCGAGGCATATGTCCAGCTCAGGGGCGGCTCGGTATGTAGGGATTATTATCGTGAACTTCTCCATTATATCACCGAAGGAACTTTTAAGTTTCCAAGCCAGTTGGCTTCTCCAGCCTGGTAGTATTCGAAACCATGTTCTCTGAGCTTCCAGTCAGACCAGAGGCCGTAGTTGTCCAGGATAAGTGGCTTGATCGGCAGATTTAGCAGCGCCTCTCGTGACTCTTCGCTGGCGAATTCCTGGTGGTCTGCGGTGATCAAGAGGGCGTCAAATTCCTGAATGTCCGACGGGAACGAAAATGTGAATGCGCCGGTCTGATGACGTATTTCCTCGTCGCCATAGTACGGATCGCATACCTTGACTTCGATTTTTCTGTCGAGGAGAGCCTTCACAATTCCTATGGTAGGACTTAGTATGGACACCTTGAGGTTGCCGCGATATGAGAGCCCCAACACCCCTACTCTTTTGCAACCTCTGGATATAACAGACTCGGCCACTCGCTCGCGGATTGCCGTATCAGTCTGTAGTGTCTCGGCCAGAAGGGTCAGCTCTTGGGGAGCTTGAGCACCCTCCAGCACGTACTGGCTGGACAGGGGGATGCAGTATCCGCCCGTTCCAAAACTTGGATGGTACGTGCCAACATTCCACTTGGTGCCGACTAGCCTGAGAAGCTCTCGGATGTCGTGGTCCGGGTAGGCCAGTGAAAGCTGGTTTGCCAGTGTGATTTCCATGTGCCGAAAGGCATTCTCAACGCATTTTACAATCTCGGAAACCTTGTAACTGGATGCCTGGTGAAGCGTTTGGCATACAATGCCCAATACGCTCAGAGTCTCCTCTGAGCTCTCTTCGTCAAAGCCGCCACATATCCTGTCCAGGTTTCGTAGAGACTGTCCTTTCGCAACGAACCAGTCCCGCCGAGGAGCCACTCCCAGAAGCAGGTCTTGTCCCACTATCAGTCCATGACTCTGGAACAGCGGAATCACTAGCTTGTCGGTGGTCCCGGGAGTCATGGTGGACTCGATGACCACCAGAGGACTGAAGGTCGAATCGTTCTTGATGGCCGCCGCAATCTGATCGATTACGGTTTCCAGTATTGAAAGCTCCGGCCTGCCGTCGCGCTCGGTGGGAACGCATATGAAATGGACAGGGACCTTCTGGTTCAGCACCTCTGCCGTATCGGTTGTGGCCCGCATGAGCCCCTTCGAAATCAGAGGTTCTGTTTCGAAATCGAACCAGGCTTCCAGGCCTGGAACGGGAATCTCGCCTCTGTTTAGGGTGTCTACTCTGGAAGCATCAACGTCGACGCCAATGCACTTAATGCCTGCCTCTGCGTAGTAAGCCATAGTGGAGCAGCCAATATATCCGATCCCCCAAACTCCGATGGAGGCCTGTTTCGAAAGCAAAGATTCGACGTATCCTCTCATTCACTTGAGCCTTTCATACAAATTTTGTTTCCTGTGAATTGCCAATCTTGAACTGTGTAATTAGTGCCGACTTTCTACATGTAATTGGAAAGCTTGCGAGCAGTCCAATGCAGCAGGAATCTGGTCGGACGGAATTTAGCCAGACGGGGCCTTGTGCCATCGCCCATTGAGGCCATGTTGACGGCTGATAGATTACTTACGTCGATGTTGAAGCGCCTAGCCTCATTTATCCAGAAGTCATTTAGTACGTTGCCGATGTGGTCTGTCAGCAACTCTGAAGTGGTCAGCCGAAGGTAGCCTTTGGCGTTGGCTACACGGTGCCATTCGGCGTCTTCTCCGCCAATCACTCTATCGCTCCAGAAGGGTGGCATCTCGTCCAGCAGGCTCCGACGAAACACGAAGGAGTAGCCGGTGGCTCCTGCGTAGGCCTTAACCCCATTGTGCTGAAGCATGTAATTCTTTAGGGATATAACCGTTTCTCTTGAAAGGTATTCGTCGGCATCCAGCATGAGGCCGCGACACCATCGCTCGGTCCATTTTCGAGGAATCTTGAACTCAGATATATCGATGTTGTGTTTGGCCGCCACTACTGGCGCTGCGTCGTGCTGGAAGTCGCCCTCTACTACTTGCCCTGAGACCAGCGCCGTCTCGGGGAAGGTTTCCAGTACCTTCAGATGCTTGGAAAGCCAGTCAGGATAGAAGAAGACATCGTCGTCTGTGTAGGCTACGTACTTGCCTGGAGCCGCTGAGAGAGCCATATTCAGGGCGGCCCCGTAGCCGATGTTTTTTTGACTTAGTAAAAGGTATTGGATAGCCTGCCGGTCTTTTAGATCGGTCAGAAACTCCACCATTTCCGGACTGCTTCCGTTATCGAACACCATTATGTCGTGCGACCCGTCCGTGTGTTGGAGCAATGATGCCAGACTTAATTTGGTTACATCAAACCGCTCCTGGTAGTAACCCTCGGAGTGGGGTATGTGAGTGAGCACCACCACAGTGGTCTCTTTCGGCACGAACGGTACCATGACGCCTTTTGAGGGGTTTGGTCTAGTTCTGGGCACCTAAAACGCCCCATCGATTGAATTGTTCATCTGTTCCTCAACCTATACCTTATCAAGTAAGTTCGTTAGGCCTTACCACCGTACACAGCCAGGCACTGGAACCTTTCCTCCGGCAACGGCTTGCCCATGTCCATCTCGTCTAGTTCCCCGGACTTTCCTATCCTATACACGCTGTAACCAGCGGACTTTAGCACGCCGAAAGCCTTAATCGAGGTTGTTCCCACAAATACAGGACTGTTATGTATTTCAACTAGTATTTTCGGTTGGGAGCGATTCAAAATTCTTGTCATGCCTGACAACACCAGCCCTTCGCCGCCTTCCACGTCTATCTTCACAAAGTCGGGATCCTGAAGGCCATTTGATTCGAAGTAATCGTCCAGAGCGTGGGTTTCCACCTGTTGTGGGTTGGGGAGGGCTATGCTCCTGGACTGTACTAGGGAACTGACCATCGAAAATATCTTGGTGTCTATTTGCATTTCCGTATGGCCGGTGCAATCAGAAGCCGCAGCCTGGACCGTTGTGATGTTATGGCAATTGTTAAGTTCGACGTTGAAATTTAAGGTCTGAAAATTATTCGGGACTGGTTCAAATGACACGACTGATCCATTTTCGCCTACGCAATCTGCCAACAGCAGCGCTGTAAATCCGAGATGTGCCCCCACGTCTACGACCGTCCAGTCTCGTTGCACCGTTTCACGGATCAGCTTGGGGACCTCGGGATCAATGACGCCGTTGGCCGCCCTCCAATAATTGACCATTTTTGTCGGCAGTTTCACTTTGTAGCCAGTCAACTCTCCTTCCAATTCGACGATTCGGGCGGAGTTGCCATAGTGTCGATTGACCATGAACCACAGGGGGCGGCTGTAACGTGTTCGCCACATTGCGGGAGGAGTATACCAGCTGTTTCGCCAGTTCATGAGTGAGACTATACCCCTTCTCATGGGCATTGGCAGCTTACGACCCATGTTTAGCATGAACTCATGCGCAGGACCCGGTGGGGGTGGGGTGGCATTGGTTGTCATTAGAGGACCCTCCGTATATGAAAGTTGTTTTGTTTAAATTCGAGAGACATGGCTATGCCCGCCGGGCTTTGAGCGAACGCAAAGCCTCTTCTAATGCGATTATTACCTCTTCCAGTCGAAGCGCTCTGCCAACGGCCACGCCTACTAGCGAGACGCTAAGGGCCACAAGGCCTAGCTGCAGCCAGGCCCAGGCATCCCACAGATTGGTGACCGCCCAGCCTGTGCTTGCTGCTGCCGCTACCACAATCGCAACTCTCCCTGAGCCCCTTACCAGCGTAGGCATATGGGGAAAGAGTCCGATCGCCGCCAAAATTATGGCACCTGTGATGACTATGGCAACCGTTGCAGCTAGGCTATGCCATGCCGCCCCAATGTAGCCCCACCGAGGAATGAGCAGGAACATTAGTAAGATTGTATAAACCTGCGCCAGTATTCCAACCACGTTTAGTAATCCAGTTCTACCGAAAGCAACGAAAGCCTTCTGAAGCACCGAATGGACGGGGCTGGCAAGTATGTTTCCCGCCATTATTGTTATCGCTAAAGCCACGGCACCGGCGTCATCAGAGCTGAACTGACCTCGGTGCATCAATAACTCCACGAAGTCCCTGGAGTCCAGGGCCAGAACCAGGAATATCGGCAGTGAGATCAGGACAGAGTATCTAGCCGACCTTGCCAGTATTTTCCGGAACTCATCTTTATCATCCAACACCGTCTGTCTAGAGAGGGCTGGCAGTACTATCGCTCCCACAGGGGCCGATACGAAACCCACAACACGACTTACCAGATCAGAGGCGTAGCGGTAGATTGCCATGGTGCCCGGCGGTAACAGCGATAACAAGGCCATCAGAACGTATGTTTGCGCTTGCAGAAATACCAGGTAACCCAGGTACGGTCTCATCCTTTTAAGCCATTCCCGCATGTCAATGTCTTTCAGGTCCACCCGCCACCGGTGGCGATAACCCAGGCCGTGCAATGACCTGTACAGCAACACTAACGAGATGAAGGCACTCAGTACGAGACCTATGGCGATTGCGTTGACTCCCAGCCACGGCACGCCAATCAGGATGGCTCCGAGATAAGCGACTGAACCGATAAACTCATAGATCGCCGGTTGTTTGTATTTTTCGTTTGCCAGTAGCAGAGAGGTTATTAGTGCCGTAACCGGTAGAGCGACAAACGCCAGGGCCATTATTCTGAGCAGCCCAACCACAGTAGTTGAGCTATCCGCATCAAACCCGGGTATCATCCAGGGCACCACTAGTGGAGCCGCGATTATGACCACTACCGTCATGCTGATGGCGAACAGAGTAGTCACGTTGATAATGTTGGAGGCCATTCGCCAACCGGCGTCCGCTCCACCATCTTCTATTGCCTGCATGTACATAGGCATAACGACGCTTCCCGCTGCGCCTGTCTGCATCAATTTTGCTGAGGAAAAATAGGCGGCAGTGGCTACGAAATAAGCCTCGATCTCCCTGCCAGTTCCGAAGAAATATGCTATTGATGACCACGTGCCCAGGCTTATGAGGATGCCCAACGCCCGCATCACATAAATCGCCGCCCCGGCGCGAATGTACCTTGTGGCTGCCCTATCCTCGTTCATGGGCTACATTGCTAATGCAGGTATAGCCGGAAGCAGAAATCAACTGAGCGACCCATGCTCCATTACGCTCCTAAGAGTTCCCTCCAAGGATATTTGAGGCTCCCAGTTGATCGCATTCTTAATCTTCTTTGTGTCCGGCACCCTGCGTCGCATGTCCTCGAAGCCCGACTCGTAAGCTTCGTCATAGGGCACGAATTTAATGTAGTCGCTGGCATTTGCCTCTTCGCCATGCACAAGCGCTATTACCTTCTTTGCCAGGTCTAGTATGGATATCTCGTTGGTTCCGCCGATGTTGTAAACCTGGCCTACGGCCTCATCAAGCTCGGACAACGCCACGATGGCTCTGACGGTGTCCCGGACATCGCAGAAGCAGCGAGTCTGCTCACCGTCCCCATATACCTGGAGCGGCTCGCCTTTAACCGCCTTCTCTACAAATCGGGGAACTACCATACCGTAGCGACCGGTCTGGCGAGGCCCAACCGTATTGAATAATCGGAACAGGACCACTGGCAGGCCAAACTGGTTATGGTAGGCCAGTCCTAGAAATTCGTCAACGGCCTTGGAAGTTGCATAGCTCCATCGTGCCTTGGTTGTGGGGCCCAGCACTCGGTCATCCTCTTCGCTGAACGGTACCTTTTCGCCCTTGCCGTAAATCTCAGATGTTGAGGCGATGAGGACCTTTGTGGAATACTTGGCCGCGATCTTGAGGACACTCTGCGTACCGAAAATATTGGTCTCAATGCAGTGGACGGGGTCTTTCATTATCATTTCTACGCCAACAGCCGCAGCCAGGTGGAACACTACGTCAGAGTCGCTAATCAGCCTGTCCATTAGCGCTTCATCTGTGACAGTTCCCTCTACGAAACTGACCTTCTTGCTATTGACCAGTTCTTCGATATTGGAGTGGCGACCTGAGGACATGTCGTCCACAATGGTCACCTGGTAACCGCGCTCTAAGAGTATTTCCGATAGGTGAGAACCTATGAAACCTGAGCCGCCGGTTATCAAACATCTCATTGATTTGTTATTCACTTTTGTAGCTATTACCTGCCATCAATTTATCTTGAATATTATTCATAAACCGCTGGTCAATGGACATCTGACGTTGACAGGTGCCCTTTTACCTCAAGGTAGCGTGAGAGCGCTTCTTGCCACGGGGGCAATCGCCTGCCTATGGTCTTACTTAGTTTGTCTGTAGAGAGGGCTGAGTTTGCCGGGCGTTTCGCCTTCGTTGGATATTCAGCAGAACTCACCGGATTAATCTCCTCTGCCGCATGGGCGAGAGCCAGGGCCTCTTTCGCGAACTGGTACCACGTGCATGGGCCAGTGTTTGTGATGTGGTACGTGCCTGAACTGCCCTTCTCAATTAGCTCTTCAATGGCTTCTGCAGCGTCAGCGGTGTACGTTGGCGTTATCGTGATGTCGTCAACGACTGAGAGCTTTCCATCTTTTTTCGCCTTCGCGATTATCGCTTCGATAAAGTTCCCGCCCTTGCCACTTGAACCAGCCTGTCCAAAAAGACTTGATACTCGACCTACCGTCCAGTCCGGGCAGGCCTCCATTACGAGGTGCTCCCCAGCCAATTTGGACATTCCGTAGATATTGATCGGGTTAACTCTGTCGGTCTCCTGATATGGCGTCGTCTGGTCGCCATCGAAAACGAAGTCAGTACTTATATAAACGCATCTGGCCTGTATGTCGCGGCAGGCTCTGGCTACGTTGAGAGCGCCTATTGCATTGATGTTCATCGCCTCAACTGCATTCGTTTCTGCATCGTCAACGCGGACGTAGGCGGCGCAATTCACGACAGCCTCAGGAGCTGCGGCACTCAAGCAACGTTGTACCGAGTCAGCGTCGCGCACTTCAATATCGGCGTGAGTCAACGCAATTGCCTCATGCCCCCTGTCTTGCAAAACGGTAATCAGGTCTGATCCTAATTGGCCGTTGCTGCCTATGACTGCGACCTTCATCTACTAGCGCTCAACTTGCCTGAAATTTCCAGCCCGACAATACGAATCATCACACAACAACTGGCGTGGGCACGGGTATTATGAACTTACCGCCTTGCCTTCGGTACTCCGCCTCTTTAGCCAGGATTGCTTCGGCATAGTTCCATGCGAGCAGCAGCGTATAGTCTGGTGGCTGCTCAGCAAACTGGTCTGGATGAACAACCGGTATATGCACGCCAGGGCTGAATCGGCCCTGTTTTAGAGGTGTGGTATCTACTATGTAACTTAACTTTTCCGTTCCGATGCCGCAGTAGTTAAGCAGAATATTCCCTTTTGCAGAGGCACCGTAATCTGCAATGCTGGCGCCATCGTTCTTGAGATCTTCCAGCAGTTCCAGCAGCTTGGTGCGAAGCTCGGCTACATTGCTGCCGAATTCCGTATAGGTGCTCTTTGAGTGCAGTCTTTCCGCCTCTTCGGTTTGCAGCAAGGACGACACGGCATCGCTGGTTTCAGCCCTCAATCCGTTCTTTACGTAAACACGAATGGAACCGCCGTGAACTGGTATCCGCTTTACGTCGACAATATCCATTTCGAAACGCTTGAAGAGGGCCATTAGCGGTCGAATGGCGAAGTACGACAGGTGTTCATGATAAATCGTGTCAAATTCCGGCTTTTGAATCATGTCCAGTAAATAAGGCACTTCGAAGGTGAAATGGCCTTCGTCGGTCAGCAATATCTTCACACCCTCTAAGGAGGATGACACATCGTTAACGTGGGCGAAAACGTTAGTGGCCAAAACGACACTAGCCTTGCCATGTGTAGACACGATCTGTTTCGCAACGTCGGTACTGAAGAACTCATTGAGGGTTTTAATGCCAGCATCATTTGCGATCTTTGATATGTTTTTGGCGGGCTCTACTCCCAATATGCGAACGCCGTCGAAGCCGCTGAGTAGCGTGCCATCGTTGCTACCGATGTCGACGACAAGGCTGGTCTCATTCAACTCACCTACGCCGGTGACCTCTTGGGCGAATCCATGGAAATGGTCTCTCATAGGGGATGAGGCGCCAGTGATGTACGGATAATCTTCAAACATGTCCGTCGGGGGAACTACATCCAGCAACTGCACCAGTCCGCAGTTCTCGCAGAAATAGACCACCAGAGGGTAACGTTCCTCCTTGCTCGCCAAGTCGTCTGGTTCGATGAAACCATTGGCTAAGGGAGTTTGACCAAGGTCCAGAAACTTGAATAGCGACTGGCCGCTACAGATTCTGCATTGCGTCACAGGTGATATCTCAATTCATTTGCCAAATTGGGTATTCACCGCTCATGAGTTCTTCGCCCAAGCTTTTTCTTATACAGAGGCAGAGTAAGAACGGTAGTCCTCAGAGGTCATCCTCTTACCACAGTCAGGATTCTGCATATCCCAGCGTACGGTCTCACTCAGGCCCTGCTCGAAAGTTAGCCGTGGCGACCACCGCGATTCCTGCTGGATCTTCCCTACATTCATTGCGTATCTTCTGTCATGTCCTGGTCGGTCGGTGACATGGTCGATTAGTTCCAGAGTGTCCTCCAGATTGCTGCCGGTCTCTTTGCTGACGATGCGGCATATGGCGTGAACAACATCGAGATTTGTGATGTCTGTTCCGGTGCCGACGTTGTAAGTTGCACCCGGTTGGGCGTCGTTCAGAACTGCAATAATCGCTTTGCAGTTATCGTCGACGTGCAACCACTCTCTGCGCTGCATTCCGTCGCCGTATACCGGGATGCGCTTTCCATTGGCCGCGCTGTAAATAACGACTGGAATGAACTTCTCAGGGAACTGATATGGGCCGTAGTTATTCGAGCTTCGCAGCACAGACACTGGCAGACCATAGGTACGTCTGTATGATCCGCATAGCAGTTCGGCAGAGGCCTTGCTGGCCGAATAAGGGCTACTGGGGTTCAGCACCGCTCCTTCATCGAAGGGTTCCTGGTCTTCTGCGTCGCCGTATACCTCATCTGTGGAGATCTGTATGAAGTGCCCTATTTCCTGATTGCGCGCCGCATCCATCAAGACCTGAACGCCCCTGATATTGGTCTCCAAGAACGGTGACGCGTCAAGAATGCTCTGGTCGACGTGGGACTCCGCAGCGAAGTTAACGATTGCGGAAGGCTTTTCCTTTTCAATCAGGCCGTTTACGAATTCTGCATCTGCTATGTCCCCTACGGCGAAGCCGTAATTGGGCCCCTCTTCGAGGCCGTCAAGATTCTCGGTGCTGCCCGCGTACGTGAGCTTGTCCAGGTTGAAGACTCTCCACTGTCCGTCGGCTAGCAGCTGTCTGATGAAGTTGCTGCCAATAAAGCCGAACCCGCCTGTGACCAGTACCGTCTTCACAGGGCTGGCGACTCCGAGGCCGACTTGCTGGCGATAGACGACAAAGTGGGCAACAGTTCGTCCTTAGGAGAGATTGTGGGATCGCTTACCGGCCACTGTATACCCAGGTCTGCGTCGTTCCAGATGATTCCCGCCTCCAGTTCCGGCGAATACTCATTCGTCATCTTGTAAAGAAGTTCAGCCTCGTCGCTGAGCACGCAGTAACCGTGGCAGAACCCCGGCGGTATGTACAGCATTCGATGATTTTCTGAGGACAACTCTATTGCGACCCATTCGCCGAAAGTTGGGGAACCTTCCCTTATGTCCGCGGCTACATCGAAGACTCTCCCAGAGATGGCAGACACCACCTTTCCTTGTGCCTGCGGCGCCTTCTGGTAGTGCATGCCCCTGAGCACGCCGTAGGAGGAGCGCGTTAGGACATCCTGCATGAACGCAGTAGGCAGGCCATGCGCCTCGAAATCGGACCTTTTGAACGTCTCCTTCAGGAGACCTCTTCCGTCCTGAAAGACCTTTGGCTCAACAAGCACCACGTCCGGTATCTTCATAGGGCTAAATGTGAATGGCATGGGACTAAAGAATGACCTCTGAGTCGTCGCCGATCATCAACTTCACCGAGCCTTGTTGATCAGGAGATCGCGTGACGACAGCCTTCTTGCCAAGGATGCTGTCTTCTAGTCTCCGAACGTTTTGGAGGGTAACCTCGTCCGCAATCACGCTGTGTTCTATTGAAGTTTCGTTTATGGAGCAAGAGTTGCCAATGCTGGTAAACGGACCTACGAACGATCCTGTAATAGTAGTGTTCTTGCCGATTATGACCGGACCTCGAATTTCGCTGTTATGAATTTCGGAACCTTCTCCCAGCACTACTCTGCCAA
>Ga0114993_10005864_pt1 | contig 11706 bp, 10 predicted proteins | sample ArcticOcean_MG_C_FD_87042 | JGI IMG/M metagenome (GOLD analysis project Ga0114993, IMG submission 87042) | Marine microbial communities from western Arctic Ocean - ArcticOcean_MG_CB2_150 | ecosystem: Environmental > Aquatic > Marine > Oceanic | place: Arctic Ocean: Canada Basin | collected...
CGTCCCCCACGCCGGCTTCGGCCTCGGCTTCGAGCGCACCCTAATCTACGCCACCGGCATGGCCAATGTGAGGGATGTGATTCCGTTCCCAAGGACGCCGAGATCAGCAGCGTTTTAGGAACTATTTGGCAAAAACCACCTAAAATTCGCCAAATCATCCAAAAACCAAGGGTTTGGAGGACGAAACCAAAGGTTTGGCGGAGCCAACCATTCTTCCGAAGCCACTTCGAGCTTGGTGAGGTCGTCCGCAATTTCCGAGTTGATTGACATTTGAAGGCGCAGGAATTTGGGGTTAAAATGAATCTCACCGGTCCCCTGTCGGCGCGAAAAGCGATTGCCTATTGGTAATGAACATTGTAGTGATTTGGCTTTTATGGCCGGAGTAGGAACACAAAAGGTTTTCGAGGACGATCGGGTAATTGTCTGGCATCTCGATCTTGAGCCGGGTGAACAAGGCGAACGGCATACGCACACGTTGGACTACGTCATCCGCGTCCTGTCTGGATCCACTCTGGAAGTCTCTGGCCCCGACAGAGAATTACTGGACACCGTTGAGCTCGAAGCGGGGGGCGCGACTAGCTTTCAAATTCAAGGGGATCAGATTGTGTCAGATCGCCCCGGATATCCTGCCGTGCCGGCAACGCACAGCGCACGAAACGTCGGTACTACCAGATTCCAGGAAGTCCTTATCGAATTCAAAAAATAGTGGACTCCTGTCACCGAACAGCGAAAAGAGGCTGATTCGTTTCCTAAAGAGAGCCGAGAAGTGATTGCCCTCTACTCCTTTTCCGGGTCGTCCAGTGGCTCCTCAAAGTGCTCGCCCACTTCCCCGAAGGATTCCACCTTGCCATCCACCAACCTCACCTCCAGATCGCGGCTGGACTTGGAATCTTTGCCCACGCCAAAGATGCCTATATAGAGGGCCGACTCGTTGTAGTAAAGATGCTCAACGTTGCCCTTGGCGGACACCCGATGGGGTTTGCCCAGCACGGCCACAGCCTCGGCACGCGGCATGCCGATCTTGATGTCGTCAAACGAAACGCGCTTGCCGGGAATGACCACGCACCCAGCCACAACCAGAACACACAACAACGAAAGCAAATATCTCATCCGGAAAACGTGTGGCAGAAGGCGCGAACCGTCAACGCCGAAAAAAGAAATGGGGTGACCGACCGGGCTCGAACCGGCGACATCCAGAATCACAATCTGGGACTCTACCAACTGAGCTACGACCACCGTTGGAAGAGGAACCTTAGCGGCCTTTTCAAGGCCGGTCAATTTTCAATTTTCAAGGGTCAATTTTCAACTTGGACTTGGGACTTGAGCCTTCTCCTCCCTGTTCACAAAATCGCGTGGACACTTGGCGGCGGCGGCGGAATGATGGTTTGGTGAACAGGATCAAGCTTCTTCCCGAACAGGTTGCGAACCAGATCGCCGCGGGCGAGGTGGTGGAGCGGCCGGCGAGTGTGGTGAAGGAGCTGGTGGAGAATGCGCTGGATGCGGGGGCTTTGAGGATCGAGGTGGAGGTGCAGGCGGGGGGGCGGAGCTTGGTGCGGGTGACGGATGACGGGGGCGGGATGAGCCGGGATGATGCATTGATGTGTCTGGAGCGGCATGCGACGAGCAAGATCACGCGGGCGGAGGATTTGGCGACGATTGACACGATGGGGTTTCGGGGGGAGGCGGTGCCGAGTATTGCGAGCGTGAGCCGGTTCACTTTGACTTCGCGGACGAAGGGGCAGGAGGCGGCGACGCGGGTGATCGTGAATGGGGGGAAGATGGTTTCGGTGAAGGAGGCGGGGGCGGCGCCGGGGACGGAGGTGGAGGTGCGGTCGCTGTTTTTTAATCTGCCGGCGCGGCGAAAGTTTTTACGAACGGAGAATACGGAGCGGGTGCATGTGCAGCAGGTGTTGACGCTGGCGGCGCTGGGGAATCCGCGGGTGGCGTTTTCGTTCACGCACAACGCGCGGTCGGTGTGGCGGTTGCCGTCGGAGGAGGGTGAAGGAGCGGTGGCGCTGGAGCGGCGGTTGCGGGCGCTTTGGGGCAAGGGGCTGCGGTTGGTGGCGCTGGAGGCTTCGGGGGAATTGCCGAGGCGGGCGTTTGATGAAACGGGAACGCCGGCGGTGGGGGTGCGGTTATGGGGTTTCATTGGCGCGCCGGGGGTGAGCCGGGCGACGCGGGAGCATCAGCATGTGTTCGTGAACCGGCGGCCGGTGGAGAATCGCGGGCTGAATTTCGCGCTGAAGGAGGGGTATCACACGGCGTTGATGAAGGGTAAGTTTCCGGTGTGCTGCCTGTTCCTGGAGATCGACGCGGGGGAGGTGGACGTGAACATTCACCCGGCGAAGCGCGAGGTGAAGTTTCATCGCGAGCGCGAGGTGCGGCGGTTCGTGGCGGAGTCGGTGCAGGTGGCGTTGTTGAATTTTCACTCGGCCAATGCGGAAGGCGGAAGGCGGAGTGCGGAAACGGAAATTGGGGTGCCGGATAACTTCGGTTTGGCGGCGACCGATGTATCATCTGAGCCGGTGGTTGAGCAAAAGCCACTGGATATGGGCTTCTCCCACCCCCCCGCGCCAACTCACAAAGAAGATGCTGCTCCCCTCGTCCCGAAACCTTCTCCTCATCAACAATCAGCCATCAGCCATCAACCCGTGGCGGCACAGCCTTTGCTCAAAGTGCCGCTGCGCATTCTCGGCGTGGTGGGCAAACTTTACGTCGTGCTCGAATCTGACCGCGGGCTGGTTTTGATGGATCAGCACGCGGCGCACGAGCGAGTGTTGTACGAGCAGTTGCTGGAACAGATGGAACGCGAGGAAACCGCTTCGCAAAAATTGCTGTTGCCGGAGACAGTGGAATTGGCGGCGACCGATGCGCATTTTTTGGCGGAGCAAGTGGACACGCTCAGCCGCCTAGGTGTGGGCATCAGCACTTTTGGCGAACGGACTTTTCTGCTCGATGCACTGCCGCCTTTCGTAAAAGTGAAAGATGCGAAAGGATTTGTGCTGACGTTGATTGACGAACTCAAGGCCGTCGGCCAAGGAGTGAACTCGATGCGGCTGGGCGAGGCGATGGTGATCATGACCGTCTGCCGCCAAGCCATCAAAGCCAACGACGCGCTCGCCGGGCCCGAGCTGGAAAAACTGCTCGAAGATTTGCGCCACTGCACCATGCCCTATACCTGCCCTCACGGCCGACCGACGCTGATCGAGATGAGCTACCTGGAACTTGAGAAGAAGTTCGGACGGGTTGTCTGATTGCCAGCCGCAATCGGGTGCCTTGCGGGATCGGACACTGCGGTACAGGTGTTGAACATTTCTGCTGTGAGCAGGTCAAAAAGGCTTGCCAATTGGGTTTTTCGGCTTATTCTGCGCGTTCGCCCGGATGCCGTGAGTGCGGTGACCCATGAAGGCGCTGTGTTTATTGACAAATTATTAACAACAAACCCCGTTGCCCTGTTGGCCGCGCAAGCAACTGAAGGATAACGGTTTATCAAATCTCAGCTGGTTTTCAGGCTGGGTTTTTCTCAAGGAATTCACATTTTATGCTGACCATGGAAGACGTCCTCAAGCAGAGCAATTATTGTTTTGCGGAAGAGGAAATTGTAAAGGGCAAGATCATTGAAATTCGTCAGAAAGAAGTGCTGGTGGACATTGGCTACAAGAGCGAGGGGTCGATCTCGACCAATGAATTTGACTCGGATGAGCCGCCGAAGGTGGGCGACGAGATTGAGGTGCTGATCGAGCAGCTGGAGAATCGCGAGGGCATGGTGATCCTGTCGCACGAGCGCGCGGAGTTTAAGCGCAACTGGGACAAGATTAACTCCATCTGCGAAGAGGGCGGTCGCATCAAGGGCAAGATCAAGCACGCGGTTCGCGGCGGCTTGATTGTGAACATTGGCGTGGAGGCTTTCCTGCCCAGCTCGCAGGTGGACGTGGTGCCGCCGCGCAACTTGGACGAGCTGCTGGGCCAGACGCATGAGTTTAAAATCGTCAAGATAAACATGGAGCGCCAGAACATTGTTTTAAGTCGGCGCGAGTTGATCGAGGAGGAGCGTTCCAAGGCCCGGGTGGAAATTTTGGAAAAGATGACCCCCGGCGACATTCGCAAGGGCGTTGTAAAAAACATAACAGACTTTGGTGCCTTCATCGACCTCAACGGCCTGGACGGACTGCTGCACATCACGGATATGAGCTGGGGCCGCATCAGTCATCCCAGCGAAATGGTCAACGTGGGCGAAGACATCGAGGTGGTGGTGCTCGATATCAACAAGGAAAAGGAGCGCGTCAGCCTCGGTTTAAAACAGAAGACTCAGAATCCATGGGAGCTGATCGAAAGCAAGTACCCCGTGGGCACACAGATCAAGGGCCGGGTGGTGAATTTGGTTTCCTACGGCGCGTTTGTGGAGCTGGAACCCGGAGTCGAGGGGCTGGTGCACGTGACGGAACTTTCGTGGACCAAGCGAATCACCAAGCCGAGCGAGGTGTTAAAGGCCGGCGAGGAAATCGAGGCCCAGGTGTTGGGCGTCAACAAGGACGAGCAGAAAATCAGCCTCGGCATTCGCCAACTGGAGTCCAACCCGTGGGATACCGCCGAGCAGAAATACACTCCCGGCACCCTCGTCAAGGGCAACGTGCGCAACCTCACCAGCTACGGCGCGTTTGTCGAGCTGGAGGAAGGGCTCGATGGCATGATCCACGTCAGCGACCTCTCCTGGACGCGCAAAATCAACCACCCCTCGGAGGTCATTCAAAAAGGCGACGAGGTCGAGGCCAAAGTGCTCGAGGTGGATCGAGAGAACCAGCGCATTTCAATTGGAATTAAACAGCTCGACGAAGATCCCTGGGGCGAGATCGACAAGCTTTACACCATCGGACAGGAAGTCACCGGCAAGGTCACCAAGCTGGCCAGCTTTGGCGCTTTCATCGGGCTGGACCAAGACATGGACGGCCTCGTGCACATCTCGCAAGTCAGCGAGGAACGCGTGGAGAAAATCAAGGATCACCTGAAGGTCGGCGACGAGGTTACCGCGCGCGTGATCAAGGTGGACAAGACCGATCGGCGCATCGGCCTGTCCATCAAGGCCGCCAACTACGACGATGAACAGCTCAAGGAAGAGGCCAAGCAACTCGACAGTCTCAAGCCGGGCGAGGATCTCGTGGCCCTCGAGCACGCCTTCGACGAAGCGACCTTGGACACCAAGACCGACGAAAAAGAAGGCGAGTAACCAAGACCAATTCCAAGGCGGGCCAACCGGCCCGTCTTTTTTGTTTGCGAACTGAGAGACAAATGACACGATAAGCGAATGAAGCCCCCCCCCGTCATCCTGATTGCCATTTTGCTGGCTAGCCCGGTAGGTGCCGCTGAGAAAGTTCTGCGTGCTAAAAAAGCTTTTCTGCCCACCGGTGAGGTGAACGATCGCGCGATCCTAGGCGAACTTAACCGCAAGACCGGGCAACTGCGCGAAGCCGACGCCACCGTCAAGGGTGCCGATCTTCTCAAGCAGTTGAGCCGCAAGAAGTGCAAATTAAAACTCACCGCGCCTGGCAAGCGGAAACTCAGCGCGGCCGAGATAACCAAACAATTTCGCAAGGGCGTCGTGGTTGTGTCCGGCTATTACAAATGCAAACGCTGTCCCGACTGGCACAGCAGCGCTGCCAGCGGATTTATGCTGACAAAGGACGGTGTATTTTGTACCAGTTATCATGTGGTTGAAAACAAGGACAACGACACGCTGGTGATCATGACCGGCGACGGCCGCATAGCGCCGGTGATCGAGGTGCTCGCTGCCAACAAGACCACCGATTTGGCGATCCTGCGCGTGGCCGGCAGTGGCTACACGCCGCTGCCCATCTCAACCAGCGCAACTCTCGGCGAAAAGGTGCGAGTAATCAGCCATCCGGACCGCCGGTTTTACACGCTCAGCGAGGGCATCATTTCGCGGCGCTGGCTGGATCAGAAATCCGGGCGCGGCCCGCGCAGCATGCTCACCATCACGGCCGACTTCGCCAAGGGCTCCAGTGGCGCGCCGGTGTTCAACGAATACGGCGCTGTCATCGGTAGCGTGAATAACACGCAGAGCACCTATTACAATGTTAAAAAGGATGGAGTGAAAGACAATTTGCAAATGGTTTTTAAGAACTGCGTCTCCATGCGCCACCTCATGGAATTGATCGAGAACAAACAAAAATGAGTACTGTCAAGGAAATCGAAACTGCCATAAAGGAACTGCCACGCGACGAATTCATGTCGCTGGCCAACCGTATTGCCGCCCATCAGGCCGACCTGTGGGAGAAGCAACCGGACACCCCCGACGATGTCTACAAGCTGGATTTTCTGCGGGAGGATGAGGAAGAGGAACACGCCGATTACGAATTGGCCTGCGATCTGTCCTAGTTTTGCCCCCGCCGGCCGCCTGCAATCAGGATTTCCCTTGTTCCCCCTGCTCCGCTCGGCGTTAATGTCGCCCGCATGAGCATTCTCAACGAACTGGCGTGGCGCGGGTTGATTAACGACTGCACCGACACCAAGGCGCTGACCGAGCGACTCAGCAAAGGGCCGACTGTGCTCTATTGCGGTTTTGATCCCACCGCCGACAGTTTGCACGTCGGCAACCTTGTGCCGCTCATTGCGCTACGGCGGTTTCAGGATTGCGGCCACATCCCCATCGCGCTCGCCGGCGGTGCCACGGGTGCCATTGGCGATCCCAGCGGCAAATCCGCCGAGCGCAATTTGCTGACGCCCGAGATTCTCGCCGGCAACATCGCCGAGGTAAAAGCGCAACTCACCAAGCTGCTCGATTTTGAGTCCACCGAAAACCCCGCCCAACTGCTCGACAACGCCGACTGGACACGCGAAGTCACGCTGCTCGATTTCCTGCGCGACATCGGAAAGCATTTCACCGTCAACACGATGGTCGCTAAAGAAAGCGTTCGCGCCCGCATGGAGGACCGTGACGTCGGTATCAGTTACACCGAATTTTCGTATATGCTTTTGCAGGCGTTTGATTTCTTTCACCTCAAACAAGCGCACAACTGCGACCTCCAAATCGGCGGCAGCGATCAATGGGGCAACATCACCGCCGGCATCGACCTCACCCGCCGCAAACTTTCCGAGACCGTTTACGGCCTCACACTCCCCCTCATCACCAACACTGACGGCAGCAAATTCGGCAAGTCCGAGACCGGCGCCGTGTGGCTCGATCCCGCCCGCACGAGTGTTTACAAATTCTACCAATTCTGGGTCCGCACCGACGACCGCGATGCCGTGCGATACCTAAAATATTTCACCTTTCTCTCCAAAGAAGAAATCGACGCGCTTGAAAAACAGCACGAAGAAAACCCCAGCGCCCGCGCCGCGCACACCGCGCTGGCCATCGCGATGACTAATCTCATCCACGGCGAAGCCGCCACCGCCGAAGCCCGGCAAGCCAGTAAGATCCTATTTGGCGGCGGCCTCGAAGGCATCACCGAAAACACCTTCAACGAAATCGTCGGCGAAGTCCCCACCGTTGAAATCGAAAAATCCAAACTCGAAGGCGAAGGCCTCCCCATCCTTGAGCTATTCGCCGCCAGCCCCCTCTGCCCCTCCAACGGCCAAGCCCGGAAAGACCTCCAAGGCGGTGGTCTCAATTTAAACAACGAACGCCAGTCCGACCCCCAACACCGCGTAACAACCGACGCCCTCCTCTTCGGTAAACATTTGCTGCTGCGAAAAGGAAAACGGAATTACACCGTCGTCACCGCCAAGTAATATTGTTTACCACCACCCCAGCCATTTCCAATACGGCAACCCCACACCCAGCCAAACCGCGAGGTGGAAAATCGAAACCACCAGCCCCACCTTAAACCATCGGCCCACCGGTACGTAGCCGAAGCCGGAATAAATCACCACCGGCCCTGTGGAATAATTGGTGAGGCAACCGCACAGGTTTGAGAAATACGCGAGCAGCGCCACCATTAACATCCCCGGCACACCCACCGCCAGAGCCACCGCGAGGAACGCCGCCACCATCGCCTTGATGTGACCCGTCAACATCGAGAAACCGTACATCGAATAAAAATAAATCAACGCCAACACCACCGCCGTGGCCAGCATCCCCATCCCCGCCGCTTGCACTTGGCCCTGCATCGCGGCGGCGAACCATGCGATGAAGCCCGTCGCCTTCAACGCTTCCGCCATCGAAACCATTCCGCCCAGCCACACGAAGGCGTCCCACGCCTCCCTGTTGCCCGTGATGTCCTCCCATTTCTCCGCGCCGCTCAGCAGCAAAATCAAAACGCCCATCAACGCCACCACACCCGTGTTCATCCCATGCAGCCACTTGCTCGTGGCCCATAGCGCCAGCAACAACACGAACACGCATAGCATAATTTTCTCATTGCGCGACCACGCGCCCATTGCGCGTAACTGTTCGCGAGCACTATCGCGTGCCGCGCTAGCGTCCCGGATTTTTGGGGCGAGCAGTTTGTGTAAAAACCACGGCATTAAAAGCAAACTTGCAAGCCCCGGCACGATACTGCCCTTGAGCCAAGTCATCCAACCGAACTCAAGCCCTTCGCCCGAAGCCGCTTTGCTAATAAAGCCGTTGGCCGCCATGCCCGTGAGGAACATCGCCGCCGTGATGAGATTCACGTGCGCGCCGTTCAGCATGAGATATTCACCCGCAAGGCGAGGCTGATTTTCTGGTGTGGAGCCCAGCGCGCGGGAAAGGGAATTCACAATAGGGGCCATTACGCCACCCCCACGCGCGGTGTTTGAGGGAATGGCTGGCCCCAAAATCAACTCCGCCAACGCCGTCGCGTAGCCGAGCCCCAGCGTGGTTTTGCCAAATTTGACAACGCACCCCAACGCAATACGCCGCCCCAACCCAGTACGAATCATCGCGCCCGCAATAAAAAACGCCGCCACCACCAACCACACCGTGGTGTCTCCATAACCACTAAGCGCCGCGGCAAAAGATTCTTTGGAGGATTCGCCGAGCGTTTGCGTGGCCGCCAACGTGAAAATCGCAATGAGCACTGTCGGCCCCATCGGAATCGGCCGCAGAATGAAGCTCAAAATTGTGGCAAAGAAAACCGCGAACACCCGCCAGCCTTCAACCGACAATCCCTCCGGCGGCCCGAACCACCAAAGGTTTACGCCGACCAAAAAACAAACCGACAGCTTGATGTAATGAACGCCCTGCTTTGCTTTTGGTTTCTCTGCCACGGCACTGTTGCTTTATAGGAACAAACTGCATTCGCCAAGCTGCAATTGTGCTGCTGGCACATTAACGGCACAAATCCTCCATCGCGTCTTTTATGTTTTCAAACGTAAACTCGTACCCCTCCTCTTCCAACCGGCGCGAGACGCAGTAGCGGCCGTACAACACCAACTCTGGATCCGTCCGCAACAACCAATGCGCGCCGAAGCGGACCATCAACTCCGTTGCCGGCAAGCCGATGGGCATCCCAATGCCGCGGCGCAGTTCGCGCATGAATTCCGACTGCGAAACAGGCTTGGGTGCAGTGGCGATATACGCCCCTTGCATCGTCTCATTAGTGATAGCACGTGTGATGAGGCGACTCATGTCATCGATGTGAATCCAGCTGATGCCCTGCTGCCCGTGCCCCACGCGGCCACCCAAGCCAAGGCGAGCTAGCATTCGCATCTTGGGAAAGGCGCCACTATCGGCGCCCAGCACAAAGCTGGTGCGCAAAATCACCTGCCGCATCTCAGGCAACACTGCCTCTGCGAAGGCGGCCTCCCACGCCTTACCAACGATGGGCGCAAGGCCTAATCCAAAGGCGGAGTCTTCATCACACATCACCTCAGGCGGATCGCCATAAATGTGCGCGGTGGCCATTTGCACCCAAACTGGAGGTGGTGATTTTAGACTGCTTACCGCCTTGCCCAGCACGAGCGTTGCCTCCACCCGAGAGCGAAGAATCTCATCGCAGTGATCCGGCGCCTTGATGCAGTCCACCGTGCGACCGGCGAGATTCACCACCGCTGCCGAACCCTCGAGATGATGTGCCCAGTCACCCACCGTGCGGCCATCCCACTTGGCGTGCGTCCACGGGCCGTCATTGTTGGGAGAGTTTCGGGAAATCAACACCACCTCGCAGCTGAGGTCGTCCAAGTGCCGCGCGAGGTTCGTGCCAATGAACCCCGTGCCGCCGGCGATCACTATTTTGCCGTTGGGCGTTTTGGTTTCTGTTGTCATTTTCAATTGCTTTAATGGTAGGGCGGTTTCTCCGAAACCGCCGCGGCACGCTCGGAGAACATGCCCTGCCAGTTGACTACTTTGCTAAAACAGGCGGTACATCGCCATTATGTTCGCGTCCTTTTTTTCGCATGCGATCGAAGTTAAAGATATTGAAAAAGTGCATCGCGCCCAGCACCAGTAACACCACGCCGAGTTTGGTGGCAATGTACTCGATGCCTCCCACCAGCGTCTCTGGCTTGGTTCCAAAACGCAGGTACAGCAGGATGAATCCAAGGTTGATGAGATAAAATCCGACCACCAATAAATGATTCACTGAGTCGGCCATTTCCTCCTTTTCCTTAAATGCTTCGAGCAAAAACACACGGCCGTTCTTGTACAGCGTGCGCGCCACCCAAGCGGTCATCGCGATACTGATGATCGCGTAGGCGATGTAAATGTAAACAGGAGTGGTCATGGTTTTTCCTTTCGGTTTGGTGTTTCGGGTTTGTCTAAATCCGGTCTGTGGATTGCGCAGCGATCATCGCACCCGCTCATGCCGGGTATCAGCTTGAACCGATTTGCCGCCACCCAGCGGTAGGTCACATTGATGAGCCAATGTACACCGGGTAGTTTCATAGCCAGCCACAGCGGCCAGAGCCACCACACGAGGCTCCACATATGGCCGTGAGCATCCGCGCCGCTCAGCACATGGCCGCTCGGCGAAAACACGCGCATTTCGAGTAACAATTCCGCTTCAGGCAAATCCAGCCGCCGCCGCACCCATTCCGCCTGCAACGGCACAAACTCCACGCCGCGCGGCTCCCATACCGGTCGCATCATCGATACGATTTTCAGGCACATCGGGCACACGCCATCAAAGAGCACGACAGTTCCGTTTCTTTCTGTTATTTCAAAAAAGACTGAAATTTTTCGGTGGCTCATTATTCGGTTTTCGGTTCAGGGTGGTTCATTGGTTAAGCGGACTTGATAATTCTCAGCACTTTGTCGCCCATTTTTGCGAGACGGCGGAGAGTGGCGGTGGGCACGGATCGCATGCGTTCGTAGTTGCCGGAGGAGGATTCAAAAAATTCGTGCAGCGCCTCGATCCGCTCCTCGGTGTGCTTGTCGCGCTTGCCGGATTTCTTTTGTTCCGCAAGGCAATCTCGCAAAAGAATTACCGTGGGATCCACCTCACGCCGCTTGCGTTCGTCCATCACGATGCGGAACATTTCCCAAACATCCTCAAGTGTCTCAAAGTGATCACGCCGGTCGCCCATCACGTGGATGACTTTCACGAGGCCCCAGCTTTGCAATTCCTTGATGCTGGTGCTCACGTTTGAGCGGGCGACGGAAAGCACTTTGGTGATTTGCTCGGCATTAAGCGGCTTGGGCCAAATATAAAGTAGCGCGTGAATCTGGGCGACCGTGCGGTTGATGCCCCATTTTGTGCCCATTTCTCCCCAGTGGAGGATGAACTTTTGCTGGATCGGCGAGAGGATTAAGGTTGCTTCACTCATTTC
>Ga0114993_10005866_pt1 | contig 11705 bp, 13 predicted proteins | sample ArcticOcean_MG_C_FD_87042 | JGI IMG/M metagenome (GOLD analysis project Ga0114993, IMG submission 87042) | Marine microbial communities from western Arctic Ocean - ArcticOcean_MG_CB2_150 | ecosystem: Environmental > Aquatic > Marine > Oceanic | place: Arctic Ocean: Canada Basin | collected...
CAATTCGAACATTGTTCTTGGAAATTTGCTTAAGAGTCTCGAAGCTGGCGAAGCCGCATAGATCGCGTTTCGACATTGTAAATCAAGAAACGGTTTCCAAGGACCCAGGCAGACGATGACTCGTCTGCCTTTTCTTTATGTCAAAGGAATCAACATAAAACTCTGGTATGACAGGCCGGCGGAGAAGTGGGTGGAAGCGCTCCCGATTGGAAACGGTCGGCTGGGTGGGATGGTGTATGGGTCACCGATGGATACCTGCTGACACCCGTTTCGAATTCTCCGGAGAATACGTTTCAAGCCCGGATGCGCCATCAGCATGGGGTCGACCATTGGATATGGCCATCATTCGTGAACTCTTTTCGAACGTGATCAGGGCGGCGGGCATTCTGAATGAACACGATGCGTCGACCGGATCGGAGAAGCTCTACCGAAGTTACTCCCTCCAAGGATCGTTCAACACGGCCGCTTCAGGAATGGTTCAAAGACTGGGACGATCCGGAGGATGAGCATCGTCACGTATCTCATCTTTACGGATTGCATCCGAGCGATCAGATCACCAAGCGAGGGACTCCGAAGCTGTTTGATGCGGCGATAAAGCCACTTGAGTTGCGTGGCTTCGGGGGGACTGGCTGGTCGATGGCCTGGAAGGTCAACTTTTGGGCATGGTTCGAGAATGGCGATAATGCACACCGCATGATTCAGAATATGCTGACGTTGGTGGGTGAGACAGATACGGGATACCGAGGCGGAGGTGTGTATGCGAATCTGTTCGATGCTCATCCACCGTTTCAGATCGATGGGAACTTCGGCGTGACCGCCGGGATCGCGGAGATGTTGTACAGAGCCACGCGGGAGAGATTCATCTGTTGCCAGCCCGCCGGCGTGCTGGCCGAACGAGAAGATCACTGAAGGCGAGAGGGGCGATTGAGGTGGATGTGGAATGGGAAAAGGGTAACTGAAGATTCTGAGGCTACGAAGCGAACACGCGTCGCGGGTAACGTTGAGGGTGGGAGGATCGGAAGAGACGACGGTGGTTGAGGTTGGGGCGGGAAGAGAAAGCGAAGTGTCATAGGGTGAGTGCAAAATTCAGAGTGCAACGTGCAGAGTTCAGAGGAACAGAAACGTGGTAGAATGAGGGTTAGCGGCTGTGGACTGATTTGTTGTGGTCCAGGGCTTCGGGGAAGGATGAGCGAAGATGGTTCAGGACGGGATCGATTTGATCTTGGCAACTGAGCGCTGCGTAGGGGAAGTCGCCCGTTTCTCTGAATTTGGTGCCGTTGCGGGCGTGGAAGTCGCCACGGCGATCGGTGAATTGACCCCAGTGCCCCATTGTGTAACGGACTTTGTTACTTGCACGACCACTGGCTTTCCATTCTTCCGTGAAGAGGTCGAGAAAGGTTGGCACAGAGTTGAGCCAGCTACCACAGGCGACGACTTTGATGTCCGGTCTGTTCTGTTGCGAGTCTTCGAGCAGGCGAATCAGGGCAGCGGCGAACTGGATTCGTTTTTCGCTGAGCGGAGAGTCCGGAGCGTAAGTATTTCCAATATGGATGCTGATCTGGTCGTCGTGCCGATAGTCGAATGTCCAGGATTCGTAAGGTCGCTGTTCAAGCGTGGGCTTCCGGGGCTTACGCGCGGTGACGCTTTCGTGCAGTACAGGCCAGAAGACGGCGAGGCTCTTTTCTTCGAGTTGAGATGTATCGGCATTGTTGATGTGCTCGTTGAAAATACGCTCGACCTTCTCGAGAATCGCTACCCATTCCGGTATGACGATCCCGTCCGACGGATGCTTGCCGTCCTTGAACAGCGACGTATTCCGGAAGATGTTGACGCGCTCGTTGAAGGCGTTCTCAAAATCACTTTGCCCTTCCAATATACGTTTTCGAGCATACCAGATAGAGAGCTTCGAGAACTCGCGACAATAGTTGGCGTATATGTCTTGCTCAGTCATTTTGATTTCCGAAGGATTCTAAGAGCAGGTTACTCATTTTCAACGAGATCAGGATCGATTTCCACGCCAAGCCCGGGACCTCTGGGCACAGACATGGTGCCGTTCGTCACTTCGGGTGGGTTTTTAAAGATCGAAAACTTGTGACGATAGTCTCCGATAGGGGGATCGTGAAGTAGTTCCATGAAAGGGGCGTGGGGCCAGGATGCCACCAGATGGAGGTGTGCGATGACGCCTATGTCTCCACCTCCGTGGTGGGGGACGCACTTTTTGTGGAATGCTTCCGCGAGCGCTCCAACTTTACGTGTCGCCGTGATCCCACCGATCACCATACTCTCGGGCTGAAGGACGTCATAAACGTTTTCACGTACCATTCGGGTGAATTCGTGAAGGCCCGGATTGTTCTCCCCACCCGCGATCGGGATAGAAACAGCATCGTTCAGTCGTGCAATGTCGTCGAATGCGTAACGGGGGAGCGGTTCTTCCAGCCAGGCGACACCGAGTGCTTCAAGCTCCCGGGCGGTCTGCAGCGCACGCTGATAGTCCCATCTGATGCCGGGTTGCCAGTCGGTGGCAGACTGCGCCTGATTTGCGTCCACTGTTATGGTTACGTCCGCACCCACGGACTCCCGAACGCGTTGTACCGTCTCGATGTCTTCCGTTATTGTGTCGTGATGAATTCGGAGCTTTATCGCCCTCCAACCTTCCGACTTGAGTCGGCTTGCCATCTCGGCGCGCTCTCGAGGCTCGGAGAGACGGATCATGCTGGCGTATGGGATGACGGATTCGTCACCCCCACCAAAGACGCTGACCAACGGTTGCCCCGTTACCTTCCCAATGACATCCCAAAGCGCGATGTCAAAGCCCGCTACTCCGCCGTAACCTCTTCCTCTGATGTAGTGACCAAGTCGCTCTGCGTGACGCTGTATGTCAAAGGGATTCTTGCCGAGGAGCTGGGCTTTCGCCGGCTCGAGAAGCGATGGATCTGCCCCTGGTCCGATTCCGACGTGGTCTTCGTCTGTGGTGATTTCAACGAAAGACCCACCTCCGCGGCGAAAAGTCATGTTGTTGCCTGGCCACGCAGGGACCAGCTCGCCAATTTCTTCAATGAGCTTGAGACGACGTATTTTGATGTCAGAGATTATCAAGGGAACCTGGGGGAGAAGAGAGACGTTCCAACAAAAAGGCACGGGCGTCCAGCGCCCGAAGAAGCACCGGAAAGGATAGATCTGTTGAGTGATTTTCGAACATATCCAGAAGGGAGAGCGGATGCGTATGTTTCCCGTCCCCCAAATGTGAGTCTGCTAGTCTATTCGAAACGTACGGCCTTGAACTGTCTCATTTGTTCCGTAATTGCAGTCTCGACAGGGAGTCGCTCCATGCTGCTGGCGCCGTAGAATCCGTTGACGCTGTTTGTGTTTTGGAGGACATACGCCGCGTCGTCAGGCATGGAAATCGGGCCGCCGTGGCAAAGGACGATCACGTCGTTTTTGACGCCTCGAGCAGCGTCGCAGATGGCTTGGACGGAGGCCGGGGCCTGTTCTAGCGTAAGGGCGGTGGTGGCGCCGATCGAACCTTTAGTCGTCAATCCCATGTGGGCAACCACAACGTCAGCGCCGGCGTCAGCCATTTGCTCGGCTTCTTCCGTGTTAAACGCGTAAGGCGTCGTGAGCACGTCCATCTCATTTGCCGTTCGGATCATATCGACCTCGAGCCCATAGCCCATGCCTGTCTCTTCCAGGTTTTGTCGATACATCCCGTCGATCAGGCCAACGGTCGGGAAGTTCTGGACACCGGAAAAACCGATGTCTCGGACATCTTTCAGGAAAAGCGGCATCTGCCGGAATGGATCAGTTCCACAAACACCCGCCAGGACGGGTGTATTCTCGACGATGGTTAAGACTTCCCCCGCCATTTCCATTACGATCGCGTTGGCGTCACCGTAGGGCATCGTTCCGGAGAGCGATCCCCGTCCTGCCATACGAAAACGCCCACTGTTGTAGATGACCATGAGGTCAACGCCGCCCTCTTCTTCGAACTTGGCGCTGATGCCGGTTCCCGCGCCCCCACCGATGATCGGGATGCCGTCATCGATGTTTTTGCGGAGTCTGGCGAGAATTTCTTGGCGGGTGAATGACATTTGGAGTCTCCATAAGATTCGAAGGGTTGTCGGCCACAGAGAACACAGAGGGTTCGGTGGTTCGAGTGGCGTTTGCCGAAACCTGAACACTTGTCCACGCTTTGGCTGTGGAGAAGGACTACTTTTTGCCGATCAGTTCAAGCATCATTTCGACTGCTTTTGTTGAGAATGCTTCGTCGTTTATGTTGAGGTCAACTTCAACAACCGGGATGTCGTCGTTGAGGTTTGATTTGAGTGCGTCAAACATGGCCTGATCGGCTTCGCGATCGCAGAACATCTCGCCGTCGCCGTCGAGTATCGAGACGCCTTTTAGCGGGATAAGCACCGCGACGGGTCCCGTGGCCGCGTTGGCTTTTCGAGCGAATATTTCTCCCATCTGGCGATTTTCTTCCTTATTCGTGCGCATCAGCGTGACCGACGGATTCCACTCGTAGAGCAGGCGGTCGTTGTACTTATCCGGGACCGTGTCGCGGGGGCCGTAGTTTGCCATGTCGATGCAGCCGGGGACGATCAGATGGGGGATACCCGCTTTTCCGGGGGCGTCCAACCGGTCCGGTCCTGCGGAGAAGACGCCACCACAGATTTCGTCCGCCCACTCCGTCGTCGTGATGTCGATTACGGCCTCAACGAGTCCGTCATCGACCAGGCTCTCCATCGTTTTACCGCCGGTTCCGGTCGCGTGGAACACCAGCACTTCATACCCATTCTCGGTAAGTGCCTCTCGACAGCGGTCGACACACTCCGTTGTGTTCCCAAACATCGAGGCAGCGAGAATTGGCTTTTCTTCGTTCGATGCTTCCGGCTCACTCTCGACCATCCCACAAATCGCGCCGGCCGCACGCGTGAAAATGGGTCGACTGATCCGGTTGACGCCAGCGACGTCCACGACCGATGGGAACATCGCAATATCACGCGTCCCAATATATACGCTCGTGTCGCCCGACGCGGCGGTCGAAACCATGACTTTTGGTACGCCAATCGGGAGAGATTGCATCCCGGTGGTGATGACGGATGTGCCTCCCGTCCCCCCCATACCGATCGCGCCGTCAAATCGGCCATCGTCGTAGAGTTGACGGACAACTATCGCGGCACCATCGCTCATGACCTTCATGGCTTCGCCGCGATCTTTGCGGTCCTGGAGTTGGCCGATGGGTGTGCCGCCGGCCTGAGCCACATCGGCGTTGGAAACGTCCACGTGCAAGGATGGATCCGCGTCAAATACACCGATGTGAAGTGCAAGGATGTTGTGGCCACGTGATAGTATAATGTCTTTGATGAAGGCGTATTCTTTGCCCTTGGTGTCAAACGTTCCGATCAGCAGGATGGTTTTAGCCATATCGAAAATCCTCAGGGACACGGGTGTGATCACTTTTGGAGCGCACAATATGCAATGTTAGGGGTTGAATGGGTATAGGATTCTGGTCAAGTGGCCCGGTTGAGATGCTTGAGTCTTCAGTGTTAATCACGGCATCCGAAACAGCCAGAGCGTGATCGTGTCCACGAAATAATGGGAGCCGCCTGGAGCATCGGAGCGGGGGCCCCTACCCGACCTTTGTTTTGTAGGCAAAAATTGTTTATATTGCAGGCATGAAAAGAAAGCAAGTACAATACACGATTCGGGATGTTCCCGGACAGGTTAATGAGGCCCTGCGAACCTACGCGGTTGAAGAAGGCGTCAGTCTGAATCAGGCTGCCGTGGATATCCTTGCCAAAGGACTCGGTGTTTCCGGGAGGGAAGAGGTCTACAACGATCTGGACCATCTCGCAGGCACCTGGATCGATGACCCGGAATTTGATCGAGCCATCGAGGAGATGGACAAGGTAGATCCTGAGATGTGGGAATGAGAATCGCGATCGACACGAATCTGTATCGGGACTTTTTCTCCGCTGATTCAGAGGTGCAGAAACAGCTTCGCGTCCCGGAGTTGATTTATGTCCCTTTCGTTACCCTGGCCGAACTCAGGGCGGGATTTCTTTGCGGTTCCAGGGGACGAGAGAATGAACATCGTTTGGAACAGTTTCTGTCCACGCCTCGTGTCCGGACGCTCCACCAGACAGATCGGACCAGTCGATTTTACGCCCAACTCTACTACCAACTCCGATCGCTCGGAACACCCATTCCGACAAACGACCTCTGGATTGCTTCGCTCGTTATGGAGAATGACATTTATCTATATTCCGGTGATCAGCATTTCGACTGTTTACCGCAACTTCCCCGATTCTAGGACTTGCCAGACAAAATCCGCTCCGCTGTCCGACGGACCCGTCCAGACCGATCACTCGCAGCGTTCCGCACTAAAGTCCTCGCCCGCTCTGAATTCAAATGGCTCAGAGATAGAATCGCCTCCTCACGCATTTTCTTCCAATCCGATGCCAGACATCCTTCCAGGTAGTTCAACGCGCGTTCCTCCCGCATCACTCCAAATGACTGAGCCACCCCGAGACGAGAAGCTGGGTGTGATGACTCAGCGATTTCCAGAATAGCCTCGAAAACATCTTCACCGCTGTTTGCAAGAATTTCGGCAGCAATCGTAACGGCAACTTTGCCAATCCGTGCGTGAAAGATGTCCAATGCGTGAGCTATGAAGTAGAATGCGTGGTCGACGGATTCCGGTTGTGCCAGGATCCAGGCTTCAAGTTGATCTGTGACAGTTTGTGAGACGCGATAGGGTCTGAGCGACCGGACTTCGATCATGGCGAAGACCAGATCATTTGGAGGGATACCAGGCAGAATGTCCTGGATGAATCGAGCGACGTGATTGGAGCCTGGGTCAGCCGAGGCATCGCAGCATAGGGCGACTATTCGATCGATCCCGATTCGTCGGGCGGCCGCTGTCAGGAGAGCGCGAGCGACGTGACGTTCGCCGTAGGTGAAGTAATACTGTCTGAGAAAATAGTGGTAGAAGCGGAAGTCGATTGTGGCCAGTCGTTCACTCAGCGAGATACAGTCCGACCGTGATCGATCATTCAGGGAGTCCTCAAGCGCAATAGCCGTTATGTGTTCAGCTTCGTATCTATCGCGATCGAGATACATCAGCGCAGCGGCGGGCGATGTAAGCTGCGACCACGGCACGCCTTCACGATTACACAGCTGAGCGATTTGATCGATGAAATCTTCACCGAGGATTCCCTTAAGTGTGATCAGAAGCTGTTCACGATCCACAGCGCCTTCGGCACGGAAGCGGCAGAGGATTGTCTCCGCTGGGATAGGCTGAAAAGCCACAAACTCATCTGCTGCCTGGCCGTTCCAACTGCTATCCAGCCCGTCGATAGGGAGCGCGACCAGAAAGCAATCGTGGCTCTCCCGTTTCCTTTCCTGCTGTACGCGTTTCACGAAGCTGAACGCGCTGCTCGAGAACCAGATGGCGCGAATCGGGTGGTTTTGCAGCGCTTCACCTTTTGCGATGAATCCCTGCTCGGCAATGCGATCCGCTTTGTCCCGTGGCGTCAGGTGCCAGAGGAACAGGTGGTTTGTGAGGTTGGTTATATCAGTCACACGATTGGTTCACCTTGTTGCAGCATTGGAGCTCGCCTTAAAATGGCAAAAATGGACCACCAAAGACACCAAGAAAGACGATGGTTTGGTGGCGTTTCTGGATCAAAACGTCAGACCATTTTCTTTGAGTTGAAGTTTGGGACTACCGAAACTTTGTTGACTTGATTCTCCCTGCGTTCTCAGCGCTCTCTGCGGTGAAAGGTTTGCCGGATTAAGGCTAGATCTTCTGAAGCGTGAGAGCCTGGAAATGATGCTTCGGTCGGGATATATCTGTGGGGTCGAAAGAGAGAAGGTGGAACACCTCTTGAATTCGAACGAGGATTTCATCGTCAGTAAAGAACGAGAAGAAGCGGGGCGGCTGGTCCCAGTCTTCTTCCCAAACGCCCTCAGAATCCGGCCCACCGTAGACACCGAGAAAGAAGATTGCACCGGGTTTCATGACGCGACGGATCTCCTGCCAGACGCCTTTGATGTTGGCTTTTGGCACGTGAAGCAGCGTGTTGAGCGACCAGACAGCGTCGAATGTGTTGTCCTTATACGCTAAATGATAGCTGTCCATTCTACAGGCGGGCAATCCTTTGCTCCGGCAGTGTGTCACCATCTCGACAGAGAGGTCGATCGGGAAGGCGTGCTGTCCCTCCTGTTTTAAGAACAGGCTGTCCCTGCCAATACCCGAGCCTACCTCGAGGATCCGGCCAGCGGAAGCTTCTTTGCACCTTTTGAGAAACGCCGCCCGGTGGGCGATCTTCCATTCCTCAGTATTGGGCTTCTCGATCCTACGCTTCGCGTCCTGATCGTAGAACTTTCTGAGATTGGCTTTGATCTCTTTGTCGGTAGACATCCTGACAGCTCTCGAATCAATATCGTGATTTCCAGGTTTCGAATCCCAAATCGACTTCGTCGAAATCTGAACTCAGTGCCCTTTGAGTGCCTCGGCGGACCGCGGGTCTCGAAACATGAGCATCTGGTGGCGAGTGACTGTGGGTTGTCACGTCGGAGAGTCGGGAGCTATACGCGATGCGGCGTTCGTCAGGCCCTCACCCGGCCCTTTGCTGCGCTTCGGACCGCCCTCTCCCGCTAGCAGGAGAGGGAAGACTCTGCCATTCATGTTCCGTTGGATGTGAGGTCCCGGCTGGCTTCGCATCCGTGGCTCACTTTAACGTTACGATAGCCGTGTGCATCAAAGTATCGCCCTGCGATGCCACAAGAGGGAATGAGCCAGATACATTCTGGCGTGTTGCGCTGACGTTGTTGATGCGGCTGGCTTCCATCAGCGTGACGCGGTCGGAGAATGCGATGGAGTCGGTTGACGAAGACTTAAGTGCGATCGTGCTGTCGCGATATGATGTGTAGATGACGTGGAAAGTCTTATGCGGCTCATCGAGGACCATAATCCCGCGTGAACCTTCGTCATCGACGTGATAAAGCGGATCCCACTTTCCTTGGGGGCGTCGAATCAGGCAGGCGACGAGCGGCATGCCCTCCGTGTCGTAGCTCGTCTTAACGGTCGCGTAAAGCGTTCCATCTGAGCCGACGGCCAGGTTCAAATGATCGTCCGACATGCCATCCCCGTGATCGATTGCCGACTGCCCGGCGGGTACTTCGTCCGGAAACCAGCTATGGGGTTCGGATGCCGGCACGTGGCGTCTGAAGCCGTATCGTTGCGTGTTCTGGTTCGACCACAGGACGCCAACACCCCCGTCACCCAGCGACGAGATGACGCAGATGTCGTCTTTTGATATCCCGTCGACAAGCGCTATGGGGTTGGAGAACGTGTCACCAGATAAACCCAGCCAGCGTACGTTTACCTGATTTTCGCTTTCTGACGCGACCCAGAGCAGTCCGTCACCATCACGAGCGATGGTCGCGGTCTCCACGCCGGGGTCGAGTGTGACGTAGATTGGATGTCCAACTCTGTGGTATTGAGGCGGGTTTCCCGAATACGCGTATCGAAGCAAGGTCGATTGATCACTGTCGAAAATCAGGATCGTAACGATCTGATCATCAGATATGACGTCTGCACGGGCATTTGTTTCGGGTGATATCACCGCGTGACGTTCCCATTTGTTTCCGTTCAACTCCCAGATGGATGTTCCCAGACTGTCAGCGAAACAGCCCCACCATCTGCCGTCGTTTTCCCACAGCTTTGACTGCGGTTTCATGCCGGTATGGGCGGTGATCTTCAGTGGAGTAACCTGCGTTGTTGATACCGTGAGCTCACCTTGAGCTGAGTTGACCAGCAACATCAGCAGGGGCGGAAAGGCGGGGCGAAGAAGACGTCGAAAGAAGGTCATGGGATCAGGTCGCTTATGTCGAGCATGTCAGTGGTGAGTGGCGGGTCGCCAATTGGGCGGTCGGTGAAGGTGCCGTGGTAATCCGATCCGCCTGAGACGCGGACGTTATGGCGTTTGCAGAAGTCGACGTAGTAGGCCTGGCCTTCTTCGTCGCGGCGGTAAGGTGTGTAGCATTCGAATCCGGAGACGCCGAAGTCGATGAATTTCTCCATAGTGGATTCTGGTAAGAGGTCACCGTCTACATAGGCGCTGGGATGCGCGAGGATGCACAGACCGCCGGCATCCTTGACAGTTTGTATGACTTCCTCTGGCGATGAGAAGACAAAGTGGCGAGGGCGCTCGATGAACAGATCGAAGAATCCTGGAATATCTTCGATCATTCCTTTGTCGAGCGTGTAGTTGTATAGCTTCCAACCGCCACGGCTTCGGTCATAGTCGTATTCCGAATACTCGGCTAAGTCTACTTGCTCGTGATGCTCCGCGAGGTAGGCTGCATTCTCAGTGTCACCATCGACACGGACAGCCAGGTGCTTGTCGAGCAGTTGCGCGAACGCCTCATTCTCTGTGTCGAAGCCGTAGGAGAGTATGTGATACTCTTTGCCTTCGAATGTCGATGAGATTTCGACGCCGAGAATGAAGTCGAGGGCAGCACGGGCTGCGATCGCGGGCATTCGGATACTGCTGGCAATGGTGTCGTGATCCGTGACCGAGAAGAACTCGATGTCGTGTTCCCACAGGATCGATACCAACTCCGAGTTTGTGAGTGTTCCGTCGGAAGCACTCGTGTGCATGTGCATGTCAACACGCAAAGTTTTCTCCTGGACTATTTTGGAAATGATTTACCACGAAATGCACGAAAAACACGAAAGGGATATTCGAGCAACGGGAGACTTCAGGATCGGACTACCGTGGAGTCGAAGTATCGTTCTTGAAACTCCGTCAGCGCTACGATCTGATCGTCCGTGTACTGCTTTCCGTCAGGTGTGACAACAAGCTTCTCCTCTACGTCATTTGCACGACGGATGACCGCGATGCAAACGGCTACGATACGGTCGACAGGTTCGAATACACCGAGCACGTAAGCGTCCTGCTCTTCACCGTCACCTGCTTTGGTATTGGGAATGTATCCGTAGTTGATTGGGTAAACGTATCCGTGCTCAGGATGTTTCGAGCCCATCGGTCGATCCATCATCACCGTGACTGTTTTTCCAATGTAGTTGAGGCAATCAGAGAAAGGAAGGGTCACAGTTTTCCAATATTGAAGGCTAACCGGGATGGTCCTGAACTCAGAGGGATTCTTCGGTCGCGTCCTCATAGTAGACAGGCTCGGAGCTACCTGGCTGCTTACCGCCTGTGATTTACACCTGGTAAAGGGCTCCTCAGAATGACTCAAGCATCGGGCACCGACTCATCCCCGGCTCTTCCGCTCAGGGGGTTTGGGCTCCTGTGGTTTCGACGTAAAGAGAGTAGAGAGACTGGCTCGTTGCCATGAACAGCCGGTTCTTCTTTTCGCCGCCGAAGCAGAGGTTTGCGCACGGGGCCGGGAGGTTTATCCTCCCGATCAGGACGCCATCAGGGGCATAACAGTGGACACCGTCATATCCTTCGCCTCCCCAGCCCGCTCCGGCCCAGATGTTGCCATCCAAATCCGCACGGATGCCATCGGCAAAGCCTTTTCCCATATCTACAAAGAGTCGATCGTTTTCAAGCCTGTCCGCGGCGACGTCGAAGACGCGGATGTTGGCTGGATGGTCGGGGCCGTCTGAGCGGCCAGTATCCACGATGTAGAGAAGTGATTCGTCGGGGCTGAAGCAAAGTCCGTTGGGA
>Ga0114993_10005868_pt1 | contig 11705 bp, 8 predicted proteins | sample ArcticOcean_MG_C_FD_87042 | JGI IMG/M metagenome (GOLD analysis project Ga0114993, IMG submission 87042) | Marine microbial communities from western Arctic Ocean - ArcticOcean_MG_CB2_150 | ecosystem: Environmental > Aquatic > Marine > Oceanic | place: Arctic Ocean: Canada Basin | collected...
GAACAGGCGGGCCGAGCCGATGGTTGTGTGAATTGGTGCCCACCTCTGAGAACTCGCCCCTGAGCTTTAGACCTGAATCCCTCCACCCACGAAATGTATCTGGATACGGAGTTACTAGGGTCCGACGGTTGCCCCCGTTACTGGCATCAAGTGGTCTTGTCCGGCGATAACCCGGGTTGAGGCAACAAAGGTGGTACCGCGGGAGCAAGTCTCGTCCTTTGAGAGGGCGGGGCTTTTTTTGTGCGATTTTCCGAAGTCGGAATGTCGGCTGCGGAAACGTCTACCCTTCGAGAGCCTCAAGGCGGGTTCTCATCCTCTCCCATATGGAGGGGGGCAAACAACCGGCGAGACATTCACCGGGTCCACGAGGCTCGGAAGACAGGTAATGATGAGAAAAACAGGTGGCCAGATCGTCTGCGATGCACTCATACGTGAGGGCGTAGATGTCGTATTCGGGCTTCCGGGCGGAGCGATTTTGCCGCTCTATTCAACGCTCGGAAGTTATCCGGAGCTGCGCCACGTACTGGTACGTCACGAAGAGGGTGCCAGTCTGGCAGCCGACGGCTACGCACGCGCATCCGGTAGGGTCGGCGTCTGCATGGCGACGTCCGGACCCGGAGCGACCAACCTGATTACAGGTCTGGCCACGGCAATGATGGACTCCGCTCCGGTCGTTGCGATCACGGGTCAGGTCGGACGCGCTGCAATCGGCAGCGACGCCTTCCAGGAGACCGACATCACCGGCGCCACCCTGCCAGTCACCAAGCACAACTACCTTGTTATGGACACGCGCGACCTCGCAGCCACCATCAAGGAAGCCTTCTACATAGCGCGCAGCGGTCGCCCCGGTCCCGTTCTGATCGACATCCCTCGCGATGTCCAGGCCGAAGAGATCGAGTTCGACGAAGCAGAGTGGGACAAGCCCGTCTCCCTGCGCGGCTACAACCCGCCGACCATCGCTGATGTCACCGACGTCGAATCCGCCGCTCAGTTGATTAACGATGCCGAAAAGCCCGTGATCCTGGCCGGACACGGCGTGATCATTTCACGCGCATACGACGAACTCCGAGAGCTGGCCGAGAACGCACAGATTCCCGTCGTCACAACGATGCTTGGCATCAGCGCTTTCCCGGAAGACCACGTGCTCAGCGCCGGATTCCCCGGCATGCACGGCATGGCCTACTCAAGCCTCGCATTGGATCAGGCGGACCTGATCGTCAACATCGGCGCACGTTTCGACGACCGTATAACGGGCGACACGAAGCGATTCGCACCGCGCTCAAAGAAGATCCACATTGACATTGATCCTGCGGAGATCAACAAGAACATAAAAGTTGACGCACCTGTACTTGGTGACGTCCGACACGTCCTCGGCCAGTTAAATCCGCTGGTCGCCAAGACGACGCACACCGAGTGGATCCAGCACGTCGAACAACTCAAAGCGGATCACCCCTCTCTGAGAATTCGTGAGACCGAAGAATTGCTTGGGCAGCACGTCGTTAAGGCGATTTCAGACGCCACGGACGGCGACGCACTGATCGTATCTGGTGTTGGCCAACACCAGATGTGGGCAGCGCAGCACTACCAGTTCAAGAACGCCAACTCATGGTTCTCGTCCGGCGGCGCTGGCACGATGGGCTACGAGATTCCGGCCGCCATGGGCGCACAGCTAGCGCACCCCGATAAAGAAGTGTGGACATTCGCCGGAGACGGCGGCATCCAGATGACCCTGTCCGAGTTTGCGACCATCGCCGAAAACAACCTGCCAGTGAAGATTGCCATCCTGAACAACAACATGCTCGGGATGATCACCCAGTGGCAGGACATGGTGTTCGACAAGAACTTCTACGCAAACACCTACACCGGCAACCCGGACTTTGTGAAGCTAGCGGATGCCTACGGCATTCAAGCCCGAAGAGTCACCAACCAGGACGAGATGGAAGGCGCCATCCGTGAGGCTCGTGCCCACGACGGACCGTTCATCATTGACTTCGTCATCTACGCAGACGAGAACGTGTTCCCAATGATTCCGTCCGGCCAGTCCGTGGAGCAGTTGATCGAGGAGAGCCTCTAATGGCGGAGATCATGGCCAACGGACTGGCGCGCCGCACGTTGGTGGCGCTGGTCGAGAACAAGCCCGGCGTGCTAGCCCGCATTGCGAGCCTGTTCCGTCGGCGCGGCATAAACATCGCCAGTCTGGCGGTCGGCACATCTGAGCACAGCGACCTGTCCCGAATGACGTTCGTCGCCGAGGGTGATCCGTCCACAGTTGGACACATCGCAAAGCATTTGAACAAGTTGATCGAGGTCGTCGAGGTCTCGGACATAACCGATAACAACGTCGTATGGCGTGAGATGGCGATGGTTCGTGTTAAAGCGAACCCTGAAAGCCGACCACGCGTAATCCAGCTTGCGAACATCTTCCGGGTCAGCATCGTTGACGTCGGCGCAGAGGCCGTGACGATGGAGATCACCGGAGATACCGCAAAGATCGACTCCATGATCACCTTGATGGAGGAGTTTGGCGTCGAACAGGTCATGCGCACCGGACGAGTCGCCATGCTGCGCTCAGCGCTTTCGCAGGGGGGCGAAGACGGTGCCTATGGCGAGCAGATCAGCAGTAACATCATCGCCCGCGAGGGGCTGGACTCAGGCAGCGTCTAACCAGCCCCCACCCCGTAATGCCGAAATAAACCCGACACCCTAATCAACTAAAGCGGCGTTACAACGCCAAAAGGAATCTGGATGGCGACTCTCTACTACGACAAGGACATCGACACGACTCCCCTGAAGGAGTCGAAGATCGCAATCCTCGGCTACGGCAGCCAGGGTCACGCACACGCGCAAAACCTCAAGGACAGCGGGTTTGACGTGATCGTTGGCTTGTACGAAGGCTCGAAATCCAAGGCCAAGGCCGAGGACGATGGGCTGGAAGTCATGACCGTTGCGGACGCTGCAAAGGCGGCGGACGTGGTGATGTTCTGCCTGCCGGACACGACCGTGGCGGAGGTGTACAAGAACGAGGTTGCTGACAATCTGGAAGAGGGCAACATGCTGATGTTCGCCCACGGTTTCGTCATCCACTACGAACAGGTCAAGCCACCGGAGGGCGTGGACATCACGATGATCGCCCCCAAGGCCCCCGGTCATCGCGTGCGTGCGGTGTACGAGCGTGGCCTCGGGGTTCCATCCCTGATCGCCGTCCACCAGAACGCAACTGGCAACGCACACGCCCGTGCGCTGGCTTACGGTGCCGGAATCGGCAGCGGTCGCGCCGGAATCCTTGAGACGACCTTCAAAGAGGAGACCGAGACCGACCTCTTCGGTGAGCAGGCCGTTCTATGCGGAGGAGTCACGTCCCTTATCAAGGCCGGTTTCGAGGTACTCACAGAAGCGGGGTACCAGCCCGAGTCGGCCTACTTTGAAGTTCTCCACGAGCTTAAGTTGATCGTGGACCTCATCTACACCGGTGGGCTTGAAGGAATGCGCGACTCCATCAGCACGACTGCGGAGTACGGCGACTACACACGAGGACCGGAAATCATCGGCCCAGAGGTCAAGGAAAACATGCAAGAAGTTCTCAGGCAGATCCAGTCCGGCGAGTTCGCCCGGGAATGGATTGCGGAGAACGACGAAGGCCTGCACCGCTACAAGGCGCTGCAGGAAGCAGACGTATCTCACCCGGTTGAAGAGATCGGCCGCGAGCTGCGTAGCATGATGCCCTGGCTGGAGTCGACAACCTAACCCCACAAGTTCCGCCGCACCCGTCAAGAACCTCAGCGTTCCAAGACAAATGATCCTTAAGGCAGTCTACTGAGGCTCTCGAAGGGGCGGCGACAAGCAACAATGCGGGCGGGAGTTCAAAAATGGCAGAATCCGACGTAGCGACCACCGACAAAGTTATAATTTTTGACACTACCCTCAGGGATGGTGAGCAGTCCGCAGGCGCGGGCCTGACGCCGGACGAGAAGTTCCGGATTGCGCGGCAACTCCAGAAACTTGGCGTCGACGTGATCGAGGCTGGGTTTGCCGCAAGCTCCCCCGGAGATTTCGAGGCCGTTCAGCGAATCGCACGCGAGATCGACGGCCCGGTCATATGCTCACTAGCACGTGCAGTGCCGGGCGATATCGACGCCGCATGGGAAGCTATCAAGGACGCGAAACGATCGCGAATCCACGTCTTCCTCTCCAGCTCTGAGATCCACATGGCGCACCAGATGCGCAAGGGAGCCGAGGACATCCTTGGTATGGCCGTTGACGCTGTCACACGCGCTGCCTCACATTGCAAGGACGTCGAGTTCTCTCCGATGGACGCCACGCGAACCGACCCCGAGTACCTGTACCAAATCCTTGAGGCCGTCATAGACGCAGGAGCCACCACGGTCAACATCCCGGACACGGTCGGTTACTCAAACCCCGTAGAGTTCGGAGCACTCATCAAGGGAGTATTCGACAAGGTCCCGAACATCCGCAAAGCGACTGTAAGCGTCCACTGCCACAACGACCTCGGACTAGCCGCAGCGAACAGTCTGGCCGCCGTGGAGAACGGCGCACGCCAGGTTGAAGGCTGCATCAACGGACTTGGCGAACGGGCCGGGAACGCCTCGCTTGAAGAGGTGATCATGGCGCTGGAGACGCGCGAGGATCATTACGGCGCCAAGAGCAACGTAAACACCGAAGAGATCGGCCCATCAAGCCGCATGGTTGCGGACCTGTTCGGGTTCGCAATCCAGCCGAACAAAGCAATTGTCGGTCAGAACGCGTTCAGGCACGGCTCCGGTATCCATCAGGACGCCTACCTGAAAGAGCGAACGACCTTCGAGATCATGGAGCCGAAATCCGTAGGCTGGCGAGGCGAGGCGATCGTTATGGGCAAGTTGTCCGGACGTGCGGGGTTGCGATCACGGCTCGGAGATCTGGGCTACGAGCTCAGCGACGCAGAGTTGGCCGACCTGTTTCCGCGGTACAAGGATCTGGCTGACACAAAACGTGAAGTCACTGATTTCGATCTGCAAGCGCTAATGTCAGAACAGCACCGGTTCTCTGAGACGGATCAACAGTATCGGTTCAAAGGCGTAAAGGTAGAAGCCGGAGACATGGTGACACCGTCGGCAACGGTGACAGTGGGGCTCCCTAACGGCGAGTCTAAGACCGTGACAGCGCAGGGCACCGGTCCGGTGGACGCAGTCTGTAAAGCGGTCGATCAGATCGTTGAACAAGAATGTAACTTGAGGGAGTTCGCGGTCGCGTCGGTGACGGACGGGATCGACGCCATCGGCGAGGTGACCATCCGCGTCGAAGACACAAAGGGGCACATCTACGCGGGCCGTGGCGGAGACACCGACATCATCGTCGCATCAGCAAAAGCGTACATCAACGCAATCAACCGGATGGGTGTTCTCGGTCCAGATCAGACCAACATTACGTTCACCCAGTAAAAGATCAATTAAAGCCAGAACACGCAATGCTATATAGAATTGCGCCTCAGCCTGTTCCCCTAGGCAAAGAACCCGGAGGGCAATTTTGCCCAGCCCGATAGGCCGTAACAATACTTGAAGTTTTTAAGGCAACCCAATACACCGGGTAACTACTTCGAACCGAGAACGAATTAACTAACGGAGAAACAGATTCCAGCTACACCCAAGACAATGCCAAAAACGATGTTTGAGAAGATCTGGGAGACACACGTGGTCCAGGAGGAAGAGGCCAAGCCCTCCCTCCTCTACATAGACCTCCACCTCATCCATGAGGTGACGTCGCCGCAGGCGTTCGAGGGTCTCCGGCTTTCAAATCGCAAAGTCCGACGCCCCGATCTTGTGGTCGCGGTCGCCGATCATGATGTCCCAACAACACCGAGGGATACAGAAGTCATCATCGAAGACCCGATCGCAAAGCAGCAACTCGAAACGCTGGACAAGAACACGCACGACTTTGGCATTGAACTGTTCGACATGTACTCTCCGGATCAGGGCATCGTCCACGTGATCGGCCCGGAGATGGGCGTCACGCAGCCCGGCATGACGATCGTGTGCGGCGACAGCCATACCGCCACCCATGGTGCGTTCGGCGCGCTGGCGTTTGGCATCGGCACGTCTGAAGTCGAGCACGTCCTTGCAACCCAGTGCCTGATGCAGGCACGGCCGAAGACGATGGAGATCCGGGTTAATGGGGACCTTCAGCCGGGCGTCACCGCCAAAGATTTGATCCTGTCCATAATCGGTCAGATCGGCGTCGCTGGTGGTGTAGGCCATGTCATCGAATTCACAGGCCAGGCCATCCGCGATCTCACGATGGAAGGGCGGATGACGGTCTGTAATATGACCATCGAGGGCGGAGCACGCGCCGGTATGGTCGCCCCTGATGACAAGACGTTCGAGTACCTCAGAGGCCGCAAGAAGGTTCCGCAGGGGGACGCTTTCGACGAAGCGGTCGAAGAGTGGAAGAAGTTCGCCACGGACGAGGACGCCGAGTTCGACGCCGTTGTCGAGATCGATGCGGAGGCCATAGAGCCACGCGTGACGTGGGGCACGAACCCAGGGCAGGTAGCAGAGATTACGGGCAACGTGCCGAATCCAGAGGATTTGGAGTCGGCCGATGAGCAGGAGAATGCAGCCAGGGCCCTTGAGTACATGGGTCTGACGGCAGGCCAGCGGATCACTGATTTAAAAGTTGACCGTGTCTTCATCGGCTCTTGCACGAACGGACGTATCGAAGACATGCGCGCCGCAGCCGAGATCGCAAACGGGTACAGAGTCGCGCCGGGCGTCCGTGCCATGATCGTTCCAGGATCAACACCCATGAAGTTACAGGCAGAGGAAGAGGGGCTGGACCAGATATTTATAAAAGCCGGATTCGAATGGCGTACTGCAGGGTGTTCAATGTGCCTTGGTATGAACCCGGACATACTCTCGCCCGGGGAGCGCTGCGCATCGACATCCAACCGGAACTTCGAGGGACGACAGGGCCGCGGCGGGCGTACACACCTCGTCAGCCCAGCAATGGCTGCGGCAGCGGCAATCAAAGGACACTTCGTAGACGTACGTGACTGGGAGAAGACAGAAGCTTAGGGGCTTTTACCGCCTCCGTTCCCGCTCCAGGTTCGACCCTATGACGGACGTTCATCAGGCCAATACATGTCTACTAGTCCTGACCAGCCCGGCTACAATTCCGGACGGACGATGTTCATCATAATCACGGCGATCGTCTCCGTTATGGTGGTACTGGCCCTTGCCTTGACGTGGGTAGACAGCAAAATGCTGAATCAGATCAACGACTACAAGGCAGCCGGCCTGACCGATCTACCATCAAACAACGCAAATCCAGAAGAGCTACTGGGGTTCGCCAACGAAGTAGGGATCGAATGCGTTTCTATCGAAAGCCTGTTCTCCGGCAACGGGGCGTGTGGTGATGTCCTGGAGGTTGCCAGGACAGTCAACGACTACAAATCAGAGCATTCAATAATCTGGGCGTTCATCGTCATCTCTGGGATCACTCTAGTAGTGACTTTCACTATGTTCATCCACAATGCGAGCTCCAACCTGGAGCACTTGCGTATCGCAGGCCAGAAGTTCACTCCGGGATGGTCGGTAGGATGGTTCTTCGTTCCGTTCATGAACCTCTACAAACCCACCCGTGTCGTGCGAGAATTGTCGACCGCATCGGGGTCGACCGATACCCGAAATCCCAGAGCGTGGCAGAATGTTGAATCTCAAGAGGGCATGTTCATCAGTTCATGGTGGACGCTGGTCATATTTGCAATCCTTTTTGGCCCGAGAGGGATCTCCCTTTTCGTAGGACGTGAGAACATCGAGGATTGGGCGGCGGCGGGCCGACTATTGGTGTGGTCTGACCTTTTCCAGGTACTACCACTGGTTTTGACCGTTATTGTTGTATTCCGACTTCAGCGTGCACAGGAAATTCGACATCAATTGATGCTTGCCCGGCGATCGCGGGCGGCAAGAATTTCGTAAGACCTCAACCAAGCGGAGAAAATAACGTCTCTGGCGTGATTTCGACTGAACGTAGCCAACTCATCTACAGGACAGAACATTGAAACCTTTGAAGAAAGTAACGGGGGTCGTCGCTCCGCTTGACCGAGCGAACGTAGACACAGACCAGGTGATCCCAAAACAGTTCTTGAAGCGAATAGAGCGGACCGGCTTCGGCGAGTTCGCGTTCTTTAACTGGCGATACCTTGAAGACGGCGTTCCCAACCCAGACTTCATCTTGAACAGGTTGGAGTATCAGAACGCCCCCATCCTTGTCGCCGGGCCGAACTTCGGATCAGGCTCATCGCGCGAACATGCGCCTTGGGCTTTGAAGGAGTACGGCTTCACGGCGGTGATCGCCCCAAGTTTTGGCGACATTTTTCGAAATAACTGCTTCCAGAACGGCATGGCGCCCGTCATCCTTTCGCAGGCCGGCGTGGACACCATCATGGCCCGCGCCCTCCGGAATCCCGGCTACAGTCTGACTGTGGATGTCGTAGACCAGCGTGTATATGACGAGGACGGTTTTTCGGAATCGTTCGAGATGGAACCATTCCGGCAGGAATCGCTGGTGGAAGGTCTCGACGAGATTGAACGTTCATTACAAAACAACGACGCAATTACCGATTTTGAAGAAGCGCACCCGGCACGCTGGTAGCGATTCGGTTGTTAGCCCTGTACGGAGAGAAAAATCTTGGATCTTAAGATCGCTGTCATCGGCGGGGACGGAATCGGCCCGGAAGTCACCGCCGAATCCGTAAAAGTACTCGACGCTATAGGACGACGTTACGGACATGAGTTCGAGTGGAGGACGGGTGAGATGGGAGGCTGTGCGATCGACAAGTTCGGCACGCCCCTCCCCAACGAGACAATGGACACTATCTTGGGTTGCGATGCAATTCTGTTCGGAGCCGTCGGCGGCCCGAAGTGGGATGATCCGAGGGCAAAGACCCGGCCAGAAGACGGCATCCTACGTATTCGCAAAGAACTTGGGTTGTTCGCAAACATTCGGCCTATCAAGGTCTACCCTGAACTTATGCATTCTTCTCCGCTTCGGGAAGAACGGCTGAAGGACGTGGACATGGTCATCCTCAGGGAACTGACCGGGGGTCTGTACTTTGGCCGACCGAAGAAGCGCTGGGAGAACGCACGGGGACGTCGAGCCGTGGACACGCTCTCATATACCGAAAAAGAGATCGAACGTGTGGTCCGCGTTGGATTCGAGATGGCGCGTAACCGCCGCTGCAAGCTTACATCTGTCGACAAGGCGAACGTTCTTGAATCTGGTCGTCTCTGGCGGGAGGTTACAACAGAACTTCACCAAGAATACCGTGACGTGGAACTCGACCATGTACTGGTGGACAACGCCGCCATGCAGTTGATCACGAACCCCTCTCAATTTGACGTGATCGTCACGGAGAACACCTTTGGAGACATCCTGTCCGATGAAGCTTCGGTGCTTTCGGGTTCAATGGGCATGCTTCCGTCAGCCAGCCTGACCAGCCCTCCCCCGAAAAAGGGTGCACGGCGGCGGCGCGGCGGAAAGCCGGCCCTATACGAGCCCATCCACGGCAGCGCCCCGGACATCTCCGGACACGGCGTCGCCAACCCTGTGGCCTCGTTACTGAGTAGCGCAATCATGTTGCGTTGGTCCTTTGGCCTCCACGAGGAAGCTGACGCCATCGAAAAAGGCGTGGATGCAGTAATGTCAGAAGGCTTCCGAACTCGGGACATTGCCAGCGAGGGCGACAAGTGCATTGGCACCGTTCAGTTCGGCGACATGGTGGCAAGCGCAGTCGGCGGGTAACACCGTCGAGTGCCAGTCGCGTGTTTCAATATGCCAGAGCATCGACAACCATCGTCATTACGAGGCCATCCAGTGCGTAGCCAGCGGACCTTTACCAACACTGTATCGGATGCTAAAGACTGATTTCGTGGATGAATATTTTTCACTCACCGCGCCCTCTAAGACGGCAAACGCCGTGGGAGTACAGTCGCACCCTCCCACAGGCCCATAGGCAAGATGTCTCAGTAACCAGCCGGTCAAGAGGGCTGGGATCGTGTCGAAATATGGGCGCATATGGCTCGCACGCTGGACACCAAAATAACGAACGCAGGCCATGCTCGCTACGGTCTTAGACACCGGGAGGCCACTTTGACCGAACCCACCAGGAAGCGTCGGCGTACGCTGACACACTGGGGTGTCTACGACATCGATGTAGAGGATGAACACATCGTGGCCGCGCATCCGTGGGCAGATGACCCGGATCCTTCCAACATCGGCCTGTCCATTCCAAGTGCGGTACACCACGAATCCCGGATTACGCAACCGATGGTCCGCAGCGGATGGCTGGAACACGGACCGCGGAGCAATGGCGGAGGCCGGGGTACCGAGCCGTTCGTCCCTATCAGTTGGGACCGCGCCTTTGAACTGGTCGCAACAGAGCTGCAACGTGTCAAAGACACCCACGGCAACAAAGCCATTTATGGCGGCTCTTACGGATGGGCGTCGGCGGGCCGATTCCACCACGCGCTGAGCCAGATTCACCGCTTTCTCAACCAGATCGGCGGCTACACCGGCTCGGTCAACACGTATAGTTCCGCCGCCAGCGAGGTCATAGTGCCGCACGTTTTCGGTATCGGACATATGCCGTTCACTCAGCAGCAAACGGTGTGGCCGGTAATCGCGGATCACACCCGTCTGATTGTGATGTTTGGTGGCATGCCTCCCAAGAACACACAGATCAGTGCAGGGGGCGCGGGCAAACATACCGCCCAGGACTGGCTGTTGAAATGCAAAGCAAATGGGGTGAGGTTCGTCAACATCAGTCCCTTGAGGGGTGACGCCGCCGAGGGACTAAAGGCTGAATGGATCGCCCCGAGGCCAAACTCGGATACAGCCCTGATGCTGGGATTGGCTCACACACTCTCCGTGGAGGGGCTAACCGACGGTTATTTCCTCTCCAGCCATTGCGAGGGTTACGAGCGGTTCGAGCCATATCTGCTCGGCAGTTCGGACGGTCAGCCAAAGGACGCCGATTGGGCCGCCGCGCTCACAGGAGTTCCCGCAGACACCATACGAGAGCTCGCACGCAGGATGGCAGGCAATCGCACCCTTATCACGGTCGCGTACTCGCTACAACGCGGCGACCACGGAGAGCAGCCCTACTGGATGGCGGCAACACTTGCCTCGATGCTGGGCCAGATAGGCCTAGCCGGCGGTGGGGTTGGTTACGGATACGGTGCTTTCGGGCGCACCGGGAGGCCCGTCAAACGCGTCTCCGGCCTGACCTTCCCACAGGGCACTAACCCCATACGCGACTTCATTCCGGTCTCTCGGATCACTGAGATGTTGGAGCACCCGGGCGAGGAGTTTGAATACGACGGCAAGTGCTACACCTACCCGGACGTCCATCTCATCTACTGGTGCGGTGGCAATCCATTCCACCATCACCAAGACCTCAATCGCATGATCCGAGCCTGGCAGAAACCCGAAACGATAATTGTCAACGAATCGTGGTGGAACGCTATGGCCCGGCACTCAGATATCGTCCTGCCGGCTACCACATCATTTGAACGGAACGACATCGGACGATCCCCGGAAGACACGTTCATATTCCCGATGCAGCAGGCGATCCCATCAGTCGGAGAGGCACGCAGCGATTACGATATTTTTGCGGGCATCGCTCAACGAATGGGCATTGGTGAATCGTTCAC
>Ga0114993_10005869_pt1 | contig 11704 bp, 11 predicted proteins | sample ArcticOcean_MG_C_FD_87042 | JGI IMG/M metagenome (GOLD analysis project Ga0114993, IMG submission 87042) | Marine microbial communities from western Arctic Ocean - ArcticOcean_MG_CB2_150 | ecosystem: Environmental > Aquatic > Marine > Oceanic | place: Arctic Ocean: Canada Basin | collected...
CCGCGCTGGCCCTTGCCGATGGGGGCTACAAGATCGATCAGCCGTGTCGCCATGTTCTGCGGCGTGGTCTCAAGCTTGATGATCTCGTCCGGGAAGATCGGAGTGAGTGACTCAAACTTTGGCCGCTTCAGGGTCGACTCCGGGTCCAGGCCGTTAACGACCTCCACCCGGATCAGTGCGTAGTAACGCTCCCCTTCTTTAGGAGCTCGGACCTCACCGGCGACCTGATCGCCTGGCCTCAGGCCAAAACGTCGGACCTGTGCCGGTGATACGTAAACTTCTGGATCGAATTCAGATCCGCCGCCGGTCGGTTGCCGCAAGAAGCCGTGGCCGTCTCCGCTTACTTCGAGTACGCCCATACCCAGTAGCAGGTCGGCTTCTTCCGCGTGGCGGGCCAGGATCTGGAGAACCAGGTCTGACCGTTTCTTCGGGATTCCGTTCCTGAGGGTTAACTCAAGCGCCCGGGACCGGAGTTCGTCCATCGACATCGCACCAACGTTGCCGAGTCGCGAACCGCCTTCGTCGTACTGAATATCTTTGGGCAGCCCCGCCGGTGTGCCACGGCCGCGGCCGTTTGAACGACGTCCGCGGTGCGATGACCGGCGGCCTCTGCTGCGTGATTGGCTCTGCGTAGTCAGGTTAGTTCCTCCAGGTTGTGCCTTCTATATAGAGGCGAGGGTGTGAGACGACAAACGAGTCTGATGTTTACCCAGCGTAATCGGCAGTCGTCGTGGCAGATTGGCGCAAAGCCAACCAGCCCGGCGCCTGTTTGCGCTGGGTTCGTAGTGATCTATTAGAAAAGTATTGGCCGGAGTCTCTTGAGAGTGGATCTCCGGGGAATCGGCCTGTGTTTGCCGAACGCCGTATGTCCGTCTGTTGCCCTGTGGAATGCCCTGTGGAAAATCTGCCTCTTGACCGGATAGCCCGCTGACGTTCAGCGAAGTCCGCGATGCAGATTTGTGATCTGTGCGGAAGAGTACCGGGAGGTGCCCATGGGCAGGAATGCCGGATGTACCGGCCGATGCGCCTTATCGGTGTTACACACAATAGGCTATCGTCGTGACTATACCACAACGTTCCTGAAATCCTTTAGTTAGAGATACCGGATCGCGCAATAATCTCGGAGGATGTCGATGCATTTTCGTCTCCGGGTGCGTCGCTTGAATCATCAAGAGGCATTTCGTGCTGCGCGCCCTCACGCAGGGTATCGACGGCGGCACCCAGGAATTCGCGGAACAACGGGTGTGGGCGATCTGGCCGTGACGCAAACTCCGGGTGGAACTGCGAGCCGACCATAAATGGATGCCCTTCCACCTCGCTGATCTCGACCAGGGAGCCGTCAGGTGCAGTGCCGCTAGATATGAGTCCGGAATCGTTCAGCCGATCTCGATAATCGTTATTCATCTCATACCGATGCCGGTGTCGTTCATTGACATGCTCAGTACCGTAGGCTTTTGCGGCAATCGTTCCGGCGGTCAGCGTGCACGGGTACAAGCCAAGCCGCATCGTCCCGCCAGTCTCGCCCAGTTCCTCCTGCCCGGGCATGTACGCGATCACATGGTTTTTGGAGCCAGGGTCAAACTCCGCAGAGTTTGCGTCTTCCAGCCCAAGAACTGACCTGGCGAACTCGATAACCATCACCTGCATTCCCAGACAGAGTCCCAGATAAGGGATCCCGCGCTCGCGTGCGTAGCGCGCGGCCGAGACCATTCCTTCTATCCCTCGCTCGCCAAAACCGCCCGGGACAATGATCCCAGAAGCCCGATTTAGCACATGGTCGGCGCCAAATTCTTCAATATCCTCCGCCTTGATCCAATCGATCACGACCTCACAGTCGTGGGCGAGCGCAGCGTGGCGAAGCGCCTCTATAACCGAGAGATAAGAGTCAGGGAGCTCGACGTACTTCCCGACGATGGCAACCCTTACGGTTCGTTTTGGGTCACGAAGCTTGGCGACCATGTCGGACCATTTCGAGAGATCGGGCTTTGCCGTGATGCCGAGACGGCCTGCAAGAAAATCGCCAAAACCTGACTCTTCCAGGCTCAGGGGCACGGCGTACACAGTGTCCAGAGTTTCCAGGCCGATGACCGCCTCTGTCGGCACGTCACAGTAGAGAGATATTTTCTCCCGCAGACCCAGATCCACATTGAAGTCGCTTCTGCAAATGATGGCGTCCGGCTGGATGCCAATGCCGCGCAGGGCCTGAACGCTGTGCTGTGTCGGTTTGGTCTTCAGCTCTCCGGTAGATCCGAGGTAGGGCAACAGGGTGAGGTGGACATAGGTGGCGTTGTCGCGGCCAACATCGTTCCTCATCTGCCGGATCGCCTCAAGGAATGGCAATCCTTCGATGTCTCCGACAGTCCCGCCGACCTCGATAACGGCGACATCCGCTTTGGTCTCATCCGCGAGCTGGTGGATGCGTTCCTTAATAAGGTTGGTGACGTGCGGCACGGTCTGGATGGTCCCACCGAGATAACGGCCTTTCCGTTCCCGGGCAATAACGTCTGAGTAGATCTGGCCGGCCGTGACATTGGAGATCGACGTTAGTTCAAGGTCGATGAAGCGCTCATAGTGGCCGAGGTCAAGGTCCGTCTCGGAGCCGTCCCCGGTGACATACACCTCGCCGTGCTGGTAAGGCGACATCGTCCCGGGATCCACATTGAGATAAGGGTCCAACTTCATCACGGCGATCGTGGCGCCGCGACTCTTGAGCATTCTCCCGACGGATGCGACCACGATGCCCTTGCCAAGAGAGCTAACGACGCCGCCAGTGACGAACACGTACTGGGTCAAGGTCGTGCCTCCTTGAATACAGGGACTTCAGAATTAGTAGGGAAAGATAGAACGGCAGAACACGGTGTCCCCGCAATGCCCAGAATCCTCGGGTGCCAGGGGTTTAATACCCGTGACCGATGAATCCTGGGCGAAGAAATTCTCGACCAAACGGGCTCATTATTCGGGAGATGATCAAAGCCCAAATCACGTGACACATTGAGGTCACGGCGATTGAGTTGACCGAGTGGTTGAGGGGGAAGCCGCAGGGCCGGGTGAACCGGCAATTCATAAATGAGATTTATATCTCTGCAACTGATGGGGAGGGGTACCTCTCAAGGAGTCTGAGATCGACTCCAAATGCGTTGGTTCGAGGTTACCAGACGACCGACCTCCCGACGAGTCCCAGTTGTACTTCTGGCAAAAACAACGCTGGATAGGTAATTACGTCAGCGAATTGCGAGAGCATCTGGTCGATCCCTGTTTTGTCCCCGATCATTCTCGGATCGTTCTGAGGCCGTTCGCGGATCGTTCTGGGCCACTATCGGCATCCCACCGCTGGCTATGTCGATCGAATCCATCATTTCCAACCGCCGGATTCACGACGATTGGGAGTTCCCAATGAAGATCACAGACATCAAGGTCTTTCCCACCCAGGTGGGCAATCACAGTCAGTTCCTGGTCAAAGTTGAGAGGGACGAGGGGATTTTCGGCCAGGGCGAAGGCGGATTGGCCAATCACGAGCACGCGGTCCGCTGTGTGATCGATTACTTCAAAGGCTTCTTGATCGGGAGTTGTTCCCGCAGTTGCTTGAGCTAGAGGGATCACGCTATCCGGCGCCTACAGGCCCAGGGTTGGGAATATAGACGTCGATGAGAAGATCGCCGGCTCACGTGCAAGCAGTCCGGCCGGGTTCAACCATCTACATCGGCGAGACGGTTCGTACACCAACCGGTAGACGGGACGTGTACGGGTGATATGTTTACCGCCCAGAAGTAATAGGAATTACAGGAACTCTCACCGGGACGCCGACCATAGGCAGATGATTCAGAGTAGTGGTCGTCAGTTCCCGTTACCGATCTCCCTTGTATATAAAGGAAATGGAGCCGCCCATGACAAGACTGGATCTGACGGGGAAAAAGGGCGTCGTGTTTGGCGTCGCCAACGCGCGATCCATCGCGTGGGCGATTTCGGAGGCACTGGCGGACGCCGGAGCCGAGTTGGCATTCGCCTACCAGACCGAACGCCTGCTTGAACCCGTCAAAAAAACCGTTTCCGCGTTGGGTGAACCATGTCTGGTTCAGTGCGATGCGACCGATCCGGCCCAGGTCGAGGCGGCGTACGAGACCGCCGTGTCCGCTCTTGGTGGACTGGACTTCGTCGTTCACTCGATCGCATATGCCGAACGAGACGACCTCGGCGGCGATTTTTCAAAGACCGGGATCGACGGCTTCAGGACGGCTCTTGAGGTCAGTGCTTACACGTTGATCCCGATAACGGCGCTGGCAGTTCCCCATATGGGAGAAGCCGGCGGCGCGGTGGTGACGATGACCTTTGACGCATCAGAGAAGGTGTATCCGGGTTACAACGTCATGGGCACGGCAAAAGCGGCGCTTGAGAACACGGTGCGGCAGCTGGCGGCCGAGTTTGGACCGAAGGCCATTCGCGTAAATGCCGTGTCCGCGGGTCCACTACCCACGCTCGCAGCACGCAGCATCCCCGGGTTCAACGAGATGCGGCGATCGCACGCAGCACGTGCGCCTATTGGCCGCAACATCACACACAAAGAGGTCGCCGACGCAGCGGTATTCCTACTCAGCGATCTTTCTACAGGGATCACGGGTCACGTGCTGCCGGTCGACGGCGGTTACGGGATCATGGGCATCTAAGTCGCCCTTTAAATCAACGCTCTGATTAGCTCTAAATAAAGGATAAGACATTGGCCGAGCCGACCGCCCCACTAACCGAAGCTGAATTGGACGCCATCCGACAGCTTGACACCCCCACCATATCCAACGCCCTCGAGCTAATAGACGGGCTTCGACCCTGGACAGACGGCTTCACAAGGCCCGAGATCATTTGTCGATTCCCGGAGTTCAAGACCGTCGTTGGCTACGCCGTGACCGTGGAAATTGCGTCCGCCGTGCCGGGCCGCAAATCTGTCCCACGCCCCGACTACTGGGATTCGATCGTCGCCCAGCCATATCCGCGCATGATCGTCATCCACGACCGGGATGAAAAACCCCTCGGATCGTTCTGGGGCGAGGTAAACGGCAGCGTTGCCAAGGGCCTGGGCGCCGTCGGGGTCGTCACAGACGGCACCGTTCGTGACCTTGATGAAGTCCGCGATATGGGATTCCAGTTCCTCTCGAAAGAGGTATGTGTCTCGCACGCTTACGTTCATGCAGAGGCGCTCGGCACGACGGTCGAGATCGCCGGAATGAAGGTCAGGCCGGGCGGCGGGATCGCTGCCGACAAGCGCGGCGCGATCCAGATGCCCCTTGAGGTCGCCAGGGATGTCCCAAGGTTGGCCGAGTTGATGAGCAAATACGAGGCTCCGATGATCAAGGCAGCGCAGGCTCCGGGAGCGACTCCGGCCACTCTCGCCGCGGCCGCTGCGGAACAGGCAAAGGTCAGAGAGAACAACGCGGCGTACTAGTACGTATAACGCACCGTGGGGAGTGGCCGCCACGACTCCGTTGCCTCGATCGGCTATGGATGCGAAGCGACGCTGGTCCACGGTGCGTGCCGCCGACGGCTTCGAAGGCTGGTCTGTGCCGGCGGCCAACAGCGTAAGGCGCAGCAACGCGCCGGAGCTGAATTAAAGCGACGATTCCACGCCCGTATTACGGCGTGGGAAGGTCAGCGGCGGCCTCTCCCCCGATATTTGCCAAGCGCGTCCGTTCCCGGCGATCTGACTACCGGCGTTTTCCGGCCGGTTCACGGTCGAACTCGGTCGTGAACTGAATGCCGAGAGCGGCTTCGGTCCGCTCCACGTCGAACACTTCACGCGCGCCGGGCGCTCCAACCAGGTGATACCGACGATAGCCGCTCATCTGCAACTTCAACGCGCCAAGGTAGGCTCGGCCAACGTCGTATCGGTCGATCCACGCGTCCTCTTTCATCGAACGCTCCCAGTCGTCGTCGCCCCACTTTGGGCGCCCCAGCTTCACATCCACGATGTCACCCAACTGCAGCCCGATCACGTCCATGCCGTAAACACCCGCAAACCACGCGCCGACCTCTTCTTGCAGGTGCTTGGTGAGGTCATAAATATCTTCAGGCTGGCCGCGGTAAGGGGTATCGCCCGTAACGATCTCGCCCGATGGATGAGGGACATGCGTCTCGGCGGACGCAATGAAGATCACACGCCTGATACCTGCTTCACGTGCGCAAGCGTGCTACGTACAGCGGCATGAATAACCGCGTCCTGCCCCTCCATCGCGGCCCTGACCTCGATGGAGTCCGTGATCGATCCCGGAGAGGTCTCAACCGTTGCGTTTTCTGCAACGTCCAGTCGCTCTACCGGGATGTCTGATCTCGCCAGATCAAAGGCATGAACCGCATGTTCAGAGGCCACGACCTCGGTCAGTGCCTTGCCAAGCCAGCCGCGAGCGCCCGTGATGAGAACCTTCATCTTCAAGCCCAACCGGGGGCGTGCATCAAGGAACTCATCATCGGCTGATCGTAATTTCTATGCATCGGTGTGTGAATGCCCTGTCATTTCCTGATCCCCAGGCAATGATGCTAAACGGATCGAGATTCTAAATGTCAGATCGGCCGCTCCCCCGCTAGGATGGCCCCCACCAATGTCATCTGAGCAATCCGAAGCCCTGTCTGAAGGCAACACGAGCCCACCGTCAGGCGATAAGCGCCCGACAGGGCCCGCAGGCGATAAAAGCCCCACGGGGGCCGACTACAACCGGTGGAAGCTGCGCGCCCTATTCGGGTTCGTCGGGTTCTACATTTTCGTTTACATGGGCCGATTTGCCCTGTGGCCGGCCGCACCGCTCATCAAAGAAGACCTCGGCTTTACGCACGTGGAGATCGGCATAGTTAACGCCGCCCTGCTGTGGGGATTCGGCCTGGGCGATCTAGTTCACGGACGAATGGCCGAGACGTACGGCCTACGCCTCTGGGTGATGATCGGGGCGATAGCCACGAGCGTTTTTGCCGTCATCACGAGCTTCGCAAACGGTATCTGGACCTTCGCAATCCCATGGGGTTTCGCCGGATTCGTGAACGCCAGCGCGTGGGGGCCCGGTGTGGCGTTGATCACCCAGTGGTGGCCCCGCACCCAGCGCGGGAAGGCTATGGGAGTAGTCGGCCTCGCCGCCGGTGGGGCCATGCTGACCATGTGGCTTGTCACCGGATGGGTGGCATCCGAGTGGGGCTGGCGCGCTGCGTTCCGATATCCACCACTCCTGATCGCGGTCGCAGGAATCGTCTATTTCCTTGTCGTACGCGACCGTCCCGCGGACGTTGGGCTGGAGCCGTACGAAGAGGATCCTGACTCATACACGGGCCGAGCTGAGGCGACCTCTGTCGATCAGCTCAGCGGTTTGAAACCGTACAAATTGCTGATGACGAACTGGCGCTTCGTCGCGGCTTCACACGTAAAGGGACTGGAGAATGTAGTCAGGTACGGCCTGACGACGTGGGTACCGATCTACTACTTCGAAGAGGGCGGGCTATCGATCGAATCCACGGTCCTGGTTACGGTGGCACTGCCGGTCGGATATCTCACAGCGCCGCTCGTCTCTGGCTACATTTCCGACAGGTTCCTCGGTAGTCGACGCCGCCCCATGACCCTGGCGTCTGCATTCATAAGCGCCGTCGTGCTTGTGATCATTGCGTTTGCTCCGGCCGACAACGAATTCCTGGGCGCATTTCTTCTCCTCATCGGCGGGTTCGCCATGAGCCTCACGCTCATCGCTGCGACCGCCGTGGACATCGGCGGTCGCCACATGGCGGCGACGGCGAGCGGCGTGTTGGACGCCCACGGATACCTGTACGCCGGTGCGCAGGCGCTCATCTTCAGCGTGATCCTGGACGCCAGCGGCAGCCCCTGGGAGATCGTGTTTATAGCGATGGCCATAACTCGACTGGTTTCGGCAGGAATCATCTGGAAGGTCCGCATCTGAGACGACCGTAGACTGCGTCGAGCGAACGGTTACGAAATCTGACGATCGGGAAGTCAGCTTCGTGAACCGGGTAGGTGTTCCATGAGGATTCCCCGGACAACGGACGAGATCACGCCGGAGTGGTTGACCACCGCTCTGCGCGCCGGTGCGATTCTGGGCGACGGCCGGGTGAAATCTGTCGAGTTCGAGCGGATAGGTATCGAGCTGGGGTTCACTACCTTGATCGCTCGGGCCACAGTCACGTACGCAGGTGAATCCTCAGATGCGCCGCGAACGCTGGTCGTCAAGTTGCCCTCGGACGTTCCTGAGACTGACGCGGCAGCCAGGCGATTCAGGGTAGGCGAGCGTGAAGTCCGCTTTTTCAAGAAGCTGGCACCGGAAATCGGCGTTCCAGTCCCCGAGTGCTACTACGCTGATAGCGATAGCGACAACGGTGATTTCGTACTCCTGTTGAAGGATCTGTCCGACGCCCGGCCCGGCGATGAAACGAACGTTACGCTGGAGGACGTAGAGCTTGTCGTTAAAAACATGGCACGGCTTCACGGGCGGTGATGGGACAGCGACCGGTTGTCGAAGTTGGACTGGATCTTTAGCTCGGCAGACCCGGAACGGGCGGCAAAGGCGGGGCAAACGTACCGGGCCTCGTGGGCAAAGATCTCGGACCGCATCGGCTCCGAGTTTCCAGTTGGCGTCTCTGACATAGCAGATCGTCTCGGGACTCACTTTGAGGAGGTTATGCGGCCGCTCGGTGAAGCGCCCGTAACCCCGATCCACAGGGACTGCCGGTTCTACAACTTGTTCTTCCAAGACAACGGTCAGCGCACTGAAGTCGTGACGATCGACTGGCAAACGCCATCGATCTCCCGCGGCGCAGCCGATCTCGCTTACCTCCTCATCTTCTGCCTGTCGGTGGAGGAGCGGCGCAAGCATGAGGAATCTCTCTTGAGCCTGTACCTCAGCGGACTCAACGGAGAAGGCGTAGACGACTACCCCTACGAACAACTGGTGCAGGACTACCGGCGTGGAATGTTCCGGTTTCTCGTCATTGGTGTGAACATGTTCGCGAATGTGGATTTCGACAACGAGGCCGGACGTGCTGTCATCGATATCGCCTTGCCGCGCCTCGCCGGCCTCACCGACTGGGACTGCGGCGCGCTGATCCCGGACTAGAGTCACTTGTAAACTGCGGCGCATGGCAAACAACTATGCGATTTTCGAACGTTTAACGGAGAAGTAGAGCCCTGGTAATTCCCCGGACGAGAGACGATTTCACCCCGGATTGGTTGACCGCCGCTCTACATGTGAACGGGCATTTGCCGGCGACGGCAATCGTGGATTCCGTGACGGTTGACCGCATCGGGCAGGGCCGTGGGTTCGCTGGATCAATCCGGAGATTGAGCGTCAGCTACTCCGGCGACTCAGAGGCGCCCACCACGATCGTTGCAAAGTCGCCCTCGGCCGACCTCGAGATACGCGATTACGCGGTCCGGGACGGCATGTATCGCCGGGAGACGATGTTCTACCGGGAGCTGGCAACGGAGTCCGGCGTTCGTGTACCTGACTGTTATTTTGCTGATCTGGACCCTGGTTCCGGAGACTTCGTTCTCCTGCTCGAAGACCTGGGTCTACTGGAGGAAGGCGATGAGATCGCCGGCTGTTCGTTTGAGCAAGCGACGCTCGTCGTACGCAGTCTCGCCCAGTTTCATGCGCGCTGGTGGAACAACGAGCGAGTTTCAGGTTTGGATTGGCTTGGGGGAGATAGCGACACCTCGACCGGAGCCAACACTCTTCAGACGCTCTACCTGGACGCATGGAGTCGTGCCACCGATACTCTCGCCGACATCTACCCACCTGAACTGTTCGTGATCGCAGAACAGTTCGGCCCTGGACTGGCCTCCGTCCTGCAAAAAGGAGCAACGGTCAATAAGACACTAAATCACGGCGACTGCCACCTCGGAAACCTGTTTTTCGGAGTCGACAACGTGGTCTTCACAGACTGGCAGAACGTCATGGTGACAAGCCCCGCACTCGACATCACCTACTTCATACAGGGCAGCCTGCCCGTTGAGACGCGGCGCACCCACGAACGTGAGTTCCTCGATATGTACCTGTCCACGCTCAGAGAAAACGGCATCTCCGGTTACTCGCATGACCAATTGATCGAAGACTACCGACGCGGTCTTTTGAGAACACTGATCCCGTCCGTCTTGTCCGTAGCGAACCTGGATATGGAAACACCGGAGTCTCGCGAACTCGTGCAGACCATCGGCGCACGTATGATCGGCATCGCTGACTGGGATTGCGGCGAGTTGATTCCGAACTAAAACTCGGCCAGAAAAACGAGATTGATATCAGACATGGCCCGAAAAGCCTCCGCGGGTCTATGATTGCGACCGCGGACTTTTGACACCCCTACTTCGTACAGGATTCCATTGGTATCTTCGGAAGGCGATTCGACTCCCGGGCTCAGCCTCCTTGAGGCGGCCCGACGCTCCGGCCTCGACATCCCAGAGGCTGCCGAGCCAACCGACAAGACTGTCGAGCTAAACGGCCTCAAGTTCCACTATCTGGACTGGGGCAATCCACACCTTCCTGACCTGCTCTTCCTCCACGGAACGGCGCAACAGGGCCATTCGTGGGACTTCGCCGCACTGGCGCTGCACGATCGATTCCACTGCGTGGCGTTGGATCAGCGCGGACACGGCGATTCCGAGTGGGACCCGAACGGCACGTACGGTGCACCGACATACGTCCCGGACGTTGAAGCTTTTGTGGACACCGTCGGATTGGAAGATTTTGTGATGGTCGGCCACTCCATGGGCGGCCGCAACGCTTACACCTACACCTCCCGGCACCCGGACAAGGTGCGCGCTCTGATCGTCGTAGACGCCGGGCCGCGCATGGAAGAGCCGGGCGGAGCACGTGTTCGCAATTTCATGTCCGGCCAGCGCGAGTTCGATACTTACGATGACCTTGTTGAGCGTGTCCACTCTTACCTCCCGGAACGCCCGATCGAGCAGTTGCGGGGAAGTCTGACCCACACCACCCGCCAGTTTCCGAACGGCAAGTGGTCATGGAAGTACGATCCCAACATCCAGCGGCCGGTTAATGGGCCAAACGACTCCGAAGATGCCCGCTGGGAGATACTTTCAAAAATTTCCTGCCCGACGCTATACGTGATCGGCGGCGACAGTGAGATGCTCACCCCGCCAAGTATCGAGCGCATGCTGAAGGTCATCCCTGGCAGCAAAGCTGAGACTGTGGAACGCGCCGGACACCTGGTGCAGGGCGACAACCCGTCCGGATTCCACGCCGCTGTCTCGCCGTTTCTAGAATCTCTTCCCGCTTCCAAGTAGTCCCAGGAGCCATCAGCCACGTCTACCCCCAACGAGACACGCCCCGCAGAAGAGCCTCCTGAAGAGGCCTCATCTGCGGAAAACGCCGGTGTAGAGCTTCAGCAAAAACCGAGGTTCTTTTACGGCTGGTGGATCGTCGGTTATGGCGGGCTCGTTCAGGCATACGCGTCCGGCGTTTTCTGGCAGGGATTCGGGGCGTTCTTTACGCCGATAGTTGAAGCGTTTGGTTGGAGTCGTGGGGCTACAGCTTTGGCGCTATCGTTCAATCGAATCGAGTCCGGGGGGATGTCGATAGTCGTCGGACTTCTGCTCGACAAATACGGCCCGCGCAAGCTGATGGCGTTCGGGCTATTCGTCACAGGACTTGGTTTCATCGGCATGAGCCAGATGCAAAATCTGTGGCACTTCTACGTCGTCATGGCGGTACTCACC
>Ga0114993_10005872_pt1 | contig 11701 bp, 10 predicted proteins | sample ArcticOcean_MG_C_FD_87042 | JGI IMG/M metagenome (GOLD analysis project Ga0114993, IMG submission 87042) | Marine microbial communities from western Arctic Ocean - ArcticOcean_MG_CB2_150 | ecosystem: Environmental > Aquatic > Marine > Oceanic | place: Arctic Ocean: Canada Basin | collected...
ACGAGCATCGAAAATGTCATATCCGGTCCCATCAATTTCCCCAAACATATGCTATCCCCTATGCACTAAAAGTAGTATCCGGTAACGTATCACTCATACACAACCTATAAGCTAGTTATGTCTTGGTGATAGCTATTAGTTCCAGTAACAAAAATCCTTGCCAATCATGCCATGCCAAAAAACGCCGTTTATGTGAGTAAGCATGCCTGTCTGTCGGGAGACCACCTACTAAACCTGTTCGTAGATTGGCGTAATAATTGCCCGACCAACCATTGTGCTAAACATATTGAACCCGCATACTGTAATCAATACTCCTTCATTGATCAGCAGTGTTTCTACATTTAACAGATTGTACGGCAAATATATATCGATGAGGGCAATGCCCGGATGATGGTCCAGAATCCAGATAACCAAATAACCCGGCATCGTTCTTTAAATGCTTGGCTCCCTCAGTCAACATTACATTTTTCTGAGTTCTGGCACCGGTACCAAGCGCTGCAATCTCTAACGGAATATCATCAACAACCCAGTGCCAAAAACCACTTTCTATCGATGCATCAGGATCAAAACAAGTAACCGCGAAGCTCTTTGCATCTTCTACCGCGGCACCAAAGATATCAGAAACTTGGGCTATCTCCAGCATCTCACCATCGTTGATATCGGTACTACTAACCCGAAATGTCGCTACAGATGGAAAAAATTCTAAGGTCTGGGTGGGTTATTCATGTCGTTTTCTAATCTTTATAAAAATTAACGCAGGAATAATAATGATAAGCGAAGAATAACATTGTAAAAAATGTGTGTGCGAATGCGTTTCATCTAGACTTAATCGCTCACAAAGCCGGACACTTCCCGAAGTTAATAACAAACGGTACAACCATGTTTTCCATAATATAAGGGCCGCCTAACGAACTGGTCATAAGCCCCCACCCTCTATTGTGAATGCCCATAAAAAGCGACAACAACTGCAGAGGGGAACACCGTTACTAGCGGTTCTCATCAGATATGAAAAAGAACTTCTTGATATTATAGATTCCTTGAAAACCAAGATCAAAGACACCGAAAAACTACCTTTATGTTGATTTTCTAAAAACGGGAGAACGCAAAGTACGCCTATCATCACTTATGCGAGTGAAGAGATTGTGCGAGCAGCCGATACTCTGCTACATCGAAAGTGCGTTTTTGTGTATAAAAACATCGCTTCAAGCAGGTTAAGCATTTGCCCACTTAGTACATATATATCAATAAAAAATATTTATATAGGGCACCCAACACGATGAATGATCAGAGAAATTCAACCAAATATATTGATAACTAGCATAAGTGCCGATTATGAACAATGTCGTAATGCTTTTCGACAATGGGCTGGCAAAGATTCCTGGTATTCTGGACCACGCGTATAGCTGTACCGGAAGAAGATACAGCACGATCCGATCAAAACCAGTGGAAGCCAACGGTATCGCTAGTAGCGATAAAACAGACGTCCAAGTTACAACAGACCAAACTGGATGGGTGATGACCGGACTATGGCGATAATGCATTAGAAGTAAAATTCCAGCCGGAAGAGAATTCATCAATACGCGTGGAATTGCACCAGTTGACAGGTATCTGCTTGTCTCCCAGTTGAAATATACATCTAAAATTCCTGCATTCGTCCTTGCTATATACAAGCCGAAACCCGTAATTACTATTAAAGTCAGAATAAACGTTGGTCGATGTTTCTTGTATAAATAAATCAGCATTAATGGGGAAAATGCCATTAATGAAATATGGAATAATGAGCCGGCTAGGATCAACGCGCTATATCGCCAAGGCCGATGTTGTTCTATTTGCATTAAGGCGATAACGAGAAAACCGATAGCGATACCCTGACGTACATACCCCATCGAAACAACCACAAAAAGATAGGGCACGGCAATTAGGCAGGAAAGCCAGGGCAATGGTTGTGCTCGACAAAAAGAAAAAATAGCCCAACAAAAAAAAGTTGCACACATTAGGTTAAAGCCATAAAAACCCATGTTTGTCTGTCCGGAAATCCAAAGTAGCGCAAACCAGGCAGGACCCCTGCTGATGCGGTTTATCGCTAACAACTCAGAGAATGGAATTAAGCGCCACGCTTCATAGGTCGAGTAATATCCATACCAATCACAACCAACTTCGTGTCGAAAACCGAGAATAAAAATGAATATGGCGGCAACCGCTATCCACGCGATCCGATCAATAGCAGGGTTAAGTCGTGACTGTGTTAAATGAAAAAATGTTGGTAATGCAAAAAGAATCCAGTACGTGGTCATGATTGGCTAATTAGCATGAAAAAATAAAATTAAAGCGCTTAAAAAATAATCGAAAACCCAAGGCGGTCATCTTTTTGTGGAAAAATCCGCAACTCCCACCTCACATAGAAGCTTCTGCCCTCTATACAAAACATAATATTTTTTCTTTTTACAGAAATAATTTCTTGCCTCCATTGCCTAAACTGCCAGGTGGTGATTGATCCGGAATGATGTGTACCATCTGCAGTCTGGACAGTAATCCTTTGATCTATAGCCCAAGAATTTCTTTTGATCATACCAACGGCAATGTTTTTCTTTAACTCAATCAACCTGATTACCATGGTAATTTGACCTACTTTCGAATTATGATCATCAAGGAAATGACAAAATACTGATCGTAGCATCACTGACCTGCCCCAGGATTCAGGGAGTTGTCTGCCAGATTCCACCGCTGGCACAATGCACACTTCTGAAAGGTGTCACACTTCAAAAACAACTGGTGTGTCTTTATTCCAAATGTACGGAAGATGTAAAGACTGCCATTATATGTTACATAAGTAGTTTTAATTGTGAAATCGACTTTTCTGTTTCATTATAAAAACACCTTTATGACTAAAGGGCTGCTGCATAAAATAGCTTCCGATTAGAGCGCTAGAAACACTTAGTTGGAGCGCTATACGAATAAACTCTGATTCCTTCCTTTCAGTTGAAATAATGTTTTTAGAAAAATAACCCAGGACGAACAATATATGAAAAAACTTCACCTTCGGTCGGCAGGAGAGTGCCGCTACGATATCATATCTCTTGGTGAGGTGATGCTTCGACTTGACCCAGTAGAGGGTCGTATCCGCACAACTCGTCAATTCCAAATCTGGGAAGGTGGCGGAGAATACAATGTTGCAAGAGGCCTACGACGCTGTTTCGGTAAACGAGTTGCTGTTGTAACAGCCTTTGCCCGCAATGAAGTGGGTCTTCTGATGGAAGATCTGATCCTTCAAGGAGGTGTGGATACAGAACTAATCAGATGGGTTGAGTATGACGGCATTGGGCGAACCGTGCGAAATGGATTGAATTTCACTGAACGGGGTTTCGGCGTCCGGGGCGCCATCGGCTGTTCCGACCGTGGAAACACAGCCATATCGCAGCTAAAAGTTGGTGATATAGATTGGGACTATATCTTCGGAGAATTAGGTGTACGTTGGTTTCATACTGGCGGTATTTATGCCGCACTGTCAGAAACAGCCGGAGAGATTATTGTAGAGGCCGCACTTGCTGCAAAAAAATACGGGACAGTTGTGTCTTTTGACCTCAACTACAGGCCGTCCCTGTGGAATGAATTTGGCGGTCTAGAAAAATGTCGAGCAGTGAACCGAGAGATCGCCAAATATGTTGATGTGATAATTGGCAATGAGGAGGACTTTACAGCTTGTCTCGGTTTTGAGATGGAAGGAGTAGATAGCGCCCTAACTAACTTGGATGTGGACAGTTTTTTCGGGATGATTAAACAGATAGTTACAGAGTTCCCTAATTTCAAAGCGGTAGCGGCAACGCTACGCTCTGTTCATACAGCAACAATCAACGACTGGGGTGCAATCTGTTGGGCTAACGGAGACTTTTATAAATCCACTCATCGGATTGGCATTGAAATACTAGATCGAGTAGGTGGTGGTGATAGTTTCGCTTCAGGTTTGATCTACGGACTAATGGAGTTTGGAGACCCAGCACGCGCGGTAGAGTATGGAGCAGCGCATGGCGCTCTAGCAATGACTACTCCCGGGGACACGTCGATGGCCTCATTGCATGAAGTAGAGAAACTGGCTACGGGGGGAAATATACGAATCAACCGATAGGAATTGGGCTGGCACTGCACACCAGGTGCGAAATGCCATCGAAAAGAGCAAGCCGACACTCTAATAATTCACCTATTCAATCTTGGTTTAAAACATAGTGTTTTGATAGAATTCAACTCTATTGCTTGCCTGGATTTATTCTCGGGTGATATGGATATACGTAAATGGTATCATTTTCCCGATGGGTTAGAGTCGAATTGCAATTTAAGGTTTTTTAAGTCGGGCAATCAAAAAATGGATTTGCAAGTTGTATCATTCATCAAAAAACAGCACCACGAGCCGTAACGGTCCAAACAGATTCAACAAGGTCACCACGAACACCAATATACCAATCATGAAGGTTAACTGTGGGATCACAGTGCCCCGGGATCAGGCGGACCTTTTCTCCCAAAGCGTATCGACGAGTAGAATTAGAGAGATCAAGAACTCCATGTTCATCGGAAGGTGTATGGTAATTTACAGTCCAGTCGTCAGCAACTAGAGGCATCCCCGCATCAAATGCTAAAGACTTAAGTCCAGCGTCAACGACTACGTAGTCACTATGTACGGCACTCATAACCGTTGTGTAAACGAATAAACTATGGCCGAATTCACTAGCAGTTTTTCCATCGGAATTTTTATTCCGCGCGTAGTCTGCGTCCATGAAAGCGTAGGATCCTGGCTGTAATTCAGTGAAGATGTTGCTTGCCCCCTCAAATTGCCATGTCCCAGTTCCGGCTCCTGTTACATTTTTACAAGTAATGCCATGCTCCTTGAGCAACTCTATCGTTTCTTTTAAATAACCTGATATAACGGAAGAAGCATTTTCCCTATCGCCAAACTCGCGCTGATTCTGTGCAGTACCTTTATACGCTTGGAGACCGAGAAACTTTAAATTTAGCGACTGCGTTATTTGTGTAGCCAACTCTAATGTAGGCTCACCCGATGGCACACCACAACGCTCACCGCCTACGTCTACCTCGACCAACACGCCTACCTTGGTGTTTCGACTTGCTGCGCAGGCATTAAGGTCCGAAATATTTTGTGCGTTGTCAACACAGATAGTGAGCTCAGAACGCATGGAGAGCTCAACGAAAAGATCTAGCTTTCTTTTTCCTACCACCTGATTGGTAATTAAAATATTATGAATCCCAGCATCTATGAGGCATTCTGCTTCGGATACTTTTTGGCAGCATACGCCGACTGCACCACGCGCTATTTGCGCTTGTGCAACATCTGCGGATTTATGCATCTTAGCGTGAGGCCGAAGGCGCACGCCCAAAGATTTTGCATTATCTGCCATTTGATTCAGGTTTGACTCGAATATCTCGAGATCAATCAGTAGTGCAGGAGTATCTATTTCCGTCAATGTCATTCCCACGTCAGCCGGGGCTCTTTTTATCATAAGTCACTGCTCCTTTCGATATAATTAGACTATAGAGTTAGAAAATTTGTTTGTATAGTAATTACGATAACGTTTGGCAAACCAGGAATATTTTTTAATCTTAAGCGAAGTGAGAAATGAAAATAAGTCCCCCGATTTTCCTAGCCTTTCAGATCCCCGTCACTACCTGATTGAATAATGACAGGAATCTACCCAATTGTTCGGTTGATCGCTGCCTTGTTAATGATGACATTATCAGGGTCCGCAATCTACGCCTCGGTAATGATACTAGAGCCAGCGGCACTGGAGTTTAAGGTGGGTCGGGGAGTCAGTTCGTTACTCTTCGCCATGTTTCAGTTCGGCTTTGCGTTTGGTGGAATAGTTATGGGTCGACTTGCTGATCGCGTAGGCATTATGATGCCGGCGGTGATTGGCAGCATAGCAATTCCCGCTGGGTTTTTTGCCGCTTCCCATTCTGACTCGATAGTTCAAATTGGCATTTCCCTAGGCTTCCTTTGCGGGTTTCTTGGTACGTCATTTTCATTTGCTCCGTTGATTGCAGATATTTCTCACTGGTTCACTCGCCAGCGGGGACTGGCTGTCGGAATCGTATTTAGCGGTAGTTATATTGCCGGTGCTATCTGGCCCCCGGTGCTGCAACACTATTTCGATACACAGGGGTGGCGAGAAACCTTTAGCGATCTTTCTCTCGTTATTCTCTGCACCATGCTGCCCCTGTCTGCATTTCTATTCCGAAAATCTCCACGAACTACAAACAAAGTCATGCTCGAAAATCAAGCCGATCAACGCCCACTTGATATGACACCAAGAAAATTACAAGGCCTTATCTGTGCCGCTGGTTTTGGGTGCTGTGTAGCCATGGCAATGCCACAAATTCACATCGTACCGTACGTTATGGATCTTGGGCATCCAGCTATTCGCGGCGCGCAAATGCTTGGACTCATGTTAGGTTTTGGCATATTTAGTCGAATCGGTTCGGGATGGCTGTCAGACCACATTGGTGGTTTACGCACCTTACTGATAGGTTCAGCTCTACAGGTGTCGGTGTTGATCGCTTTTTTAACGAGAGACAGTTTAACTTTTCTTTATGCTCTCTCCATCGCGTTTGGTTTGTCACAGGGAGGCATCGTACCTTCTTACACCATGATTCTGCGCTATTTTTTCCCAGCCGGAGAGGCCGGATGGAGGATCAGTATGTCTTTCCTCTTTACGCTAGCCGGCATGGCCTTTGGTGGATGGATTGCTGGCATCTTATATGACCTAACAGGTTCCTATACTGCCGCTTTTATCAACGCGATCGTATTCAACATAGTAAATCTATTCATCGCTGTAAATTTACTTCGAAGAGATCGAATATCGATGCCTAAATATATAGGGTCGTCTTGAAGTTAGTGCAATGAAAAAAACTTTCGGATTACCGAGTTATTGCGTCCGCATTCCTAACGCAAGGCTCATAATCAACTTACCTGGTCATACAATCGGAACGAAATACCAGTCAATTTGGTAATAGATTCCAATCGACTAGACTCTGCCATGTAACTTTTTGTTGGGGCATCGACATTTGATGATTGGGGTTCGAATGGTCAATGCAAACCATTAATTCTGGAGTCATATTGCCCGGCAAATTAAAAATGATGCCCGTAGATACTTTGTTGAATGAGGTAACAGGACCGGATCCAAGGCCAAGAGAATGAGTCGCTAAAAGTATGGTTTGCATTGCGGTTCCAACGTCCAGAAAGGCAGCTGGATCAGCGCCCTTGACTTTCTGTTTCGAATATTTTTTCCAATCGGCGCAGATGATGATCTGCCTGAGGACGTTGAAGAATGCCTGGTGAAACCATGCGTAGTAACTTAATGATTAGGCCATCTTGAGCTGCTACAAACCATAGAAATCTTCGATTTCCAACAACCTTCCCTGTTATTTTTGGGCTAACTTTGACCACCACCCATCATTCCTTAGCGATCCACTTTTTGGTAAAAGAAGTAATAAATAAATGGCATTTATGGATACTAGACTTTGTATAGCCAAAAAATGGTATGCTTAGCTTTGACGCTATGATTAACTAATAACAATTCTACCTAAGGATTAGCATCCCATCTTCCGCCGTAATCCACCCAAATCAGTAACCGTGTATCTGCCTTGACCGCTCTTCCCAAATTATTCTGCACCTTAAGCAGTCGCCTTCTCATGATTACTTTACAGACGGAGTAGCAATGAATATTACATTTATTGGCGCAGGATATGTTGGGCTCGTTTCGGCCGCGTGTTTTGCAGAAGTTGGCCATTCAGTTTTATCCATTGATCGAGACAAGAAGAAGATTGGGAGCCTGACCCTCGGGAAAGTGCCATTTTATGAAAAAGGACTGTCGTCAATGGTATCTCATGGTCTCAAATCTAATACGCTGCGCTTTTCGACCGCTGTCTCTGAAGGAGTGAGTTTTGGTGACGTCATTTTTATTGCCGTCGATACCCCTCCAAGGAGCGATGGGTCAGCTAATCTTGACAATATATTTGATGTTGCAACAGCTATAGGAGAGGGAATTAAAAAATCTAAGGTCATAGTTGTAAAGTCAACAGTCCCCGTGGGCACATCATCCAAAATTCGCACTATTATTCAAAAACAGTTAAATATTCGCTCAATTGCATTAGATTTTTCTTTGGCATCTGTTCCAGAATTTTTTAAGGAAGGCTCCGCTATCAAGGATTTTCAAAAACCGGATCGAATAGTCATTGGAACAGATTCGGAATCGAGCGCTAAGTTTTTAAGAGATCTCTATGCTCCTTTCAATAGAAATCATGAACGCATAATTCCTATGGACATTCGTTCAGCCGAACTAACAAAACAAGCTGCCAACTCTATGCTGGCAACCAGAATATCGTTTATGAATGCGATGGCAAATATTGCAGAGAAAGTTGGGGCGGATATTGAATTAGTCCGAAAAGGTATTGGTTCTGACCCTCGCATTGGATATCACTTTCTTTATCCTGGCTGTGGATATGGAGGATCTTGTTTTCCAAAAGATACGCAAGCGCTTCAACACATCGCTTCTGAGCAGGGGTACAATTTTGAGATTTTGAATGCAGTTCATAATGTGAATGAAAAACAGAAGCTTGTTTTGGTAGAAAAAATTACAAGTTATTTTGGAAATGATCTAACCGGAAAAATCCTAGCCGTATGGGGATTGACCTTCAAACCTGAAACAGATGATCTGAGAGAAGCTCCAAGTCTGACAATAATCCCGGAATTGATAAAGAGGAATGCTACAGTGACGGCCTTTGATCCACTTGGGATTGAAAATTTCCGTAAATCCTGCGAGATGTCGGCTAGTGTTTCTTTTGGTAAGAATCCTTATGACATCTTAACTAACGCAGATGCTTTGGTAGTTTTAACAGAATGGAATGTATTTAGGAGGCCCGATTTCGATCATATCGCGAACAAAGTCCGAGGACGCGTTATTTTTGATGGTCGAAACGTATTTGACCCCCCGACATTACATAAACTGGGATTTACCTATTTCGGTATTGGAAGATGAAGTAATTGGATAGACATTACGTAGACCTCTTTAGAGAAAGAGTCGATCTAAGGTTCAAATAAAAACAATAAAAAATACATCTAACGCTTTATCGCTGACTTTCTCTCCTGTAGTGCTCGCTGAAACCTAATATTCTTGATAAGGCTTATATAGATCCCACTTTAACAACGCACTCAAGAACAACAGAAACGCTCCACGCATCCACCTCCTGTTAGGCTGCACGTTTTCGCTCATGCGCCCGTAGCAACTTTTTCCTGATACGAATTGTCTCAGGAGTCACTTCCACAAGTTCGTCATCATTAATGAATTCAAGCGCATACTCTAATGTAGTTTGTATTGGGTTGATCAAAATAATATTTTCATCGGTACCCGAAGCGCGAATATTCGTTAATTGTTTCGCCTTCAATGGGTTTACAGTTAAGTCATTATCTCTAGTATGGATCCCGATCACCATACCTTCATAAACGTCTGTGCCGGGTCCAATAAACAGGCGCCCACGTTCTTGCAAATTGAACAGCGCATAGGCCAGAGAGCGGCCCTTTGCCATCGATACCAGCACTCCATTATTTCGGTCTCCGAGAGAACCTGTTATTCTAGGCCCGTAGTGATCAAACGCATGATACATTAATCCAGTACCACAACTGATGCTCAAGAATTCGGGCCGGAACCCGATCAAGCTGCGACTTGGCGCAATACAATCCAGACGTACTCTACCCCGCCCATCTGGAACAATATTTCTCACTTCTGCTCGACGCTCTCCTAACCGCTCCATAATCTTCCCCTGAAACGCATCCTCGATATCTATTGTCAAAGCCTCGAATGGCTCTAAAACATTACCGTTTTCCTCACGAAAAATTACTTCAGGTTGAGAAACAGCTAGCTCAAATCCTTCTCTACGCATATTTTCAATCAGTATGGAGAGATGCAGCTCACCGCGCCCCGATACCCGAAACTTATCCAGATCAGCCATTGGTTCGACTCGCAATGCTACGTTATGAAGGAGTTCTCTTTGTAAGCGCTCCCGTAAATTTCGACTAGTTACAAATTTGCCTTCGCGACCTGCGAACGGTGAATCGTTAACCTGAAAAGTCATGCTTAATGTTGGTTCGTCTACCCTTAAAGGAGGGAGCGCTTCAACACTCCTGAAATCACAAACAGTGTCCGAGATGCGTAGGTCATCAATTCCTATTACAGCGACAATGTCCCCAGCTGATGCTCGCTCAAGCTTGATTCGTTCTAACCCGTGAAAACCAAGAATTTCGAGCACTCGCCCGTTGCGCTCTACAGAATCTGCTCCTACTACCTTAACCGGAGTATTGGTGGTTATCGTTCCCCGCTTGATCCGTCCAATACCTATAACTCCCACATAACTGGAATAATCCAATGCACTAATCTGCATCTGAAAAGGACCATCCGGATCGACTTCTGGTGGTGGAACGTGCGACACAATTTTCGAAAAAAGAACTTCCATGCCAGACCCGGAATTATGCAGTGTATCAACGCTACACCAGCCCTCCAATGCAGAAGCGTAGATTACTAGAAAATCAAGCTGTTCATCCGTTGCGCCCAACCTGTCAAATAGCTCAAAGGTTTGTTCGACTACCCAATCCGATCGAGCGGTCGGGCGATCCACTTTATTTACAATCACAATTGGTTGGAGTCCGCGTTCCAAGGCTTTCTGCGTGACAAAACGTGTCTGCGGCATTGGGCCTTCTACGGCATCCACCAACAACAAAACCGAGTCGACCATCGAAAGCACTCGTTCAACTTCTCCGCCAAAGTCTGCATGACCCGGTGTGTCAATGATATTAATTCTCCAATCTCGCCACTGGATTGCAGTGTTCTTTGAAAGTATCGTTATGCCTCTTTCTCTTTCAAGGTCATTTGAGTCCATAATCCGGTCGAGCATCTCACCATGACTAGAAAGCGTACCCGACTGACGCAACAGTTGATCCACTAGGGTTGTCTTGCCATGGTCAACATGCGCAATAATCGCAATGTTTCGTAGGAAGTCCTGAGAAAGTTTCATGATTTAATTGAAGTAATAAGGCCACAGCCAGTTGAAGTCGGGAGCGAATTATAGAGCTTCTAGAAAGGACAAACTACGTGACTCTCCGATTACAGAAAAAAACTAAACCTCAAACCATATAATTATTTATGTTGAGTGTCTTCAAAGATAACTGCATGGTCAGCGTCAAAGTCCAGTTGCCTCCTCCATTCCCAACATCAGGTTAATCGATTGAATCGCAACACCTGAGGCCCCCTTTCCAAGATTGTCAAGCAATCCAACAAGTAATAGGTGTCCTGCTAGATTCGGAAAAACATGAAGTCGGATTCGATTGGTGTTATTGAGACTAGTTGGATCCAGGGTCCATTCATCAATAGATTCACCATCTGTCAGAGCGGCTACCTCCACAAAAGGTTCATCTTGATAACGCTCTGCAAGAGCGTTCCAAATACTCATCCCAGTCACTCCTGATGGGAGTAAACTCTTATGAATAGGCACCTGAACTCGCATGCCACAAACGAAGGGACCAACAGACGGCACAAATTGTGGAGCGGTTAGAAGGCCAGAGTAACGCTGCATCTCAGGCACATGTTTGTGGATCCTACCCACAGAGTAAGGTGCCTCAAAGACATGCTTCTGCAATCCAATGTTC
>Ga0114993_10005878_pt1 | contig 11696 bp, 13 predicted proteins | sample ArcticOcean_MG_C_FD_87042 | JGI IMG/M metagenome (GOLD analysis project Ga0114993, IMG submission 87042) | Marine microbial communities from western Arctic Ocean - ArcticOcean_MG_CB2_150 | ecosystem: Environmental > Aquatic > Marine > Oceanic | place: Arctic Ocean: Canada Basin | collected...
ATGAAGACAAACTCTCCCTTGCAGAATTGATTGTTGCGAAACAACGAAATGGTCCAACTGGAACAATTAGAATGACATGGGAGGCAAGTTGCACAAGGTTTTATGACCTAACTGAAGCGACGGATTCCGCAGGAGAGGGAAATTACGCAGCAGTTGTACCACACGGTTCCTCAAAAGACCCGTTTGCAGACGATGACTTTTCCGATTTGACGATTTAACCAACTGAATTCCAAATGGTGATACCAACTAAAAAGCACACATAGAGCGAAACAAGCACTCTGCCTTCTTTTGCTTTGACACGTGCGTCGGTCGTCATTTTCCATGCAAGTAGAGTAAAGCACAACATTGCTCCAAGATATACCCAAGGTTCAAGCCCTTGTGGTATTGCAATTGGTTGGATGAGCATCGTAATTGGAAGCACAAAGAGAACGTTGAACAGATTTGATCCAATCACGTTTCCAACAGCGAGATCGGGGTGATTTTTTTTTGCAGCAATAATTGTTGTCACAACTTCTGGCAAACTTGTTGCGATGGCAACAACGGTTCCACCAATGACTACTTCGCTGATGCCAAGATTTGTTGCAAGCGAGACTGCGCCAAGTTCAGTTGCTTTCCCACCAATACCAAGGAGGAACAGCCCCCCAACGAGCATTGCCCAAGCCGCTGTGGCGGAGCATTGTACATCTGGTGTTATATCGCCACTTTGCTTTGCGAGTTTAGATTCACCCCTTCCAAGTTGAAACCATTTCCACATCGAGAAGCAAAACAACAATAAAAGTAGAATTGCCCATGGCCAGCCAAGACCCTGCAACGAAGTTGGTGCTGAACTTGAGGAAGCAGCCCATGTGATGAGGACGACAACCCCCGTGACTGCGACGAGCCATGGAAATTCCCATCGGATAATTTGACCAGTCACGGGCAACCGGCAAATCAAAGCGCCGATACCAAGTACCAATCCTATGTTTGCTATGTTTGAGCCGATGATATTGCCAAAGCAGAGATCACCATGACCGTTCCATGAAGCGACGGAGTTCAGTGCCAATTCTGGCGAACTTGTGCTGAAGGCAACGATGGTCAGTCCAATAACTAGTGTGCTGACTCCGAGGCGTTTTGCGATTGCAACGCCTCCTTCAACGAGGAGGTTTCCACCAACTATCAGCAGGATGATGCCAACTAAAAGTGAAACTGGGTACCAATTTTGGGCAAAGGTAGTGATTGAGTCCATATGAAAGGCGAATTGTACGGATGTTCGTGGAGATGGGTATCATAAAATACCGAGCAATCTGATACGTTCTTATACGTTTTCCATAAGTCGCCTCTCATTTATGTCTATTTCACTCGAAAAACAAGAATTACACGATACGCTTGCAGCAGCAGCAACAGGCGATGAGATTGCATGGAGAAAGATCATTGATGCATATTCATACCGTGTTTTTGCGTTAATCAAATCAAAATGTGGGGATGATGAACTTTCAGAAGAAATCACACAATCGACGTTTTGTACTATTGCTGCAAAACTTGCTGACTATACCGAATCGGGTAAATTCGTCTCTTGGCTCTTTCAAATAGCAGTCAATCGCCTTCGAGATGAGATGCGACGGCGGAAAAGGCACGCAGTACCCATGGCAAATGAAACCATCGGCCTACTTGCAAGCGGAGTGAGTAATCCAGACTGGGCAGAGGCAGATGAATCCAAAATGCTCGTGGGACGGCTCAGGGAGGCCATCTGCCAACTTTCCGATGCCGATCAAGACATGATTCATATGCGACACTCTGCTGGGATGAGTTACAAACAAATAGCAGACGTCCTTGGTGAGCCCCTTGGCACGGTTTTAGCCCGCCAGCATAGGGCTTTGGCAAAATTGAGAAGTTTGATGGATTGCGCAGGCAAAGAAGAAAATGATGCTTTAAGGGGGCAATCAACGTCGTAGTCAAGGCGTTTAACTGATTCCTGATATGAAAAACGAGAACCGACAGTTCGATGCTCAAGAGCAGCAAATGGAAGAAGCCCTTTCAAGTGCTTTGTCTGATGCAGTGCAAGCACCCGAGAACTTAGCCGATCGAGTGATGGCTGCCTCAGCGCCTCTCTTGGTACAGGGTTCTGAACTTGATGCGTTACTAGCACTTGCAACAAACGCTGAAGCACCCGAGGGTCTTGCCGATCGAGTGATGGCAGCTTCGGTACCACTTCTTGCACAAACGTCTGCATTCGAAGAACTGCTTGACGCCGCGACAAAAGTGGAGGTGCCCGAGGGTCTTGCAGATCGCGTTATGTCTGCATCGCTTAAAGAATTACGTGGTGAATCACCAGTCATCGCACGTGTTGGTTTTGCTCTCAAGATGCAACGGCTTGCGCTCGCGGCATGTGTTGTTTTTGCAGTGCTCGTTGCGATTCAAATGGATGTGAACACACCCACAAAAATTGTTCTACAACCCAATCAACTCTTAAGCGCAGAAGAAGAAGGATATTTACTCGAAGATTTAGATCTTGGCGACTATACGTATCTTGCAGATGCGCGAGAACTTAATTTTGCGGAACTCTCAACAGAACTCACCGGGCTTCAACAAGACCTTGAGTTGTGGCAATACGGATTACTCACAGAGTAAGGGAGAACGTACATGCAACATGCAATCGTACTTGGTACTTCGATGATAATGACTATGGCTTCCTTGGGATTTGTTGCACCAGACAATTGTTGTTATGAAGGATCATGCGTCGCGTTACTCTGTTTGATGCAACCCTCTCCACCCGAAATGGAATTTGGGCGTAAACCTAAACCTGATCGCCGAAGAATTGTTGATCCAGAGGGTCGTGGCCCTCGAGGAGAAAGGTCCAAGTTGGACAAAATTCCACCGCGAACGGTTGATCGGGTCATGGAAATAGCCAAGGAACTTGATCCAGAATTTGCTGAACAACTTAAGAATATGTGCCACGATGACCCCGAAGCGTTTAAGAACTTAATTCGAAGGCAGGGAAGAAAACTCGGATCTCTTGTGCAACTTCGTGAATCGGATCCCGACCTGTTTGAAGTGAAACTGAACGAATTGAAAATTGATGCTGAGATTTCCATCGTCACAAAATCGATTCGGGTGTTGGGTGTTGACGAAGCAGTGTCACAAGCACAAATCGCTACTCTCCGTGGTTTGGTTAGGGCAAAGACCGCGTTACGGATACGCGTGCAAACATTGAGCATCGACCGTCTTGAAAAACACATCGCTGCACTTCGCGAAAAAATTGCGAACACGAGTGCTCGATTCGACGAAGTTGTCGAAGAACAAGTTCAACAACTCCTCAACTCCACAAAACCACCACCTTCCGACAAATAATAAACTGACCTAGGGTGAGTTTAATCCTCGAGTCGGGTACCATTTCTCTATGGTGCCTTTGTGGATAATACAAAAAAAATTTAGATTCTTCTTCACAGCCACTTTACTCCTTGCATGCATCATCGGCTTTGGTTGGTCAATGTCCGACAACGGACAAGGTCGAAGGTTTGAAAGAACAAACGTTCAAGTGGCACTGCACCCACCAAGCTGGACAGTACAAGAGAACGAGGAAAAGGCGTTCACTATTTTCGGTACAGATCAACTTGGCAGAGATTTATTTGCTAGGTGCATCGTTGGTGGTGCAATCAGTATCGCAGTTGGTATTGCAGCAGCGTGCATCGCAGTTGTCTTAGGCACACTTTGGGGTACCATCGCGGGAATTCGCGGCGGGCGAGTCGATTCCGTAATGATGCGTATCGTTGACGTGCTCTATGGTCTACCTGCAATCATGCTCGTTGTCCTGATCACTGTCGCTGTGAATGGCTTAGTTGAGCAGGGGGCAATTACTTCACCTCCACTTCGTGAACTTATCAACGTTGTTGCATTGCTTGTTGCAATTGGTGCAGTCAGTTGGCTCACGGTTTCAAGAGTCATTCGCGGTCAAGTGCTGAGTTTACGATCAAGACCATCTTTCGATGCAGCGAAAACAATCGGTGTTGGTCGAATTCGATTATTCACGCACCATCTTCTACCAGCGATTCTTGGCACGATCATCGTCTATGCAACACTGACAGTACCAACAGCAATACTTGCAGAAGCATTTTTAAGTTTCTTGGGAATTGGCGTCCGTGAACCCCTTCCAAGCTGGGGTAACTTAGCCGCAGACGGTTTAAGTCAGCTTAACACCGTGCATTCACGTTGGTGGCTATTACTCTGGCCCTGCGTCCTCATCGCTGGGACCCTTGTTGTGATCAACACCGCAGGGCAGCAATTACGACGTCGCATAGATCCTAAGCAAAGGGTGGTTTCGAATGCTTGAAGTGAACAATCTTCGCATCTCATTTGGTACACACAACGCAGTTTGTGGGATTAACTTTTCACTTGAACACGGTCAATCGCTTGCAATTGTTGGTGAGTCTGGAAGTGGAAAAAGTGCAACAGCCCTTGCAACTCTTGCTTTACTTCCAGCAAACGCTACAGTTGATGGGGAAATTTTGTTTGAAGGCGAAAACGTTTGTACGATGAATAGCAAGCAGTTGCAATCTATTCGCGGCAAAAAAATAGCCATGGTTTTTCAAGAACCAATGACTTCATTAAACCCTGTGTTTTCAATTGGTGAACAAATTATGGAAACCATGTTGGCTCACGAATCTTTGACTCGCCGTGAAGCGAAACGACGAACAATTATTGCACTTGAAGAAGTTGGCATCGACAAAAATCGTGTTCATTCTTATCCACACGAATTTTCTGGCGGAATGCGACAGCGTGTTGTCATAGCTATAGCACTTGCGTGTAAACCAAAGTTGTTGATCGCTGATGAGCCAACAACTGCGCTCGATGCTACTACTTCATTACAAATTATTGAACTGCTCAAGGAACTTCAACTAAAACGTGGTATGGCAATCATCTTCATCACGCATGATCTTTGCATTGTGCCTTCAATTGCTGAACATCTTTGTGTGATGCGAGAGGGAAGTATTGTGGAATCAGGAAAAACAGAAACGGTCCTCCACACACCAGCACATCCATATACCGCTGCCATTACTGCGTGTGTTCCATCCATACATAAAAAAATGGCTCGTTTGCCAACCGTAGAAGAGTTCTTCTAACATACTGATGTTACAGTAGATACGAATCGAAAAAAATTAGGTTAATAAAACGCCCTTGAACATGAAAGGGAATACCAACGTATGAGTTGTATATGTATATGACCTAACTTCTGCATGTGGGAACGCTGGCATCCGGCTGCGAAATACTACTCCCCCTAATCCCAGCGTTCCAACAGCAGTAAGGTTCAGGTTCTGAATGTCAGGATGACACAACTACAGGCTGGAGTGCCAAACATGGTCAGAATAGAACAAAGAACGTTAGATCAACTCGTTGATACCTATCTCAACAGAAAAACAACACAAACTAGACAGCTCGTGTGGAATGAACTTGCTTCGATGGAAACGCTGTACTTTGTACAGTGTGGAAGCCGAAACGCTTCTGTCCCTTGGGTAGTGTTTGAACATGATGAACCTATTGCGATGGTCTTTACTGATCGCGCCCGCGCTCTTGCTGCAGCCCAAGCCATTGTTGAAGATCATACAGAGTTGCGCGTCGTTGGATTACCCACGAACGCTGCTTCGATGTATATAGCTGCGCTTGCTGCACAAGGCGTGACAACTGTATGTTTTAATCATGGCCCCAAACGTTTCGATGCTCCTGTAGATGAAGTGTATATGGCGCTGAGTGCAATGAATCGTTGATTAGTTGTTACGGCTTCAATTCTCGCCCAGTCTCAATATCAGTCACGCTCCAATTGAACTGGCGTGCAAGACGAACAATTGGTAACCAAGCAATTTCTTCTTCAACAATATGTAGCAACATTTGTTGAATGCTACCCTCGTTAGGCGGCAATTCAATGCGAATTCCGGGACCCCACAGCATGTCATCGCCTTCACATTCTGGCATGGTGTTGTAATGTGATAACGATTCGATAATCTCTTCGCGTGAACCAAGAGATTCTCTTTCACCACTACTAGCATCGGTGCGAGTTTGGATAACGAAATGCTTACTCATGAATGTTCTTTTTCCAGTAAGCAGCATACGGTATCAATAAGTCGATCGAGTCCAACAGGTTTGATAAGATAGGCCTGTACACCCAGCGCAGTAGCGTACGCCATGTGCCTCTTCCCCTCATTGGCAGTTACCATGACAACAATCGGTGGATTGGGGAGCGCTTGGATTTCCTCAAGAACTAAAAATCCAGATCGCTTGGGTAACATCATGTCTAGAATTACCGCATCAGGCGCACCGTTGGTGCACTCTGAAACAGCCTCAGTGCCATCTTCGGCAGTGAGGGTAGAAGCACCCTCCGCCCGCATGGCAAGTTCCATGGATGCAAGGATGTCCTCGTCATCATCCACGATTAAGATTGTGTACCCATCAAGGCGTGCCATACGTACACATCCTATCACCCAATGAGGGTTTCAAGTTCCGTTTCATCTAACCAAGGCAGGGATTCAAGTTGCAAACGCAGACGTTTAGGCATCGGTGTTCCGTCTTGTTCAAACTGAGGTCTGCTTTTCCAGCGCCGATGCAACCATAAATATTGCTCTGGTGCGTTTCGCACCATCGATTCGATCGCTCTGTTATACCTTGCAGTGATGTAATACAGAGGATCGGGCTGGTTGCACCAATCATGAGGTTCAATGTAATCAGTGAGTGATACTTCGTATTTGAATTGACCGTGTAACCTCTTTGCATGTACACAAGCAACAGGTGCCTTATAACGCATCGCTAGCAAGCCAATTGATTTATATGTTGAAGCAAGCCTGCCAAAGAACGGTACAAACATACCGCGGCCTCCAGCATTTTGATCTGCAATAAACCCAAGGCTTCCTCCACTTGAAATAACATTTTGTAACACCGGAACACTGCCCCATTTTGTAATGATTTCAAGTCCATACTTTTGGCGAATATCAAGTACCCAATCATTGATGAGCGGATTATCAAGAGGACGAGCTACCGCAGCGATCGAATGACCAAGAACTGAAAGTGAATATCCAAGTAACTCCCAGTTACCACAATGACCCGTGATGAAAATGACAGGCTTGTTATTCACTAACCGATCTGTAATCTTTTCTACACCAGTAAACTGAATATATTTTTGCCATGTTGATGGTGTAATTAGCGAAGGCATTTGAACAGACTCTGCAAGAAACAGTTGAAACATGTGTTGCATTGACGACCTTGCGACATCTTTAACTTTGTCTGCATTCCAATTGGGAAAGCTAGTACTGATGTTCTTGATCGCACTTTCTCGTCGCCGCTTTACGAAGTTGTAATAACAATCACCAACTAGCGAGGCTGATCTCATGTTGATCCCTATGGGTGAACATCCAATCAATGACGCAGCCACTCGTAGTGGAATGTATTGTGACCAATTGACTAAAGCAGATTGATTCCGTGCCAAGTTTGAACTCGATTCACCAACGCCAGAGAGTTACTTCGTGGGCTGTCCAGTAAGTATGTCAAGACGATTTGCATTTAAAACAGGAATCTTCACATCCTGTGCCTGTTCAAGAAGAGAACTGTAATTTAAGAATGCCTGTTGTTTGCGTACATAATCGTTAATCATTGGTTCGCTTGCATTACGTGGGAGAGGCCGTGGTTCTTGAGGCTGCATACCAAGCACTAGAAAGTCAAGATCGCCGGGCAGGAACTCTTGGCTTTGAACAACAATTCCTCCCCAAGTTGCAATCCTGTCCTTAATAAATGAATTGTTACGCTCGGGTACACCATCTCCGTCAGCATCGAACTGACCATGAACCATAAATTTGTACTGGTAGTCCGGATCGTAAATTGCGTTGACAATAATGTTGTCACGGACTATTGGTCGCCCAGGTGTTGACTGTGTTACTTTTGCTGTTGAGGTCGTTACACCTACTTTAATAATTTCAATGCTCGCTTTACCCCTTGGCAATGAACCATTTTTATCAACACGTAGTTGGGATTGATCGTCATACACTTCAAATGACATGCCAAGAACAATGTGGTCTTGTGAACCAAGGTCGACAAATACCCTGTCTGTACCTGCAATATCTAGGATGGTGCCATCTACAAGCATGGCTGGATCAATCGATGACATTCGGCTTGCACTTACAAGATCACGCAGATCAGCAGCGTCATTTGCAAGAATCGTTTTTTCTTTGATTAACGTATCTCGTTCATTTTCTAGTTGTTGAATGAACGATGTCTTACCACCAATGAGTCGATCATCTCGTTGAAGTCGGCTAGAAAAATGTGCATCTACGTTTTGCGCAAGAACTTCAGATTCATCTTGGATATCTGACCATTCTAACTTTGCTGATGCAAGTGCTAGTGCAGTTGCATTTACAGAACCAGTCACAGTTTTTTCTAGTGAAGTAATTTGATCTCGTGCCGCATTTAACTCAGAAATGCGTGCGTCTAGTTCTTGTTGGCGTTCTTTTAGCTGACGGGTGAGTCTTTCAAATGCGAGGAAAAGCGACCCGCCATTTGAAAGGGCATTGCCCAGTGTGGAGCGAATGTTTTCAGTTGATGTATCTGGAGATCCAGAAACCAAAACTCGAAGCGATTCAAGATCAGAATTGAGATAGTTAGCAACTGATTTGTCATCAGCCTTTGCAGAGGCAACAATTCTTAGAAATGAATCAAGGTTCTGTTCCTCTGAATCAATGAACATATTTAGATCGTCCTGTGCCTTAACTGTGGCCTCAGTTTGCTCAACTTTACCGGTATAGAAGACTATGCTCACCACCAATAGAAAGACAGTGGTGAGGACAAAGACAACGAGTGATACGATGACACCTGTTCCGGCGCCGCTACGAATAGCCATGATGCGCTACCTCCAAACGCGTTTTTAGAACGCGAACTTATGAAATTACATTGGGGTCGAAAGCCTACCCCAGTCAATGGTTAAACAGTGTCTTATTAGTCCGGTCCTACGTCAAGTTCTAATTCCATAAGATCCGATTTTATCATTGATTAGAGCGGATTATTAAGACAAATGACCCTATTTGGTTTGATATAATACGCAACCTAGGTAAATAAACCCACCCAAAAACGAAGCGGAAAGAACCCACAGAGAAAGGCACGATGATGACCGTACAACCAAATGAAGTTCACAAATTACTCAGTAGATACCAACTTGCTGATGGCTACGACATGGTTGTAGATCTTGACAAATCAAAAGGTGTTTGGGTTCACGACTCAAAGAAGGGCGAAGATTACTTGGACGCATTCACTTGCTTCGCCTCGTGGCCACTTGGGTATAACAATCCAGAATTCATGGAAGAAGAATTCACTGCAAAGATTCTTAAAGCTTCTCGCAACAAAATTGCAAATTCAGATTTGTACACAACTGAACTTGCTGAGTTTGTCGAAACATTTGCTACTAAAGTAACACCCAATGGTTTTTCACATCACTTTTGGGTTTCTGGTGGGACGCTCGCTGTTGAAAATGCATTAAAAACCGCCTTTGATTGGAAAGCGAGAAAACTCGGCAGAACAAACTTTTTAGATGACGTGAACGATTTGTCAGTGTTGCACTTTGAACACGCGTTTCATGGACGAAGTGGCTATACCATGAGCCTAACAAACACTATTCCAGACAAAATTGGCTTGTTTCCAAAATTTAATTGGCCACGAGTTTCAACACCTCACTGCGAATTTGACAACAAGGGAAATGTTTCCAATGACATCGAATCAATGGAAGCAACAACATGCGCCGAAATTGAACGTGCCTTTGATGAACATTCAAATAAAATTGCTGCAATAATTATTGAACCAATGCAAGGCGAAGGGGGTGACAATCACTTCCGCGATGAGTTTTTACAAAAACTGCGTCAATATGCGGACGAACGTGAAGCATTGCTCATCTTTGACGAAGTGCAAACAGGGTTTTATGGCTCAGGTAAACCGTGGCTGTGGCAACACTCAGGCGTAAAACCAGACGTTGTCTCATTTGGTAAAAAGACTCAAATATGTGGTATTTATGCAGGAACTCGAGTGGATGAAGTGCAAGACAACGTCTTTAAACTTTCAAGTCGAATTAATTCAACGTGGGGAGGAAATCTTGTTGATATGATTCGTTGTACGCATTTCATTAACATTATTGAACGGGATAACATTGCAGAACTTGTAACGCAGGTCGGCGAGTACATCGTTTGCGGTTTGCGTGACATTGCAAAAGAAACAGATCTTTTTACAAGTGTTCGTGGTAAGGGATCACTCATAGCATTTACTATGGAAAATTCTGAGCAACGAGCCAACATGTTGCGAATGTTGTTTAACGAAAAACTGCTTGCGCTTCCGTGTGGCAATAAATCTGTGCGTTTCCGATTACCCCTGGTGTTGACGATGAAAGACGCAAGCGAGTTGCTAAACCGTACCCGCAATGCAGCCAAGTCAATGGCTGCAGCCGTGTAAGGGAATTACGATGCGCGGTGCTGCCGCTATCAGTGAACATCTCGATACGCGAACTGCATCAATTGAAGTAGCGCAGTTGTTGTCAGATGCGATGGCAGGCCCGAGCGACCTCGTCTTTGTATTTGCAAGTTTTCATCACCGTGAAACACTTGAGGAAGCAGTTTCAGATATTCGCAACGCACTATCACCAAAAGTCATTATTGGATTGACAACGGAGTCAGTTGTTGGCTGTGATTTAGAACTAGAAGGCGTGGCGGGTCTCTCAGCGATAGCGATGCACCTACCAAAAGTAACACTAACGCCCTGGACAACTTCGCCCACAAAACCGATTCCAATTACAAAACCAGAGGAAATTCCCCAGTGGATTGGTTTACAAGATGACACGAGGGCTGCTTTTTTCTTTGCGGACCCATTTTCAACACCGATTACTCGCTTGTTGCCAGCATTGACACATTGCAGGGAGCCATCCCTACCGATCATTGGGGGTATGGCATCAGGTGCATCTAAAGCCTCATTCAACCGTATTGTGCTCAATGGTCAGAGCATGAAAACCGGTGGGGTTGGATTGACTATTTCTGGTCCCGTGGTGTTAGATTGCATTGTGAGTCAAGGATGCAGGCCAATAGGCAAACCGCTTCGCATTACAAAGGTAGATGGCAATGTGGTTCTTGAACTCGGTGGAAAACCTGCACTTGACCAACTTGCGGAACTTTCAAGAAGTGTGACCAACCATGAACAACAACTGCTTGAGAGCGGACTTCTTCTTGGTGGTGTGATCGATGAACACAAAGACCACTTTGGTCGTGGAGATTTTCTCGTTCGTTCTGTAATGGGTTTGGATCGAAAGAGAAAAGGAATCGCTGCAGGCGAGTTTTATCGTCTAGGAAAGACTGTTCAGTTCCATGTTCGAGACGCGCAAACTGCTGTAGAAGATTTACAACTATTGTTAGATGCGCAGCAACTCGACGAAACTCCATTTGCAGGTTTGTTAGTGACGTGTAATGGCAGAGGAAAGAATCTATTTCACGAAGAAGATCACGATTTAACAATTATCCGTGAGCGTTTAGGGAAAGTTCCCATTGCAGGATTTTTTGCCGCAGGCGAAATTGGTCCAATCGGCGGCACATCTTTTTTACATGGACATACTGCTTGCTTGACAATGTTTCGTCCTGAAAATTAGGATTATGAATAAACTTGCCGAGGGTGAGTTTATTTTTAATTGCTTCTTATGCGGAGTGAGTACCCAAAGTTTC
>Ga0114993_10005880_pt1 | contig 11695 bp, 12 predicted proteins | sample ArcticOcean_MG_C_FD_87042 | JGI IMG/M metagenome (GOLD analysis project Ga0114993, IMG submission 87042) | Marine microbial communities from western Arctic Ocean - ArcticOcean_MG_CB2_150 | ecosystem: Environmental > Aquatic > Marine > Oceanic | place: Arctic Ocean: Canada Basin | collected...
ACACCCACCACCTTGCCCGTGAACTCAAAGGCAGAGGCCGTGAGGGCGAGGAGGAGCGTCAGTAGGAGGGCGGGTTTTATTTGTTCAGCAGCTTCGGATTCTTTTTGACCATCTCCTTAACCAATTCCTCGGCCTTGGCAATTTGGTCGGGGGTCGTTTTATTTCACCGGTGCAGCGCCCTCGGCCACTACCCGAAAACCCGCATGTTGCGTACCGGAGTCCGGCGTGTTTTTCATCCGACGCGACGGGCGGAAGGCGCCGCAATAAAGGTCCGTGCACAAATACGAACCGCCGCGCTGGATGCGTTTGGGGATTCGATTGCGGCCGTCATTGGGGTCAAAGCTATCCTGTTGTAACGGGCCCCGGGGATTTTTTGCCTGACTGACGCCATAATATCCTGGCGCGTACCAGTCCTCGCACCACTCCCAAACATTCCCCGCCATATCGTGCAGGCCATAGCCATTGGCAGGGAACGCACCCACCGGAGCAGTACCGTAAAACCCATCCTCTTGCGTATTTTCACGTGGGAAACGGCCTTGCCAAATGTTCGCGAGCGGTTTGTTGCCGGGTTGTTGTTTTTCACCCCACACATATTCCATGCCATCAAGTCCTCCGCGCGCGGCGTATTCCCACTCCGCCTCGGTGGGCAGGCGATGCTTCACTCCGGTATTAGCGGTAAGCCACGCGCAATAGGCCCGCGCGTCATCCCAATTAATATGCACAACGGGATGGTTGCCGAGTTTGGCAATACTGGATTCTGGCCTCTCAGGATATCGCCAATTCGTACCGCCCACGTAGCGCCACCACATTCCCCACATGTTGTGTTCTTTGAGCTTGTTCACAGGAATATCTTGCGCGGGCGGTGTGAACACAATGGAGCCGGCCACGATTTTGTCCTTGGGAATATTCGCAAACTGTTCGGGCGGAATGCCTAAGCTCTCCGCTGTGGGCACTTGCTCGGCGAGAGTCACATATTTTGTAGCGGCGACAAATTTTGCGTACTCATCATTGGTCACCTCATGCACGCCCATCCAAAAACCATCGAGCTTCACCGGATGTATCGGAGTCTCATCAGCGGGCCCATCCGCCCAGCCCATCCGAAAAGTGCCCGGCGGAATCCAGGCCATGCCGCTGCTGTCAAAATCTGGGGCGACCGCCTTGCCCTTGTTCCATGGGGTAGACGTTGAAGCACACCCAACCATCACCACCACCAACAAAAGAATCAAAGATTTCACGCCCCCCGACCATACTCACCCCAAGGCTGGCCGTCAATTCTGGGGGTGATCACCGAGTATCGAAAATTGGCCAAGCAACATGAGAAGGGCAGATTATCCTGTCCCACATCGGTTGCCAACCTTCCCGCCATGAGTCAAGCGCGCTTAAAACGCAACCTCGGGATGATGACGGCCAGCCACGGACGCCACGCGGGGGATTGCGATAATGGAAATTAAATGCCGCCACTTTAACGACCGCCCGTTCACTCCTTGCTCCGACCATAGAGCATGGGTTTGCCGAGCTCGGTGAACGTTTCCTCAATCTCCTTGCACCGCTCGCACGTCTTAAATTCAGGCCACTCGTCTCCTTTCTTCCCGCACCCCACAGGCAGACACAACTCTGATTACAGTTCCAATTTTGCAATGGAAAGAGCTTGGCTTTCATGTCCAGTCACAAAAAAAGCGGCCTCCGAAAGGCCGCTGTGTGAATTGATTTTGCGAAAGATCCTACTTCTTCTCTTTTGCCTTTTTCTCTCTGGCCGCCCGCTGCTTGGCCTGGAACTCCTTCCAAACGGTCATTTGCTCTTCAGTGAACAGCTCCTTGATATTCGCATTACGTGCTTTCCAGAAGGGCTTGCCCGCTTCTTTCTTTTCTTCTGCAGAACGCTTCTTTTGCTCAGCCGCAAATGCCTTTTGCTCTTTTTGGAGAGCTTGGAATTTTGGCCTTTGCTCCTTGGATAGCTTGAGTTCAGCCATCAGCTTGGTGTAGGCGGGATTACCTTTTGCCTTCTTGCCTTTCTTGTCTGCGGCCTGAGCGTTGAAGCTCAACACGGCAGCCAAAAGTAGTATCCAGATTTTATTCATAATAGGTTATTAGTTTGGGATTTAGGTTACTTATCCTTGGACTTCTTCTTGCGGTTTGCTTGGGCTTTGGCCTGCAGTTCCTTGAGCTTCTTGGCCTGCTCCTCGGTGAGGATTTCCTTAAGCTTCGCGTTGCGGGCTTCAGTGATTTTCTTCATCGCTGCCCTGCGCTCCTTGCCCTTGAGCTTGCGTGCTGCAGCACCATTTTCCTTGTTTTCCTTGTTGAATGTGGCCAGTGCCTTCTTTTGGTCGGCAGTCAGGTCCAGTTGTTTGATCATGGCTTGAATACCACCAGCTCTACCTTTGCGCGGAGCTTTCTTTTTATCATCATCGGCAGCTTGTGCCACGCTTAACGCCATCACGGTTGCAACGGCAAACATAATCAATTTCTTCATTTCTCTATATTCCTTTTCCTTCGGGGTTTTAAGGGGGCAGACTCTGCCTTCTTCCGGTAAGACGTGCAATAACTAAAAGCGTTACACGGTCGCCACCGCGTTCTCCAATGTACCAATTCCTAAAATTTTGATACGAATCACGTCATCGACCGCCAACGTGAAGTCATCATCTGGAACAACTCCAGTACCAGTCAGCAACATCGCCCCTTTGGAAAAGGTTTGCGAGCGGCAGAGATAATCGACCAGTTCGTCAAAGGTACGCTTGATGTTGTTGATGGAGGTCTCGCCATTGAAAACTGTTTTGCCATCGCTCACTATCTCCACACCGGCGCAAAATGCGGCGCCCGCACAGCCAACGGATTTGCCCGCGCCTCATTGCCCAACAACCCCGCCCTCGAGTGCGAAAGCATCTCACGCCTCGTCACTGGCTGCGGGACGAAGTTATTGCAGTTGTAGTTGCGCGGTTTCATCCCAAAGTTTTGACGGTTAATCCACGAACATAAATTCATTGCTCGCGAAGAGTACGCGGGCGAGGCCTTGCGGGGCGACGACGGTGCTGGCGCGTTGGCCTTGAATGACCGCCGGGTCGGCGAAGTCGAAGGCAGCTTCGACGAGATTGACGTGGAAATCGTGCTGCGCCGCCCACTTTCCGAGTAGGCTAAAGCCCCTTCAACAGAGCCTCATCCACCTTGTCCAACGGCCGGGCGCCGGCGTGCTGAATAATGTGCCGATAGGATTGGGCCGGATTCCAGATGGTGACCGACGGTGCGCGCAACGCCTTGGGCGCGGTGCTGGTTAGGTTGAGGTTCAATTTGCCCGGCCCGAGATTGCCCGCCACATGGATTGGTCCGGCGGGCGATTTGGTTTCCGCCTTACCCATCAACACCAGCGCGAGCATTTGGTTTTTCTTGGGGTTCGCGCCCGGCCCGAAAAAATTATACATCACATTACCGGTGGATCCCGCCCGCGCGCGGAGTCCGTAAACACCCCAGCGATGAATCACGTTGTTGCGAAAATCAAAATTCCGCACGTCGTGCAGCTGCGGATTACGCATTTCATTATCGAGAAACAAATTGTGGTGCAGCGAAATGTTGTCGGCATTTGAAATGAGCATCGCCTTCTTCGTGCCCGCGAGGATGCACCATGAAACCGTGATGTCGGCGGGCCGCTGCTTTGGTTTATCGTAATCAATCGTTATGTCCAGCGCGCCATCGCCCGCGCCTGTGAGCGAGCAATGATCAATCACAATCCGCCGGCACGCGCCCGCGATGCGCAGGCCGTCATCGGGCGATTTGCGAAACCGAATGAACCGCACAATCACATCGTGCGTGGCCTCAATCGCCACCGGTGCGCCGGTAATCGTAATTGCCGCGTTCAAGCCATCAATCGTCACGTTCGGCTGTTTAATCACGAGCGTTTTCTTGAGCTTCACCGTGCCCGACTTGACAAACACAATCCGACGTCCGCCTTTTCGGATCGCCTCGCGCAATGTCCCCGGCCCCTTATCCGACAGCGAAGTCACCTTCACCAACGGAAACCGGTCCCCTCCCGCCGTCGCCCCGAACCCTTCGTAGCTCGCACCCGTTGCCCAACCCGCCGCAAGCAATCCTGCGGCCATGCACAATTTTATGAGACTCTTCGTGGACATTCCTGACGTTATGCCGGCCGGCCTTCACGGGCAAGGGGATTACAAATCGTGCAAGGTGCGTCGGCTCATGCCGATTGCGCGCCGCGCTGCTGGGCATTGACTGCTACAACGCCAGCAAGTTCCTCAATCACAATCTGGGGCGATGCCTCACCGACTATCTGACTCCGGTGCATTTCACCCGTTCTGGACCCGGTGTCATTTACTTTTGAGGTAACAAGAACCTTTCCCAATCTTCCACCGTGTCCACATCCGCCAACTCTCGCAAAAGATGAACTGACAACCCCGCCTCCTCCGCCTTCGCCAGCGTCTCTTTTGAAACATCACCCGTACTCCACGAAATCCCAACGAACAGGGCAGGGCAGGGCGCCCCAAGACCGATGAGCCAATAGCCGCCATCCGTCGCGGGCCCAACCACGACATCGTGGTTTATTAAAGAAGCCGCCGCATCCGAGATGTCCGCCATCCCTATGTCGGGGCAATCCGATCCAATGATGATCGCCGGGCCGTTGGCTTCCGCAAACGCGCGTTGCATGCGCTCACCCAGATCGCCACTGCCTTGGGGGCGAGCGGTCCAGCCATCGCGAACCCATCCGGATATTTCCGCCTCTGCGTTATCGGGGGTGAACCGGAACTCGAGATGGGGCAGGGGAGTGAGTTTGGGAAGGATGGTTTTGACCATCTGCCGATATGCGGCGCAGGCAGCTTCGTCGCCGATGGAGGCCGCCAGCCGCGTCTTGACGAATCCGGGGCGAGGAGCTTTTACAAAAATTATTGCGCGCGGTGCGGACATGCCTTGACTTTCCGTGGCAATCATTGTGCCATCGGCCCTTAAGAATCAACTACACGTACACATTGTGAAAAAATTCAACGTTGGCATCATTGGCTATGGCTGGGCAGCTGGAGCCCACATCGACGCAATCAACAACACTGGCCTCGGCAAGGTCACGTCAATTTACTCATCGCGCCTGCTCGACAGCGACGAGGTCAGCGCGACCCATGGCGGTCGCATCAAGACCTACACGAACCTCAAGGCGATGCTAAAGGATCCGGCCATCGATATCATCGACGTGACCAGCTATCCCTATCAACACACTGATCAGGTGATCGCTGCCGCCAAGGCCGGCAAGCATCTGATCATCGAAAAACCGCTGTGTCTTGACAAGAAGGATTTGCGACGAATGGTCGCGGCGGTAAAAAAGTCACGCGTTCAAACGTGCGTGTGTTTCGAGTGTCGTTTCTCGGGGCAATTCTCAACCATCAAGACAATCATCGACAAGGGGTTGATCGGGAAAGTCCATTATGCCGAGGTCGATTACTATCATGGCATCGGCCCGTGGTACGGCCAATATCGTTGGAACACAAAGAAAGCTGCCGGCGGCAGCAGTCTACTCTCCGCGGGCTGCCACGCGATGGATGCACTGTTCCACTGCATGGGCTCGGCGGATGTGGCCGAGGTGACCAGCTACTCAACCGGATCAAAAAACCCGATGTTCAAGAAATATGAATACGACACCACCTCGGTGACTTTGCTTAAATTCAGGGACGGACGCCTGGGCAAGGTGGCATCGGTGATCGATTGTCTGCAGCCGTATTATTTCCACACCCATCTCGTCGGCAGCGAAGGCAGCATCTTGGACAATAAATTTTATTCCACTCAACTCGGCGGCCTGAACAAGAACACTTGGAGCGAGCTGGGCACGCCACTGGTTGACTCGGGCGACGTGGCTGATCACCCGTACCAGGAGCAGTTTGAGTTGTTTTTCAAGTCACTGCGCAAGGGCAAGAAGATGGCATACACAAGCCTAGAGGAATCCGCCAAGAGCCACGAGATTATCTTTGCCGCAGACGAGTCGGCCGCCACCGGCAAGCCCGTGAAAATTAGCTGAAGCCATGCCCAAGCCATCGGCCATCGCCATCGCGGCGCACCCCGACGACATCGAGTTTTACATGGCCGGCACACTGCTGCGCCTGCGCGAAAAAGGCTGGGACATCCACTACTGCAACCTCTCGAGCGGTAACTGCGGCAGCGTAAAAATGTCACCCACGCAGACACGCAAGACACGAAAGAGCGAAGCGAAGTCAGCCGCCAAGATACTTGGCGCAAAGTTTCACCAGAGCATTTCCGATGACTTGGAGATTATTTTCAGTGTGCCACTGCTGCGGCGTGTGTCAGCAATTGTTCGCAAGTCAAAAGCGTCAATCGTGCTTACGCATTCGCCACAGGATTACATGGAGGACCACACGGAGACTTGCCGACTCGCTGTCACCGCTGCATTTACTCATGGAATGCCGAATTTTAAAAGCACGCCACCATCTAAGGCTTATGCGCACAACGTCACCGTTTATCACGCGATGCCTCACGGCCTGCGAGACCCATTGCGCCGGCGGATTTGGCCAGGCCAGTTCGTCAACACCACGCCCGTGCAGGAAACAAAACTGGCGGCACTGAAAGCACACGACTCTCAGCAAAACTGGCTGGACTCAAGCCAAGGTCTCAATTCTTACCTGAAGACGATGGATGATTTATCAGGTGAACTGGGCAAGATGTCGAGGCGTTTCCGTCACGCTGAAGGCTGGCGGCGCCATCTGCACTATGGTTTTAGCGCGGCCGGCCATGACCCCTTAAAGGAAGCTCTCGGCAGCGAGTGTCTCATCAACCGGAAATACGAGCAGTCGCTCGAGAAAGTTAACTGACATGCCTCGAAAACTCAGCCGCATCGCACCTGATTGGTGGGATTATACGACACTCAACGACGACATCCTCCGCGATGCCGCCGCGTTGACCCACCGGCAAATGGAACGGCTCGCGCGACCTGGATTCCGCGTGGTGATGTACGACACGCTCGAGGATTTTTATCTGGCCGAGGCGCTGGAATACATCGACGCATGGAAGCAATCGACACCGGATAATCCGGTGGGCATCTGCGGTCCAATCGGCCCGACCGAACAACTGCCCCTCGTCGCGCGCCTCGTCAATACACTGGGGCTCAATGTTCGCTCGGGACATTTCTGGGGAATGGACGAATGGTACGATGGGAAAAAAGAAGTTTCGGTTATACACCCGCTGTCCTTTGAGAAGGCCGACCGCGAATTGTGTTTTAATAAAATAGATCGGCGACTGCGAATGGCGGATGCAAACCTGCACTTCCCGAAGTCTAATCTTAAACCATTTCTCGACAGTTGGGAAGGGGTGCGCTGTGCGGTAATGCAGGGCGGGCAGGGCGATATAAAACACTGGGCGTTTAATGACCCGGTGCCACGCAAGGGCAAATGGAAAAATAACCCGCCACCACCCATGGAATACCGCAAGCTCGCCACGCGTATTGTGAATTTGCATCCGATCACCTTGTCTCAAAATGCGCGCACCAGCGGCGGCGGCAACATCACGATGGTGCCTCAACAGGCCATCACAGTTGGCCCCCGGGAGACTTGGATGGCGGATAAGGTTTCCATTTGGCACGCGGGCACGCATGATAATCCTTTCGGCCAACGACTAACCACGCTGATGATCGCAAAGGGCCTCTCCGACAGCGCCGTGCCCATGAGTCTGCTGGCCGATCATCCGAACGTGCAGTTCAATTTTTTCCGTGGCGGCATTGGCACTTGTGATGTGGAAATGCACTAACGTGCTGTCAGCATCTTTTGGACTGCGCGAAATCTTGCTCTAAAGGCGGTCGCCCCTATAATCAGCGCCGATGTTGGACATCAAATTTATCCGCAACCAACCCGAAGAAGCCCGCAAACGACTTGAAGCGCGCGGCGAGGAAGGCGCGAATGTTGGCGAGCTGATCGCGCTGGACGAGAATCGGCGCGCGCTAATGACAGAGGTGGAGCAGTTGCAGTCGAAACGCAACCGCGCCTCCAAGGAAATTGGCGCGTTGATGGGGCAGGGAAAGAAAGATGAGGCCGAGGGGAAAAAGGCCGAGGTTCGCGAGATGGGCGACCGCATCACAGAATTAAATAACGAAAAGGACGGCGCGGAGAAGGCGTTCAACGACCTGCTGCTGACGCTGCCAAACTTGGCACACGAGAGCGTGCCCGTGGGCGCTGACGAGAACGCAAACACGGAGCTAAAAACTTATGGCGAAAAGGCAGCGTTTAATTTTGAGCCTAAGACGCATCTTGATTTGTGTGATTCTCTGAAACTCGTGGATTTTGAGCGCGGCGCAAAACTGGCGGGAAGTGGCTTCCTGCTCTACACTGGCTGGGGCGCTCGGCTTGAGCGAGCGTTGATCCAGTTCCTGCTGGACCTGCACGTGCATGAGCACGGCTACACGGAGGTCAGCCCGCCGTTCATGGTGTACGCCGAATGTATGGAGGGGGTGGGGCAGTTCCCAAAATTCCTCGATCAAGCCTACGCCGTGCAGGAAGGGCTGGATGGCGAGACGCTCGGTAAACGGTATCTCATCCCCACCGCCGAGGCGCCAGTGGCAAACCTGCATCGGGAAGAAATTTTAGACGCAAACGATCTGCCCAAAAACTACTGCGCGTACAGTCCCTGTTTTCGCGCGGAAGCAGGAGCGGCAGGCGTGGCCACGCGCGGAATGATCCGTGTCCACCAATTCGACAAGGTGGAACTAATTAAGGTCGTCATGCCAGATGACAGCTACCACGAGCTCGAAAATATGCTCACTCACGCCGAAAAAGTCCTGCAATTGCTGGGGCTGCATTACCGCGTGTTGACCTTGAGCACGGGTGACATGGGTTTCGCGGCCGCGAAGACTTTTGACATCGAGGTCTGGGCTCCGGGGCAGGGGAGTTATCTCGAGGTCAGCAGTGTCTCCAACACGGAGGATTTTCAGTCACGCCGGATGAAGATGCGTTTCAAGACCGAACAGGGCGGCACGCAACTGCCGCACATTTTAAACGGCAGCGGCGTGGCGCTTGCAAGGTTGTTTGTTTCACTGATTGAGACCCACCAGCAAACTGATGGCTCCATCGCCATCCCTGAACCTCTGCGTGATTATTTAAAGGCCGACCAGATTGCCTCCTGACGCAATGCACATCTTGCAGGCGACCAGCGAATTTTTCCCTTACTCCAAGACCGGCGGGCTGGCCGACATGGTCGCGGGACTGTCCAACGCCATTTCCGCGCAGGGACACACGATCACCGTGGTGACACCAATGTATCGCGGGGTTCAAAATGTATGCCCAAACCTAAAACCAACCCTTGGGAAACTTAGCATACGCATGGGCAGGAAAATTGTTGAGGGGAGGGTTCTTGAAAACAAGCCGCGCCCGAAACTCACTGTATTGTTTGTCGACCACCCACGATATTTCAACCGACCGGGCATCTACATGGAGCAGGGAAATGGATACGCAGATAATCCTGAAAGATTCATTTTTTTCTCGAAGGCCACCATGGAAATCGCCAAGCGATTAAAAAACACCCCGGACATCATCCATTGTCATGACTGGCAGACCGGATTGATTCCCTTGATGCTTAAACATGAAAGAGGGCAGGGGGCAAACACCTTAGCCACCGGAACCTGCCTGAGCATTCACAACTTGGCATACCAAGGTGTTTGCGATGCCAAAAACTATTCGTTCACAAACCTTCCAAAAAAATATTTCAACCCAGAAGGGGTAGAATTTTACGGCCAACTGAACTGCCTTAAAGCCGGCTTGGTTTACGCGGACTGCCTGACAACTGTCAGTCCACAGTACGCAAAAGAAATCTCAACCACTAAATTTGGCGAGGGTCTCGAGGGAGTGATTAAAGGGCAATCCGAAAACATGACCGGAATCCTGAACGGAGTAGATTACAGCCAATGGAAAACTGCCGGAAACCCACATCTTAAATACGAATACTCAATTGACAATCTCACTGGAAAATTCCGAAACAAATCCGTTCTACTTGACGAAATCGGCCTGCCACGACACCGAATAACCCGACCTCTATACGCTTATATCGGCAGGCTTGCCGATCAAAAGGGCGTCGATTTATTGATTGAGACTCTTCCTGCCTGGATTGCAAAGACACAATGTCAGTTCGTGGCACTCGGAAATGGAAACCCCATTCATGAAAATAAATTCAACCAATTGCAGAAGTCTTTCCCAGAATCAGTTTATTGTCACCTCGAGTACAGCGAATCAATGGCACACAGAATTGAAGCAGCAGCCGATTTCTTATTGATGCCATCAAAGTTCGAGCCTTGCGGGCTGAATCAAATGTATAGCCTTCGCTACGGTACCATTCCGATCGTCAATGCCGTTGGTGGCCTCAAGAACACAGTGATTGACCTCTCAGCTGACCCGAGGACTGGCAACGGCATAGTGCTACCTAAATACTCAACCAAAGAATTAATGAAGGCACTTCGATTTTCTGCAAATTTGCATGCGGACTTGCCTCGGATGAATAAAATTCGCAAACGGGCCATGAAGGCAAATTTTAACTGGAATCTTTCAGCCTCAGCCTACCTGGACACCTACAGAACATGTTTAAACCTTATTAGTTAAGACAAAACACCTCCTGACATTAATTGAATATAACATTTCTTGTGCGAATTGTATTTGAGGGGCGGGCGGGCAGCAATTTAGCCTTGAATGGGAACCGGGCTGACCTTTGGGATTGGTAGCCTGAACAGCCACCAAACAGAACCGAGCAACACCAAAATAGTTACCAACGCGGAACCCCAGTTATCCCAACCAAACAAATACGACCCCGATGTCCGTTCGGGGTCTGCTAAAAGTGGCCAGTAGATAAAGAATGGGGTTCCAATCAAATTGCGCTCTGGAACCTCACCCCACATTCGGGAATCGGAACTGCTCGAGGTATTGTCTCCCATGGCCCAATAGCCTTTGCCGGGAACCTCGTTCCAGTCATCACCACCGAACCGTTGCACCCGATTTTCGGGATAGCCGGTGTGCCCAATGTACGCTGGATTCATCTTGCTTGACCGCCCGGAGAAAACCGGGAAATCAACGCCTTTCGCATTTGAATAGAACTTTCGGTAGGTGCGCCCCTCGGAACTATTGCCATCAGTATTTTGGACGAGAGATATTTTCTGTTCAAGATCATATATATGTTCAAAATTTTTGTATCCACTGTCCAACGCTCGGCCATTGATGCGCACGTGTTGATCTGTGATGGGGGTCATCATTACTTCCCGGGTTGCGCCCGGGGTGATTTCCACGGCGTCGCCCGAATCCAGATCCGGGCGGTATCCGTGAGCCTTTCTCCTGTTGAATCCCAATAATTGATCCAAATCATCAAAGTGTTCATAGCCGGTGATCTGTTTGGGTGCGTCCCCGTTGTTCGTAATTTTAATGGCTTTCAATGGCAGGTCTGGGCCTCCAATGCACAATGATTCCCCATCAAGTGCAACCAGTCGCTTGATATAAAACTGATTGTCCGTCCCTTGGTCTTTCATGTATTTGATCCCCTTGGTTTCAAACACGATTATCTCTCCTCTTTGCGGTTTCCTGAAATTATACACCATGCGATCAACGAACAAATGGTCTCCGGTTTTAACGCAGAACTTGAACACATCCTCCCCGGGTTCAAACACCAGTTCATCCGACAAACCGTCGTTGTCAAGGTCGCGCCAGTTGCGGGCCACTACCGACCGCATGCC
>Ga0114993_10005882_pt1 | contig 11691 bp, 10 predicted proteins | sample ArcticOcean_MG_C_FD_87042 | JGI IMG/M metagenome (GOLD analysis project Ga0114993, IMG submission 87042) | Marine microbial communities from western Arctic Ocean - ArcticOcean_MG_CB2_150 | ecosystem: Environmental > Aquatic > Marine > Oceanic | place: Arctic Ocean: Canada Basin | collected...
TAATCTTTCAAGAAATATCTGCATATTTCAATAATACATTAAGATATAATATTTTACAAATATGTTTAGTGAATATTATTAAATTTAATATTAATTTAGTAACAATTCCCCATTGACCAGAGTTTCATATCTATTTTTGCAAGGCCTCCTTCAGAATATATTTCTAAATGTTTTGAATCTGAGTTTGGATAAATTCTACTTGTGATAATTCTTTTATAATTTAGAAAAATTTCAATAACAGAAACATCAACATACATATGTATTACTAAATTTTTAAGTGAAATTTTAGTTTCAATCAAAGATAAATCAGAACCTTCTTTCATAGATGATTTAGAGCGATTCAGTTCAAAATTAGAATTTTTTTTATCTATTATTATTGATGAATATTCATTATTTTTTTTATTCATACAAAAATTAAATATTATTTTGTCAGAATCATTCTTGAGTAAAGACAATTTAATCTCAAACGTATTACTCTCGAAGAGATTAAAACTATTTTTTTTTGAATCAATTATTTTCATTTCATCTATAATTATATCTTTTCTTAAATTCGTTAATTCTGGAGCTGGAGAAATATTCAAAACATTATCAGCATCTAAAAAAATAACCTTTGGTATTGCAATACAGCCATTATTTTTTTGTTGATTATTTTCAATGGCTTCACTAACCCACCCAGATAACAACGTTCGGTTATTAAGTTTATCATTAAATAGAGAAGCTGCATAAAAACAATCACCAAAATCTAATCTTTTAGCAGAAGTTATAGAATCAAATGAATTATTTTTGAGAATCCCTAACCAATATACTACAGGTGCATTTGGAGAAACCATCAAAATTTCTAATTTTCCAAGATTGGAATAATTTGGTGTTTCAAAATAAAAACCTCCTTCAGCTATACTTTTTTTAAACATTACTCCTTTATATTTCCAAGAATACAAATTATCTGATTCATAAATCAAAACTCCTCCACCAGCGTAATGAGTCCCAAAACTTCCATGAATTCCACATCCTAAAATCATTTTCCATTTATTATCTTTATCTAACCACACGAAAGGATCTCTAAAACCAGTTATATTTAATTCCTCTGGTCTATTTTGTATTATTGGATTTTGTTCATACTTATTAAATTTATTAAAATTCTTATCACCCACTGCTAAACACTGTGATTCAGGATTTATACCTGTATAAAATAAATAAGGTATTTCATTTTTTATAACCAAACTGCCATTCCAACATCCATACTTATCATAATTCTTATCTGGCTTAATTGCTAAATCTTCTTTTTTCCAATGTATTAAATTTTTTGATCTAACATGACCCCATGAATTATAACTACCTCTTTCTTCATTTAAATAATCTTGGGGTGTTAAAAAAAAAACATGATACTCTCCTTTATAAAAAGTGAGCATAGAATTTTGTAAATACCCCTTAGCAGTTATATGATATTTAGGCCGAAACATAATTTTTTATACCAATTTATTGAATTATAAACTATTTAAAAATATTTAAATGTTTTTTTGTTGAGTAAGTTTATATAAATTTTATATATAAAATATGGGATTATTAAATAAAAATGAATGTGAAAAATATGTAGTATCTTTTATTGATATGATTGATCATAGACAATCAGATGATGTTTTAAAGCATATCACTAGAAATAATAACTATTGGAAAATGGTTAATTATATTATGCTTGATTACTACGGAGGGGAAAAAACTAGTGAATTTGAACTAATTAAAAAATTAAACTGTTCTACAATGACTGCTAATAATTATATTTACGACTTAATTGAATCAAAATTAATAATAAAAGTTAAAATACTCCAAGATCAAAGAAAAATTCATCTTGTTCCCACCAAAGAATTAATTATAACAATGTCTGATTATATTAAAAGATTTAGAGAGTTTTACGCTCAAACAAAATTTTAACTATTTATTTTTAAAGTTTGATTAATTTTTATAATTAATTTTTCCTCCATTTTATCTACTTCACTTTTCCAATTATCAAATTTTCCATACGCTGAAATAATAGTTGATCCTGAAGGCAGTTCAGGATATTCGTTTTCTCCATTTGTACCCCAATTAACCCAGCCAGATGCTTTTCTTTGAACTATCTGTAATCTAGCTATATTATTATTACTATAACGAACAAAAGAGTAGTTATTTTTTGTATTAGTTTCACAAGTTTTATTAGTGTTAATTGCAAATATTGTTTGTTGATTTTCTGAATTTACATCAACAGGTTTTTTAGATTTGATTATTTTACAGTGATCCTCATTAGTCCATACTGTTTTGTTTGCATCAAAACCAATCTCTTTTACCTCTCTTGCCAAATCTTCTAATGGCATTGTTTTTTCCAGTAAACAAAACATACGCCAGTAATTATCCCAATGCCAACTAGATGGATCTTCATTAGGGTCTATGTTAAGTTTTTTCATTGCATTTATTACTATGTTAGGACTTCGATCTTTAATTTCATTAATTTTTTTTAATAAAATCTCTGCATATAAGTCTCCCCTCCTATAATTAGTATCATCATAATGACTATAACGATCAAGTTGTAAGTTATTTTTACCACTTTCAATTTCATCTCCTACAGTCATCTTATTCTTACATTCTTTTCCATCAATATGGGTAACATAATCATCTAGGTAGTAACTTCTAATAAACCAATTAGAGTTATAAAAAAAAGACCAATAAATTTCTAATTTTTTATTTTTTAATTCATTCCTTAATCCATTTGGAATAGTTCCATGCATCTTATATATGCATGCTAATGGACCCTCTGTAATTACTTCTATATTCATAATCATATGAGCTGGCGGATTGATTAAACCGTTTTCAACTGTAAAAAAAGGTCCATATACGCCTCCAAAAGCATTATTATTATCCTTAATTAAGTTTATACCCTGTTCTTTGTGTTCAAAGTGTCGAATACCCCATTTACTACCCCCATGACCTTTTGCAGTACCTTTACACAACTCTATAATATATTTTCCAGTATCTAAATTTACAAAACCATCTTCAAGCTTGGTTTGACATTTTTTTATTCCTTCTAGGTTATTTGTTTTTATAGGCTCCTTACTTAATAAAAATTTAAAACTTTTCTTTTTTTGATTTGGTAAAAAACTACATATTATATATATAGAAGCAAATACTAATTTATCATTTTTTTTGATAGTATTAAAAATTTGAAAAGGAATTTGATTATCATTTTCATCATTTAGATTAATTCCATATTCGTTTGGTAAAAATATATCGAAATGTAAATCTATTTTAACAGGCTCATTAATTCTTTCTTTTTTTTCCAGATTATAGACATCTACAGGAATAAAATATTCAAACATACTAACTTAAATTTTTTTCAATATTTTTTAAATAATTTAAAGAATCTCTCGCAATTAAATCCGGCTCACTTGATCTAGAGGTAAAACCTACTTCCATAGTTACATAACCTTCATAACCTATATCTTTTAAAGCTTGCATTACTGAAAAATAATCAACTCTACCTTTTCCAGGAGCCTGTCTATCAGTATCTGCAAAATGCACATGAATTAGGTCGTTTTTCATTTGATGAACATAATCTCCACTAACTTCATTACGATATTGCACATGAAAAGTATCAAACATAAGCTTCACATTATTACATTCTGAATCTTTCATTAATTGAATTGCTTGGTCTGCTGTATCAATTATGTTGCTATCAGCTGAAGTTGGTTCAATTGCAATATTAATATCTTTTTGTTGAGCATGTTTAGCTATTTCTTTTAAAGATTTTAGGGATAAACTATAACCTTGCTCTCTAGATGAGCCAAATATTTGCCAACCACAAATATACATTACTGTTTTGGCGCCTAAATCATATGCTAAATCAATAACATCTTTATAGTGATTAACTGTAAATAGTCTTTCTTCTTCATAAATTGATGCTGGGTTATTTCCTGGACCTCCTCCTGGTGCAGGTAGTAAGCTTGAAGCCTTAATATTATTTTTATTTAATATTTCTTTTAAAAAAATTCTTCTTTCTTGGTTTAGAAAATCAGGCCAAGCATGAGGAGCAGCACAACCAATTTCAACGCCATCATAGCCTATTTTTGCCAACCTCTTTATTACTTCTTCTAAAGGATAAGATGGAAGCCAAACTGGAAAGCTTCCATAAACCCAGGTATTAAATGAATATTTCATGTTTATCTCCTATTCAATTTCAAATATTGCTGTTGATATTTTTCTTTGATCAAACTCCATAAAAGCTTGCTCAGCTTGGTCTAAAGTAAATTTCTTTGATATTAATTTATTTAAATCTATTTTTTTTGTAATAATAAAATCTAATATTTCATCAAATTCATTAATATCAAAATACCAAGATCCAATAATTGATGTTTGTTTACGAATTAATTGATCACTAGGATTAATTGTAGTGCTTGAATTTTCGCCAATCATTATTAAGGAACCAAATTTTGCCAAACTATTTAAGGCTGCATTATGTGCATGAGTATTACCAGAACAATCCATTGCATAATCAAAGCCATTATTGTTTGTAATACTCATTACTTGATCAATAAAATTTTCATCTGATGAGTCTAAAACATAATCTGCTCCTAGAGATTTTGCAAAATCCCTTCGGGAAGATTCAATATCAATAGCGACAACTGTTGCTCCCATGTTTTTAGATACAACTACACCACTTGCACCCATAGGACCCATTCCAAATACGCCTATTACTCCTGAACCAGAAACATTAAGTTTTTTAGCTGCGCTATACAATGTTCCAAATTTATCAGTAGAGAATGCTGCTTCATTAAAACTCATTGTATTTGGAACTTTCAAAACATTATTTGCTGGGACTACACAATATTCTGCATTACCACCATCGACAGTAAATCCCAAACATTCCCATTTATCACAAAGATGAAAAGACCCTTGATAACAATATTTACAATGACCACAGCCGATAGCTAAGTATATAGCTACTCTATCACCTTCTTTTATATGTTTAACATTTCTACCAATACTATGAACAAAGCCAGATGGTTCATGACCGGTAATTACTTTACCAGCCTTATCTCCTTGAACAACTGCATCTCCGTAGTATAAACTTAAATCACTACGACAAATTGCTGAAGATTTAATTTTAACCAAAACTTCATTTTCTTTAGGTTTTGGAATAGGAAATTCTTCTATTAACACTTTTTTATTACCAGGCAATAAAACCCCTTTCATCATTAAGTCCTCCATTCAAGATTATGGAAAGAGGCGCTTCCTTCTTGCACAAATAAACCAAACATATTTTCTGCCTCTTCATATATTCTATAGGATGCAACAACTTGATCACATATCCAACATTCAACATTTGTTCCTTTACGAGTAATTTTAACATTAAATAAATTATTTTTTGGAAGTTCAGGAAGAATCCTATCTACTAAAGGATAATCCTCTTCAAAAATATTATCAAAGAATTTGTGCCTTCCTTTTATTACTAAATCATTCCATTGTGGATCTGAAGTTAAAGGCCATCTATTCAGCATTACGCGTGATTTTAATGGTTCAATTGAAAGATAGTAACTTCTAAACAAATCATTTGAGCTTTCTAACAAAATACCAGCAGCTGAAGTTCCTTCGTTTATTTTTATATTTGTTTCAAAGAGCATATCATCTTCTCTCTTTGGTCCTTTTAAAAAACAAGATGAGTAAGTGCTGATAGCTTCAGTATTAATTATATTGTTTGAATTAAAAGACCACTTGTTAAAAGAATTCTTAATTTCAAATTTATGAGAATTTGTATAACTGTTTGAAACTTCTTCAGGTAATTTTACCGTAAGTGTCCCATCATCCAAAGAAACATATTCGTGAGGTGAGCCCAAATCCCCTCCCCACACCCATCTCTCATTTGCAAGATGATCTAATCTATAAGGAATCCATGCAAAAGCTATTCTTCTTTCTCCATCAGTACATGATTTACCAGCATAAAAACGCCTCCCATCCAAAGTGTCTGATTTTCTAGATTCCCATGGCCCATTAGGATTTTTAGAAACACGATAAAAAGTTTGCATAAACTCAGAATATCTTGAATAAACCAAATAATAATAATCACCCAACTTAAAGTATTCAGGACATTCTGGACAATGTGTCAAATGTTGTGAAGCAAATGCATCACCTAATTTCCAATTAATCAAATCTTTTGAATATGCAGCTGCTATTATTCCACTTTTAAAAGAGGGGCCTAAAGGGTCTCTGGTGGCAACTAGCATTACATAATTTCCCTCTTCATCCATATGAATTTGAGGATCGCGAAAATCAATTTGATCATAACGATCATCTGGTCCTAAGATTGGATTATTAGGATTTTTTTTCCAATTGATCATATCTGTGCTTGTTGCATGACATATTTTTTGCTCATACCCTTTGCTTGTTCTCACTCCTCCAGTGTAGAAATAGTGAAAAGTTCCATTTTTCTCAATAACACAACCTGTCCACAATCCATCTTGATCATAGCTACCTTTCTTTCCTGGATGTAAATCATTGCATTCAACCTGCTCCCAATGAATCAAATCCTTAGAAACAATATGGAAAGTTGAAACTGCTGCACTACCAGGAAATAACCATTTTCCATTAGGTGGATCAGAGACAAAAATATGCCATTTTCCATCATGATACATTGGCATTGTATCTCCACTTCTGTTTCCGTTTTTTGGTGTCAAACCTAATAATCTATTCATAATACCTCCTATTTTAACCTTTCAGGCCACCCAAAGTGATGCCTCTATGAAAACTTGATTGAGAAACTAAATATAAAATAAAAATTGGTAGGAACATCAAAATACACACTGTGGCTATCCCTCCATAATTAAAAAGATAACGCCCCATAAAATCTATAATTCTAACACTCATTGGCATCACTTGTGTATCTTGAATTAAAACAAGGGGGAAAAAAAAACTATTCCAAGCCCATAAAAACTCAATAAGTGCTAGAGCTTTAATTGAAGGCATGCTTAAGGGAAGAATTACATTGTATAAAATTTTTTTATCATCACAACCATCCACTACAGATGCCTCAATTAATTCTTTTGGAACTTCTTTAAAAAAGGTTGTCAATAAAAAAATTCCAAATGACAATCCTAAAGCTACCTGAGGAATTATAATACCTAAAAGTGTATTTTGTAAATTTAAATCTGTTATCATTATATAGACAGGAACAATTATAGATATTTCTGAAATCATCAATCCTATCAAAACTAAAACAAATAAAAATGTTTTGCCAAAGAAAATCTTAATAGCAAATGCATAAGCAGCTAATGTAGAAATGATAACAGTAATCAATGTAGTTAAAGATGCAAAATAAAAACTTTGAAGAAAATTTTTATAATATCCTTGTTTAAATAAAATTTGGTAAAATTGAAATTTAAATTCTTCTGGAAGTGCAATCTGATTTTTATAAACTTCTAAATGTGGCTTAACTGAAGAAATAAAAATAATCCATATAGGAATCAAAGCAAAAATTGCGAAAAATATCAATACCAAATGAATCGGTATCATATTTAAATATTTTTTATAACTAGTCATTTTCTTTCATTAAATTTTTTATAACAAAGAAACTCATAGATAAAATAAACAAAGTCAATATAACGCTAATGGTTCCTGCATAAGTAACTCTGCCCTGTTGCATTATTAAACGATAAATATAAAGACCAGTTATATCTGTTGCTAAATTTGGAGTCCCATTTGTAGCTACAAAAATTAAATCAAAAAAACGCATGGACCCAATAATTGTCCAAATAACTAAAAACATAAATGTGTTCTTGAGTAATGGAACAGTAATCTTAAAAAACCTTTGAATAGGACCGGCACCATCTATCTTTGCTGCATCATTAAGGGTAGGATCAATGTTTTGTAAGCCAGCTAAAAAAATTAAAACACAAAAACCATAATAGGACCATGATCCCATCATATTAACTGCCACTAAAGCTGTATTCTCATTACCTAACCAATGCATTTTAAAAAATCCCAACCCTAAATTATCTAATGTTTGATTAATGAGGCCATACTTTGGATGATACATCCACCTCCAAACAATTGCAGTAATGATTAATGCAAATGTATGAGGTATAAAAAAAATACTAGCATAAAATAGTCTTGATCTCATATTGTAAAGAATTGCTGCAAGTATTAAACCAATCACAAGAGGGAAAAAAATACTCAGAATAACCCAAATAATATTGTGTAGAAGCGCTCTCCAAAATATTTTATCTTTCATCAATTCAGCATAATTATCAAGTCCAACAAAAAAATAATCTCTTGATCTAGCAGTTTCTGCATTTAGTAAACTTAAATAAGTATTATTTAATAATGGAAAAAAAAGCCATATTGCTAAATAAATAATTGCTGGTAATAAAAAAAAATAAGCATTTTTATTTAAAAGAGTCATATGATTTTATTGTATTGTGTTAATTTTTAAGAGGTATTATTTAAAACAATACCTCTTAAATTAATTAATGCATAATTAATTATAATTTTTAAAAAAAATTATTAATTAATTTATGTTTGCCTTCCAGTCTCCAGGATTCCAAACATTTCCAAGTTCAGAAGCATCAGCTGAAGCTGCATCCATTGAATCCAAGAATTCATCATTAGATGTTGATCCAGATAATACACCTTGCATTCCAGAATATAGAGTCTGAACAACATTTGGTGCAACCGTTGTGTGAAATGCATCAACCATGTCATCCTGAAATGCTATACCCTCTTTCATTGCTTTAACCACAACTGGAGGTGCTTTAAATTGAGACCAATCAAGTTCATCTCTTTGAATCACAAGACAATATCCATCATCAATCCAAGTTTGCAACCATCTAGGCTGAGTAACATAATCAACGAATTGAGCAGCTAGATCAGGGTGCTTAGTATCAGCACTAATATAAAAAGCCGAACCTTCAGAAAAATGAGAAGATTGCTTATTGCCTTTTACAGCGGGCATATAGAATATGTCTAGATCAGCCGCATCCATACTTGAAACTGTACTTTGTAGTACCCAAGTTCCAGTCCAAGTCGCAGTAGCATCACCTGTATAAAATTCAGCCAATTGTTCACCATATTCAATTCCAAGAAATCCATCAGTGAAACACTTATGATCAACCATTTCTTTAAACATATCTAATGCTTCATGCATTTTTGGATTATTCCATTTTTCTCTATTTTGCAAAATATCAAGTCCAAGTTCTCTTCCACCTACCATAGCAAAAATATCAGTTATAGTATTTGCTGCTTGCCATCCTGCACCAGCATCAGAATATGCTATAGGTGTATATCCATTAGCTCTAGCATTATCACACCAACCAAGAATTTCTTCCCAATTAGTTGGTATTTTTTGACCTATCTCTTCGAATATACTTTTATTATAATACACATACTCTAAATCTTGCTCCCAAGGATAAGCATATAACTTTCCTTCAAAAGCATTTCTTTCAATAGCCCAATCAGGCAACCTATCAAACCAACCATATTTTTTTGCATAAGGGGTTAAATCCAAAAGATAACCCTCCTTTGCGTAAGCTGTCAAACCAGCACCAGACGGCCATGTATAAAATACATCAGGGGCGTCACCTGTAGTTAATGCTAACTCTACAGCATTTCTGATTGGCCAACCGCCACCAAAAACAGAGCGAGCAAGTTCCACTCCTTCGTTTTCATTTTTAAATTCTGCTATGATTTTTTCAAATGCAGGGCCAGCTGCACTCATACCAAAATTTTCAAATTGATCCCATAATTTTAATATTCTTAAATCAGCACTCATTGAAGCGGTGCTGAAAAAAATAGTTATTATAGAAACAAAAGATATTAATAATTTCTTAAACATAAATTATCTCCCGTTAAAATTTAACCTTATATGATATACAAAATTTAAATAATAATATAAAAATTATTATATATAAAAATTATATATAATATTCATTTTTTCCTTCAGTTTCTTCAAAAAATTTTTAAATAAAAAGGAAAAAGTCTTTAAAAAAAATTATACAATTAAATCTATACTAATATTTGATAATTCTTTTATACTGAATAATTAAATAGCAGATAAATTAAAACCTCAAAAAAAGATAATAATGAAATCGTTAGATATCAAACTTAATAATATTAGATCTTCAAATGATAAGATTAGTGATTTTATTATTGCGGATGCAAAAGATGCAGATATGGCTGCAGGAATAAGAGCTACTGGCTTTATTCGAGAGCCTAATGGTAAATTAACCGATAGAACTGCACCTTATATTCATTATCTCCAAAAAATAGAAGAAATGACTAATTCAACATTGGTAGATGTAATGTTAATGTCAATGACAAGCGTTGAGAGATTATCAAAAAAAGAAATATTCAAAGCAAGTGCAGTAACTCCTGCTATAAGACTTAATGATACATCTTGCATTTGGGGACTATTAAGACATGGGGAATATAATAAAGAAAAATCACGTCCATTTGCAACTACTCAATTAAGACATGCTATAAACTATGTTGATTTAGGACTTTACTCAATAACTTTCAATAAAGATGTTGATAGTGATATTAAAATGTTAAATTTATATCGTGCATTTAGAGATGAAGCTGAAAAAATTGGTATGAGACATTTTCTAGAAGTTTTTAATTCAGCAGTTATAAAACTTTCAACAAAAGAAATGGGAGAGTACGTTAATGATTGCATTTTAAAAACACTAGCTGGTCAAATTAATAAAGAAAAACCATTATTTTTAAAAATTCAGTATAATGGACCAAAGGCAATGGAAGAGTTAGCATCTTATGATCCAGGAAATTTAATAATAGGTATTCTGGGAGGGGGGAAAGGGACATCTAGAGATACTTTTGAACTACTTAAACAAGCTTACAAATATGGTGCTAGAGTTGCCCTATTTGGGAAAAAAATTAACTTAAGTGAAAACCAGATAATAACAGTTCAAACAATGAGAAAAGTAATTACAGAAAACTTAAAATCTGATGACGCTGTTAAATTATATCATAATGAATTAATCAAAAATAATATAAAGCCAGATAAAGATATTGATCAAGATATTGAATTAACTGATCCAGCTTTAACTATGTAAATGCCTAAAACTGTCATAGCAGGATTTGATGCAGGAACCTCTAAATTTAGATGTTTATTATTTGACTTAAATGGAAATGAAAAGTTTTCAACAAGTCTAAAAACACCATTAAAAAAAAATCAAGATGGTTTATTTTACAATTCTTCGGAAGATATATTTGATATTTCAATCAAAATTATTAGAAAAGTTTCACTATTTGCTAAAAAAAATAATTTAACTATCAAATCAATCGCTTTTAGCAGTGTTGCAGAAGCTGGTATACCTATAGATAAAAAAGGACACGCTCTTCTAGGTGCTATTCCTTGGTATGATCATAGAACTCAGATTATTAAAAATAATTTATCAAAAAAATTAGATGAAAAATTTATATATAAAAATACAGGTCTATCTAATGATCATTTTTATAGTGCTTATAAAATTTTATGGATTAAAAAATATAAGCCAGTAATTTATAAAAAAATTTATAAGTGGCTACCCATATGTGATTTTTTAGCCTGGAAATTTACAGGAGAAATATCTACTGATTTTAGTCAAGCTATGCGGACAATGCTATTTGATCCTCAAAAAATGAATTGGTCAGAAAAAATGATAAAAAAAACAAAAA
>Ga0114993_10005891_pt1 | contig 11676 bp, 6 predicted proteins | sample ArcticOcean_MG_C_FD_87042 | JGI IMG/M metagenome (GOLD analysis project Ga0114993, IMG submission 87042) | Marine microbial communities from western Arctic Ocean - ArcticOcean_MG_CB2_150 | ecosystem: Environmental > Aquatic > Marine > Oceanic | place: Arctic Ocean: Canada Basin | collected...
AAATGATTGTCTTCCCTCATCTTTAATTATTACTGCTCTTGAATCTCTATAAGTATCATCATCTTCAAAAGTTTCTGGATTAAATTCAAGTGACCATCCTAATCCCCAGTAATTTATAAAATTGTTATTTTGTTCAATTTCAATATTTTTTCTTGTAATTAATCCTATCCCATTTAATCCGCCAGTACTTGCTTTAAGTGATAACCGTTGATTTAAAAAATATCCTTTTGGATAATCTCTTCTGATTCCTAAATGAAAACCACCATACCAATTATTATTTCTTTCTTGAAAACCCATATCATTTACATTGAAGTTTTTATCCACAGATTGCCCCCATGACCTTATCTCCCACCAAACAGGATTACGATAAGTAAAGATAAAACGGCCACCATAACCTGACTTATTAGAGGCTAATGAATTTACAGCTTGCCCCTCGAACGAAAGTCTATTATCCATAAAATTTAAACGCCAATCCAAGTTAAAGACTCTTGATTGGTTTGTTTCTCCTTTGCGACGTAAGTCTGTTGCCATAAAGCCAACTGTAGATAATTCATTTATAATTGGTTTTTCAACTCTTCCAACAAAGTAGTTTGTAAAAGGCTCTAATAAGAACTTCTTTTTTTTAAGATTCCCATCCTCTTCATATTCAAGGAGACCATACTCTTCATTAGTCACTGCATTAATAATGCCATAACGAAGTCCAGAGGCGCTTTTTCCCATTAATTTTGCTGAACCTAAAATTGTTGTTGCCTCAGGCTTATCTACGATACTACCTGATTCTGGAGCATAAAACCCTGGAGCCCGGCCAATACGTCGAGAATTAAATAAATTGAATCTGCTCTTAAAAAAATTAGCTCCCTGAACAAAGAAAGGTCGTTTCTCTGATAATCGTGTTTCAAACGCTGAAAGGTTAAGTACAGATGGATCTGCTTCTACTTGTCCAAAATCTGGATTGAAAGACATATTTAACATATTACTCGAATTAAGATTATATCTAACATCCATTCCAACATTTTGAATTTTTTCTGTTTCATTTGAATTTGTTTGACCTGATAAAAGATAAGGTACAAACTCAATATTCTTTGGCTGTGGAATCCCTTCTATCCCTTGCAAGACTCCATAATGAGGAACAATTCCACGTACCCCAAGTGCTCTTCCAGGCCAGTGAATTTCTTCTTGATTATTATAATAACCTCTTTGAAAACTCGCGCCCCATTCTTGTACTTTTGACGAACTATATTCAAAAATATTAAAGGGTAACCTTATTTCAACCGTCCATCCATTATCATTAAATAAGACTTCACTATCCCAAACAGCATTCCAACTATTATCAAAACCTCCATGACCACCGCTACCAGAAATTGCTACATCCAACTGAACTTCTGCCGCATTAACAGCAAACCAATATCCAGATTTATCATCATTCCTTGAATCAATTCCAATACCAACCCAATCTGAATTGTTTCCAAAACCAGCTTCCCAATCATCCCGACGAGAACGGCGAGCCATTATATTTTCTGGGTTTGGATCGAAATTATCAAAAGCTATATATAAATAATTATCATCATATAACACTCTCGCTACATTTTTAACAGTAGGTGCTTCTAAATTAAAAGGTTCATGCTGAACAAATTCGGTTATTATTTTTGCATTTTCCCAAGCTCTGTCACTTAAATCACCATCTATAATTGGAGGGTTTGCAATTCGCGTAGCAATCGCTACTTTAAGTTTAAGCTGGGTATCATCATCAACAATTTTTTCACCCAAAAATGACATGCCAAAAATGACATTAAAGTAAATTAATATTGTAAAAAGTATTTTTTTCATTAACTAGCGTAATCTGATTATAATTGAGCCAATTAATTTACTACTTCCGAAGAGAAACTAACTAATAATTAATGATGCAAAACTATAACCGCTCAGCCACTAATTCTGCTATATCATAAACTTCCATTGTTTCATCTTGACCTGTAACTTTTCGAGCATCTTCCATCATAATCATACAAAAATTACAAGATGTAGCCACTTTTTTAACGCCCGTATCGATAGCTTCTTCGAAACGCTCAACATTAATTCTTTTACCTTTGTCAATGTCATACCACATATTGCCTCCTCCAGCACCACAACAAAAACTTTGCTCTTTATTTCGAGGCATTTCAATCAACTTAGCATTATCACCCATAACGGATTCCAATACATTTCTAGGAGCATCATACTCACCATGGTGTCGACCAACATAACACGCATCGTGAAAAGTTATATCTTCATCTAAAGACTTATCTGGACTTATTTTACCTTCATTAATAAGATCTGAAATCAATTCTGAATGATGTACTACCTCTAGCTCTGCTCCCATCTCACCATAATCATTTTTTAAAGTGGTCAAACAATGCGGACATTGTGTTACAATTTTTTTCACACCATATTTTTCAAAGGTTTCCATATTCTGCGTAGCTTGCATTTGAAAAAGATACTCATTTCCTATCCGCCTAGCTGAATCCCCTGTACAAGTTTCTTCATTCCCTAGTATTGCATAATCAATTCCAGCTTCATTCATAATTTTTGCAACAGATCGAGAGATCCCTTTTCCCCTATCATCATAAGCACCTGAACAACCCGCCCAATAAAGATATTCAGCTGAACCTTTTTCACGCATTTTTGGGACTTCCATCCCTTCGGTCCATTTTTCTCTATCATCAGGTGCCATACCCCATGGATTACCATAGTTCTCGATCTTATCAAAGGTTTCCATCGCTTCTCTTGGAAATTTACTTTCCATCAGGACTAGATCTTGTCTCATACGGAGAATATCTACCATTGGTTCATTTCCTACTGGGCAAACTTCAATACAAAAGCCACAAGTAGTACATGACCATGCGGCTTCTTCAGATAACATCCACTTTGATAAGCCATCTAGACTTTCAGCACCTTCAGAAAATTCTTTTAAATTTTCGTTTAAATAATAACGTTTATTTATTTCTAAAGCTGAAGGTGATAATTCTTTTCCCGTTTGGTATGCCGGACAAGCATCTTGACATCGATTACACATAATACAAGCATAACCATCTAATAGTTCTTTTTGCGGTAGATGTTCCAATTTACCTGCGCCAAACTGCTCTGTGGTTTCATCCTCTAAATCCATAATTTCAAGCGTTGACATAGATTTTCGTTCAATCTGGGCCATGTAATTAATAGGGCCCATAAATAAATGAGCGTGTTTTGAATAAGGGAAATAAGGCATAAATCCAAGAATCAAACCCAATGCCATCCACCATCCTAAATGTTCACCAAAGATAAGACTTTGAGCGGATAGACCACTCCAACTGTAAGAAAGTAATGTTGCTGCAGGCTGACTCCAATCTTGACCATTTATTGCAACTTCAAATGAAGCACCAATAAAACGAAAACCCACATGTAGAATGATAAATACGCCAACAATTAAGGAATCCATCTTAATGCCTTTTTTTGCTGCATCACTTAGTAAAACTGGTTCATTGATAATAAGTTTTTGATCTTTAGTAATAAAACGTCTAACTACAAAAAGCACAACCCCCAACAAAACAATTACACTAAAAATATCAACAAAAAACCTATAAATATTGCCAACAAAACTATGGGGGAAAAAGTGAAAACCTGGGATCATACCGTACATTACGTCAATAACATTTACTAATAAATATAGAGTAAAACCCCAGGCTACTCCAGCATGAATCATTCCAATTACAGGTCGCGTCTTAAATAAAGTTTTTTGACTAATAAATACAGCTAAACCTTTTGGCCAATTCTTAATCACTTTTTTCCAATTTATTGGATCAGAACCTCTTCCAATGGCTTTAAACATTCTTCCAAAAGTGACCCAGGCTAAACCTAGAGAGGTTATAGCTAATATTATAAAAATTAGTCGTTCTAGATTAGATAACATTACTTTTTATTGAAGGGCTTCAGTTAGTTTTGGAACAAGCTCTAGTACATCTGCTACGACACCATAATCTGCAACATCAAATATAGGCGCTTCTGGATCTTTATTAATGGCCACAATATTTTTAGAACCTTTCATTCCTACCATGTGCTGAATAGCTCCCGATATCCCTAAAGCTAAATACATTTTGGGCGAGACTGATTGACCAGAGCTACCAACCTGATGAGCAGCAGGCAGCCATCCAGCATCTACCACGGGACGCGATGAAGCTAATTCTGCGCCCAATGCGGTGGCCAAAGCTTGAGCAATTGGAATATTTTCTTCTTTCCCGATGCCTCTTCCAACCGAAACAATTAGATCTGCTGCGGTAAGGTCCAGTCCACCAGCTTCTTCTTTAAAGGGTGGTTCTGATTCGGTTTTAATCATAGATGAATCAAGATTAATGCTTACTTCTTTAATTACTGCAGATCCTTTATTTGCGGCCTCTGAAGAAAATGCGGCCGATTGAAAGCTTATTAAATAAGGACCATCGCCATTGGGCTCAATATCAGAGAAAAGCTTAGCATTGAACATCTGTTTTGTAAATACTGCTTTACCATTAGCTATCTTTACTGCAACGTTATCCACTAAAAACGGTTTCATTAATTTTGCACTTACTTTTGGCGCATAATCTCTTACTTGATATGAATGGCCAAACAGAACATAAGAAGGCGCTTCTTGTTCAATAACTTGTTTGACTGCTTCAGCATAACCGTCGGCTGAATAATTGTCTAATAAACTGTCCTTAATCTTGACAACTTCTTCTAATTTATAATGAGCAGCCTCATCAGCTAATGCATCTGCATTTTTCCCGAAGACAACAGCTCCAATTGTCGCATTTAAACCGGCTGCTATTTTTTGAGCCGCCACAATCGATTCTAATCCCATGCGATGAATTTTTCCGTTATTATCTTCAAGAATGATTAAAATTTTCATAATTCCCCTAAAATATTTTTATATCGTTACGAAATGCATTAATCAACTTTTCCACCATTTGATCAACAGAACCTTCAATCATCACTGTTTGCTTGTCACTTTGAGGTAGATATACTTTCTCTAGTGATTGTTTGGCCACATTTTTATTTGGCTCCACTACTTTTATTTCTTTTTTCTTTGCTCCCATAATACCTTTTAATGAAGGGTAGCGAGGAGTATTTAAGCCTGATTGGATGGATATACTAGCGGGGAGACTCAGCGTTACCCATTGAAACCAACCTGCCTCAAGTTCTCGCTTTACCTTAATATTTCCATCACCAACCTCCGTTTTAATTGCAAGCGAAGCTGTGGCCATATTCATCAGTTCACCAATTAATACACCTGTTTGGCCCATTCCAACATCATCCGACTGTAAACCGGAAAAAATTAAATCAAAATTTTCTTCTTCAAGAGCGTTGACAAAATAAGCTGCCGTAGATAATGGATCGACTTCACTTACCGTATCCATTTGGATATGAATAGCTCGATCAGCTCCTTTAGCTAAGGCTTCTCTAATTACTTTTTGAATACGAACTGGGCCTAAACTAACAACGACAACCTCACCTTCACCTTTTGATTCTCGAATTTGAAGAGCTTCCTCTAATGCATAATTATCACTTTCATTCATAATATATGAAACCGCACTTTCATCAACCCATTTTTGATCTGAATTAATTGGCAAGGGTGATTCTGAGCCAGGTACTTGTTTTACTAGAACTGCAATTTTCATAGATATTAATTCCTACTTAAATATCAATTATTTGTAATCAAAAGACTTTCTGATTTTACGTAAACTTATGAAATAGACGAGCTAAATTCAAGTATAAACCGACCAGTCGGTTTATTTATAAAAAATAGCCAATTCCTATAGATAAACCACAAAAAAGGTGGCCAAATAAAAAAGAAAAAAATGTTTGTATGGCCGTGCGGACTGACGTAGTTTTTTAAAGCTAACTAAGTGCCTTAGCGAGGGAAAACTATCTTATTTAGTATCACTGCTAGCGTATTATAATTTGATTAAACATGTATTAAGGAGAAATTTATGAAATCCAAACTTATGAAAATATCTTCCATATTTTTAGCAGGAGTATTAGTATTCTCTGCTTGTGAGGACGAAGAGGCAGGATCAGTAAACGGTGATATTGTAGGAACTTGGAAATTAGTTGAATTGAATGGTAAATATGTGCGTACTGTTGATACTGATACGCCCATTGCACACTATGGTCAATGGAATCTAGCTGACGCAGTTTTAGGTGCTAATGCCGCAATGGCGTTACAACCGTTTGTTACCCATAACAATGGTGATGTCATGACGGGTTTTCCAATAGAATCTGCGAATAATTCTGATGCTCTAGCGGCGGCTGGCATCAGCATGCAACTTACGACCCAAGATGCTTCCAGCGCTGGCGAAGGAGCCACTTATACTTTGACCGGTAGCTATCCCACAATTAGAACAGATTTAGATGCATGTCGTACTGCAGCTGCAGTTGCTGCTATTGAAGATCAAGGGAAATATTGGGTTGACTGGGGATACCCAGGCGATGTTTATAACAGTGGTGCTTTAGTAGCAGATCCTGGGAATTTTATGATTCAACGTGATCCTCAAATTACAGGTGAACAAGTTCTTCCTCCTTTTCATGATGGAAGTGCTACTGTTACTCTTGGAACTAACGGTGCTCCAGATGTAGCAAACCTTAGCTTCTTTGATAGAGATTCTCATTCAGACTTACATGCAGATATTGGGACTACATGGAGTGAAACAGCTGACCGTGTAGTATCCGCTGTTTTTGAACTTCCGGTCGACCCAGCTACGGGTGCATTTGGTCCAACGGGTACACCTGCTGCAGAAGGTTATGTTATGAGCGCAGCATTAGCTTCTTGGAGCGGTTATTTGACTTGGTATGCTTTTAATGTAAATGTTCAGTATGGGGCACAGGTAATGGATACGAAAAATCCATTACGAGACAGCACTGGAAAAAGTGCTGCAGAGGGAGGCAGTCCCACTGTAATAGATTTTGTTATGTATATGCACGCAGATAACATGGCGGGTGGCGGTGGTGCTACAGTCCTTGGCATGCCATATACAGTACTACTCGATAGTACAGACCCTACAGCTCCAGTTCTTAGAAATGATAGCGAAGGAGATCTTGATCCGAGTGGTGGTCCTGCAACAATGGCTGCTGGCGGTAAGCTAACTTATGTTATTGCTAATGGAACTTGTTTCAACGTCGATGAAACTATTCAATTCGACGCAAAGTTTGAACGCGTAGAATAGTTTTTTATTGATTTTTGACTAATCGCTTAGAGTATCGTTTTTGACTAAAAGGGGACAATTTATTTGTCCCCTTTTTTATTAATTAAAACTAATTTGAACCTATGAAAAAATTTATTTTATTACTTTTTAGTTTAACAATGATCATTGCACAAAAAGTCAGCCTTGTTGGAACCGTTGTTGATTCTGAAAATGGCGAACCTCTTATTGGCGCAAATGTAGTGATTCAAAGTGACAAACTTAATACTGGAAGTGCTACAAATTTTGAAGGTGAATATAGAATCGATGATCTAAATCCTAATACCTACAAAATTAAAGTAACCTATATCGGTTATAAAAATTTTGAATCCTCAATCTCATTGACAGAACAATCTGAAGGAGAATTTTCATACAATATTAAGTTGGATATTTCAGCAATTATGCTGGATGAATATGTAGTTACTGCGAGTAGAGGTCGTAGAGAAAAGATCACGGATGCTCCTGCAGCTATAACCGTTATCTCGGAGCTAAAGATTCGTTCTGCTAGCAATCCCAACCTTGGTGATTATTTTAAAAATATTAAAGGGGTTGATTTTACCTCCTCTGGCCTTGATAGTTATAATATTAGCGCAAGAGGCTTTAATTCAAGCTTTTCTAGTCGTCTTCTTACTTTAACAGATGGCAGAATGGCCAACGTTCCCTCATTAAGACTTATTGCTTATAACGTAATACCTTTAACATCTGATGATGTAAGCCAGATTGAAGTTGTTTTAGGGCCTTCTTCTGCCCTTTATGGGCCTAATGCCCATGCAGGAGTTGTTAATATAATAACCAAGAAACCCTCAGAATCGCTTGGGACAACAGTTGGCTATACAACTGGCGATCGTAGCTTTAACAAAGCTCAAGTTCGTCATGCGGGGCAAATAACTAATAAACTTAGTTATAAAATGTCTTTTGTTAATTTTTCTGCGAACGATTGGGAATACATTGAAGATGATGAAAAGAAAGCACACTTTGCACCTTGGCTTAGTGACGATGATGATTTAATAGACCTTTTAGATGGATACCTTGAAGATGGACTCGCTTGGTGGGATGGCTGGGATCTAAAAATTGATCGTGATGGAAATGGTACCGTTGATACAATTTATAGTAAAAGTGATAATTTAGTTAAAGATAGAAATAGTGATGGGCTAAATGATATTCCAGATTTTAAGATCAAAAATCAACGTTTTGATATACGCTTAGATTACGATTTTTCAGAGGATCACTTTACAAGCTTTAATTTTGGCCAAGCAAAAGCAACCAATCTAAACATAACCGGTATAGGACGTTATCAAGCTAATGACTGGGTCTATCGTTTTTATCAAGCCCGTTGGGTATATAATAATTGGTTTGCCCAAGCATACTTAAATACAAGTAATTCAGGGCAAACCTCTAATTTAAGAACTGGCGGGATTGTTACTGACAGATCCACTTTTTTTCATTTCCAGTTCCAACATTCAAGAGACTTTAAAAAGCTTTGGAATACAAAGTTTATTTGGGGTGGCGATTATCAAAGAACCATGCCAGAAACCTTTGGAACTATTCTTCCCGATGGGACAGGTGGCTTGAATCCAAAAAGCTATGGAAGAGATGGCATAGATAATGATGGTGATGGAGAAATTGATGAGTGGGATGAATTATTTACCACTAATGAATATGGTATTTATGCGCAATCTCAAACTAAGCTTGGTCAATATTTTGAACTAATATTATCTGGTAGAGTTGATTTACATAGTGGACAATTAAATTATGAAGATAAGGGTTTTACCTTTTTTGAAGATCCTCTTTCTGGAAATAAAATTAATTATAACCCCCAATTTTCACCAAAAGTGGGTTTGTTATATAAACCAAACGAAAAGCACACTTTTAGACTAACAGCTGCAAAAGCCTTCAACACTCCTTCATCAAATGGTCTCTACTTAGATGTAAAAGCAGCCAACTATTCAATATTTGGTATTTATGCTTTAGGCAATAAAGATGGCTATTCATACATACGTAATCAAAATGATAAACTTATGATGTATGATATTCGAGCTGGTTCAACAACTGAATTTCGTTTAAGAGAAATGCCTAAAAATTCTGTACTCTATGTACCTGCTGTCCTAGGACGTCCCGGCAAGTTTGTTGATTCTGATGCTTATAGAAATATTGATCCTGTAAGATCTGAAGTGGTTTGGACCTATGAATTTGGTTATACAGGCATGATCTCAAATAGATTAAAAATGACTTTTGATCTCTATAGCAGTAATTATAGTGATTTCGTAAGTGATTTAACCTGGGTTACTCCGGTTGTCCTTGATACCATGGAGAATGGCTGGTATGGCGTAGATGATAAAGACCCTAAAATACTTGGAATTATATCACTTAAAGAAAAAAGCAGATGGGTTGATGGTGGTGATGGTATTCCTGGAAGCCGATATGTTACTTATGGAAGTGATGAATGGAATGAAATATCATCTAGATCTGTAACCGATCCCATCACAGGTTTTGTAACAACTTTTTGGAGTGGCAATCAGGCCGCTCGACAAGGCTCATGGCTTGATATCAATGCTCAAGGTGATACCCTTGGCGCATATTATACGGATGACAACTTTACTTCTTCTCCGAATCTAGCATTAACATCCATAAGCTATGGAAAAATAAGCTTATGGGGATTTGATAGTAGTATATATATGTTTCTTACAAGAAAATTGAGTGCAGATCTAAACTTATCCTATATAGCTAACAAAGGTTATTGGAACCCATTATTACAAGCCTATGACCCTATTAATGCTCCTCGCTATAAAGTGAATGGGAAATTGACCTACATGAATCAACCTGGCTTCATGGGAAATATTGGGTTCAGGTATATACCAGAATTTGAATGGTCAGCAGGTGTACACTATGGCATAATTGAAAGTTACATGATAATTGATACTATGATTGGTTATCAGTTTAAAGGCAACATGAGTCCTTATAGCTTACTCCTCAATATCAATAATATTAATAATGATGAGCATCGTGAAATTATTGGTGGACCTAAGCTAGGTCGAAATATTACACTAAAACTGAACGCTCGTTTCTAAAATATTAAATTTTATTTTCACTAGTTTGTAAAGCAAATTTGGCTATTAAAGGAATAGCTTCTCCTAAATTAGCAAATCGCTTATCTGAAGTTTGTCTACGTACATATCTAATATAAATTTGTGCTATAATTCCAATCAGTCTAAATAATCCTAAAACATGATAGAAAGTAATATGAGAAGTATCCCATCCACTCTTTTGTGTATAGCGATAAATTAATTCTTTGCGTGTTAGCAGTGATTCGTCTTTTGGAGTTATAGTGGATTCTCCAAAAAAAGGTGGATCATCAGGCTCTGTCCAATAGCAAAGTAAAGAACCTAGGTCAGAAAGAGGGTCACCTAATGTGCACATATCCCAATCAAAAATTGCTTCTAATTTATTTGGTTCATTAAAAGAGTACATTGCATTATCAAGTTTATAATCATTGTGAACCAGAGAAGTATTATTTGATTTTGGCCTATTTGATAAAAGCCAATTGTAGATAGATTCTATTTCAACACTATCTTGATGCTTGGCCTTAGTCCAACGTGAATACCAACCATTAATTTGTCGCTCAATAAAGCCATCAGGTTTTCCAAAATTTTCTAAACCAAGTTCTGAATAATTAACTTTGTGTAAATCTGCTAAAGCATCAACAAGCGCTTTACTTATTAGCTTACCAGCTCCATCTATTTTTGAAAATTCTTCAGGCATACTAGATCTGATTACAAGTCCATTTCGACGTTCCATAATAAAAAAAGGTGCGCCAACAATTGCTGGATCGTTTTCATATAAATAGGCTTTAGGGGCTAAGGGGAAAGCTTTTTGTAATACTGAAAGAACATTGAACTCTCTACTCATATCATGGGCACCTGGTGCAACTGGGCCTAAAGGAGGTCTTCGTAATACATACTCATCATTACCGTACTTTAAAAGGTACGTAAGATTGGCTTTCCCTCCTGGAAACTGACGAACAATCAAGGGTTGCTCTGAGCCTTCCAACTTTCCATAAAGAAACTTCTCTAAATTATTTTGAGCTAAGGCTTCTTCTGGACGAACATTTATTGTGTCAGTCTTTTGACTCATAAGCCTTTAAAATATGCCTTGCTGCAGCTAATTTATGTACTTCGTCTGGTCCATCATATATTCTGGCACCTCGCTCATGTCGGTACCACATTGCAAGAGGAGTGTCATCAGTAATGCCCATTGCGCCATAAGTTTGAATAGCTCTATCTAAAACATTCTCTAATACTTTTGCAGTATGAAATTTAATCATTGAAATTTGAGCTCTTGATTCAGATGCACCATCAGTATCAATTTTACGAGCACATTCCAAAATAAGTAATCTAGCCGCATCAATTTCCACTCTTGATTCAGATATCCAACTTTTAACCAACGGCATATTTGA
>Ga0114993_10005895_pt1 | contig 11668 bp, 10 predicted proteins | sample ArcticOcean_MG_C_FD_87042 | JGI IMG/M metagenome (GOLD analysis project Ga0114993, IMG submission 87042) | Marine microbial communities from western Arctic Ocean - ArcticOcean_MG_CB2_150 | ecosystem: Environmental > Aquatic > Marine > Oceanic | place: Arctic Ocean: Canada Basin | collected...
AATAACGGTCTCGACGTCTTTGATCCAGATCTTGCCATCGCCGACGTTGTCGGTTCGAGCAGCCTCGATAATCGCGTCGATAGCGGCTCCAACAAACGACTCGCTGACCACGATGTCGAGCTTGATTTTCGGTGTGTAGTCGACCCTGTATTCGACACCCCGATAGGTATCAACTGAGCCGCCCTGCGAGCCGAAACCTCGGACATCCGAGATCGTCATGCCGGTCACTCCGACGAGGGATAGTGCTTCACGCACCGGACCCAATCGGACTGGTTGAATAATTGCAGTAATTTCCTTCATCGAACTCCCGTCCTTTTCTAAGATTCCGTGCCTTCGACCACTGTGGTGCCAAAGACCAAAATTCGTGAACTAGATTGCAACCGATGACCCGGCTAGCGGAGAAGCAATAAGAACCGGTGGGATGAGTCGATACCCACGCTTCCTCACAATGCCGATTCCCGGGTGCCTTACACGTTGTAATTTCGCACGTAGCCGACATATGTATGTGTCGACGAGCCGAAGAAGTGGCTTCCCCTACACCCGCACTTTACGCAGTAATTCTGCCCTGCCAACCACACGGTGTGATTCCTGCATGAGAACTGCGAGCAGATCGTACTCGCGTGGAGTGATATCGAGAGGTATTAGCTGGTATTAACGTCAAAGCAGCTAGAACTTTCAGGCCCACCCTCTAACTCCCTCCCAGGCTGGGAGGGAGTTAGTTTTCATTAAAAGTCGACTTCGGCGAGACGCCTTGTCGTGCGAGGTCCTGAATCTAGTTCAGGATGACGGTGATATATGCATGCATTCCTGATCGGCTTCCTCTCCGTTTGGGAGAGGATTGAGGTGAGGGGGAATGCGGGTGGGTGGGCGGAGGATCGAAAAGTTGTTGATGGTCGATGGCATGCCCCCTCAACCTAACCTTCTCCCCATAGGGAGAAGGAATTAATGGCGAGAACAGGCAAACTTCTCTCACGGCTATCGACAATACGAGTAACATTCTCCGAGATTTATGAACCACCTACGCAGGCCGACAGGATCAACATGGCAAAGCGAATCAACCGGGCTATCGAACTTCTTGAACAGGACCAGCCGATCTATTACGACGGTGGTCACACCGGCCACATCCTCACCTACGAACAGGGTCTGAAGGACGCTCACACGTGGGCCGACTACATAAACGTGGGTATGGAGCACGGTGCGTTCGATATGACCGGGCTCGACAACTACATGCAGGGCCTGATCGACGGTGGGCCTACGAACAGCGGACACCGCACGCCGGCAGTCATTGTCGAAACACCGGTTGAGGGTTCGTCCGAAGAGATCATCCGATTTAATGCGTGGCAGTTCCGGATGATCCTCGCCCGCGGAGTTCACGGAATCCTGCTTTGCCAGGCTGAGACTCCCGATGCGGTTCGCGCTTTCGTGGAATCATGCCGTTACCCGATCAATATGGCGGGTGTTGGTTACGGACTAGACCGTGGCACCCGTGGAGTCGGTTCGCAGCCGACTTCTGCTCCGGTGTGGGGTGTCGATGCTGATACTTACGTCGATAAGGCCGACCCGTGGCCGCTTAACCCGTGGGGCGAACTGCTTCTGGGTGTGAAGATCGAGACGGTTCGAGCGCTTTCCAATTGCGAGCAGTCACTTGCGGTGCCGGGCCTTGGATTTGCGGAATGGGGCCCGGGTGATTTGCACATGTCGTTCGGTATCAAGCGAGATCTGAGCAAGCCGATGGACCCTCGGTTGGTTGAGGCACGAGAACGAGTACGTGATGCTTGCAAGGCCAATGGACTGGCGTTTTTGGACGGTTGCACGCCGGAGAACGTTGCGGACAAGATCGATGAGGGCGTGCGGGTTATCGCAGGTCACCGCACCGATACCGCCGAGGTCGGACGAGCACACTCCAAACGAGCCATGCCCGTTTAGGTCGCGAGGCGACGTTTTCTAAGAGGTCGGGTTGAGTTGGCTGAATCGAGGGGTTGGGCTTTGGATTGGTTTGGGTTCAAGATACGAGGTCGCTATAGCAATCTAGGAAACGCGACTGGTTAGCCGCCGAATGAGCGTTGATCGGCAGAGATTGAACCAAGGCCGGCAGAACCAGGAATTACCAGATGGTGCTCGTACGCGAATACGACGACCTGGGTGCGGTCGCGCATGTAAAGCTTCGAGAGAACCCATTTGACGTGGGTTTTCACCGTTCCCTCGCTGATGAACAGTTCTTCTGCAATATCGGCGTTTGTGTCGCCGTGAGCCATCAGCAAAAAGACTTCGCCTTCGCGGGCGGTGAGCTCTTTGATGACAGCGGTATTGGGGATCGGTCCCCGTGGCTTTTCCGCTGTGAGTTGGGGATCGGAAGGATTCGGCACCGGGCGCAGCAGCGGCGGGTCGCCTGGGTTGGGCACAGGCGTAAACGGAGTTAGAGCCGCCGTTTACGGCGACTCTCTGTCAGAATCTGATTTGGTTTCGGGTTTTGGTTCTGGTTCACCAGTATCAGCGGAGCCGGATTCTGAATCCGAATCTCCCTCCGATACTGGCGATACAGGATAGGTGGTCACTATTTCTGACGATTCAGCTGAGGTCGAAGGCCTCGGAGGGTCGTCTCCAGTCGGTGACGGAACCGGTCGGCTGGACACTCGTGTCGACCGTGAGCCAAGCATCAGCTTCGCCCACCAACCGTGGAGTGATGAGTACGCTAGCACCACGTGAGAGATCAGCACCAATCCGAGTAGCCCGACCAACGTTAGCGGGAGACCAAATACTGGTGAACCAAACTGATAGTTCCATGCAAATGGCCAACTCGAATCGCTGGATATGACGAAACTTTCGTGGCCAAACAGACCGATCGCCGGGGCGAAAATCAACGCCCCTACGACTGAGTACATCGTGACCATTCCAACGAATGCCGCTATTCCCAACGGGAACTGGGCGAACAGGTAGATAATCCCGGTCCAGGTCGTCGGGTCGACGAGTCGGACTTTCACCTGCGATCGGAAGTTGGTCACGCCTTCAAGCCGTGATGGTGGGCGCCTGATGATCGATTGATTTGCGTATCCAGCCATCAGTGCTTCAAGGTCGCCGAGCCATCTCGATACGAATAAAACAGCGAGCAGTATTATCGGACCAACTAGCGTCCAGATCAGTGATCCGCCGACCGAAAGCGTGACGATGAGCGTCACGAAATACGCAATTCCGAGTGGGAACATCAGTAGCAGATTCCCGCCACGTACGTAGGTGCGGAAATCGATAACCGGTCGAAATATTTTGCCCAGTGGTCCCCGGTCGGACGGATAGGCAGCGGTGAAGGGGTTGTACTTGTAAGTCATGCCAACAGTCTCGGTCGGCAACAGCTTACATGCGTCTCCCCGCGGGGGTATTTGTGCCAGTCGGCACGTTTTTCTTTAGGACGAGTGGGTTGAGTTGGAATGTTTGGCTCTCTCTCTCCGTGGGGAGTCGCGTCGCAGACAGGCCCAAGGGCCCCAAACGACTGGGGTGACGTTCCACCCCGGGCGAGGTCCTGAATCTAGTTCAGGATGACGTATTTAGAGAGGGTGTGCTGTTGATCTATCTTCCTCTCCCTCAGGGAGCGGATTGGGACGCGTAGAGGGGATTCCTTTCATCTTGGATATGCCTTTACCAACCAGTGTCAAAATGAGAGCGAATTCCAGACGAGAAAGGGTGGAATCGATCATTCCAGCTGTCTTGTCGTAGCCAGGTGAAACGCGCGTTCAGTGGGCGTGGACGGGGAGTTCGACTCTCCCCGTCTCCACCAAGAACACAAAAAAAGGCCCTGTTTCCAATTCGGAAACAGGGCCTTTTCGTTTTATTTATTTGTAAAACACCTGTTAGTGAGAAACCGATTCCACTCTTAGTTGGTACGACCGAAACCCAGCTAGTCGGATTCTTCCTCAGCAAATGAGGAATGATGCTAATCTGCCCCGACACTGAGTTCTAACAGAACCTTACGGTCAACCCAAAACGATATAAATTACTTTCAATTATATTATTTGGGAAATAAATTAGGACATTAAAATCGAGATTCCACTTATTGCGGTCATGCCAATATTGATATATAAGATTGACCTCACTATCGTCGATGCAAGGGAAATTTGAGTTTTTAGACTTTATGTATGAATGGCCTTATGAATGGCCTATTGAAGGAGCTCAGGTATGAATCGTTCTAGTTACGTACGAGCAGTTATGACGCTGCTCATTGGCACCATAATGGCAGCCGTAATCGCCGCCTGTGGTTCCACGGAGACTGTCACAGTTGTCGAGACCGTGATTGTCACGGAAAAGGGGGACACGATTACTGTCGTAGCCACTCCTACATCTGTGCCCGTTGAAAGTGCGCCAGATCCACAAAGTGGAAATGACACCGTAGAACTTGTTGCATCTAACCAGGTTGGACTCACAATGTCTGGGCTGAACAACGTTGGTGCACCTGACGGTGCCTACTCGATCGCTGAAGGGTTCTTCCAGCCATGTGGTCCAGTTGGTGCTGATATCGTCTGTCCAGTCCTAGCTGAGGAATGGGATGTTGCTAATGACCTCTCGAAGGTCACCGTGACATTGAAAAAGGGTGTTCAGTTCCACGGCGGCTGGGGCGAGATGACCGCTGATGACGTGGTCTGGAGCTTCAATGACCTGATCTCAACGTCCAGTGTTCACAGCCAGTCTGGAGATTACTCTGCCAACTTTGCCGAGATGATCAAGATTGACGACTACACAGTCGAAGTGCCGATCAAGACGTACACCGTTGTGTGGAATCAGGCGCTGTTTAACACCTTCGCCGGAACTAACGGTACTTTCAGCAAAAAAGCATTTGACGATAAAGGCAAGGACTGGGTTCTTACTAACGTAATTGCCACTGGCCCTTACATGTTGAAAGACTTCAGACCGCAAGAAGTTATTTCATTGGAATCCTTCGCCGGTCACCACACTCAGCCTGCTCCGATGAAGTTCGTGAACCTCAGGGATGTTCCTGAAGAGTCGACCCGATTAGCTATGCTGAAGAATGGTCAGGCCGACGTTGCTGACATCTCACTGAAGCGCATCAATGACCTGCGTGAGATGGGATTCAAGACGTCTGACAGCGGTAAGGCCGCTCAGATGGCCGTGATCATGGCTGGTAACTACTGGGAAGAGAACGACTATAACTGCTCTATCGGTCAATCTTCTGTTCAGTGCCCGGACATCGTTCCTGGAACACCGCAGTTGGTGGACTCGGATCGGGAGGGTTACACCCCCGATGCAGAGCACCCCTGGATTGGTGAGTACGGCGACGATGAGAGCATGGAGCGAGCTAGGAAAGTTCGCCAAGCCATGGCTCTAGCGCTCGATACTGATCTCATGAACGAAACGCTACTCGATGGTCTTGGTTGGGAGCTGTACATGAACAGCTTCTCTACAAAGGACCCGAACTGGAACGCCAAGTGGGAGTGGTCTCAGAACATCGAAGAGGCGAAACGACTCCTAGACGAAGCGGGTTACCCAGCAGAAATTGGAAGAGGTAAATACCGATTCCAGGTGAAGCTGTACGCAACTCCGCACGCGGGTGGTCCAGGCGGCACGGCCGGAGAAATCCAGAGTGCTATCGGTGCCATGTGGGGAGCAATTGGTATTCCTACCACTCTTGAACGACAGGATTACACTGTGTGGCGTCCGACGGTTGTCGAACGTTCACAGAATCAACCGTTCTTGAGCGCTTGTGGTGGAACTGACGCACGAGACTCAGTTCCATGGGACTTCCCGAAGGGCGTGACGTACTCGTCACTCTCACGTGGTGGATTCAGTTGCGCAATGGAGATTCCATTCGTACTGGAGAAGCACCTCGAGGCGTCCGGTGAGACAGATCGCAATCGACGTGTTGAAATCAACACTGAGCTCGCTGAATTCTACGCTCACGAATGGCTTGTACCAGGAATCACCGTAGTACCTTCACCTTTGGTCTGGAATCCTAAAAAGATTAAGTCCTGGGAGATGCGTGCAAATGCTGGAGCTACGCATATCGTGTCGCTGGATACGATAATACCGGCGAACTAAATACCGGTTAAACGACTAGATCCTCCCTGTAGGAGGGTGGCTGTACCGAATTAGGTCAGCCACCCTGCCTTACAGGATGAGTCAATGATGCAATCTCTAGAACTGAGCTTGGCTTGTCATTGTCGGCCGACCTATCCCCGTGGTTGAATAAGTTTTGAGAGTCATACCGTGAAAGCGTTTTTGTTACGGCGGCTAGCGTTCTCGCTGGTCTCCCTTGTCGGAGCCACTTTCATAGTGTTCAGTCTCTCCAGGGTTGCCAGCGACCCAATACTGCTTTACGCGAGCCCTGAGGGTTACGGAAAAACACCCGAGCAGTTGGATGCGATTAAGAAGAAGCTCGGCCTCGACAAACCGTTCTTTGTCCAATATATACTCTGGGCTGGCAACGCTCTCAAGGGCGATCTCGGAAGATCTCTTGTGGGAGAACGACCGGTCAAAACGGTAATCGGCGAAAAGTTTGGCAACACAGTTCAATTGGCCGTAACCGGCTGGCTGTTGGCGACTTTAGTCGGGGTGCCAATCGGCGTCATATCAGCTATTAAAAGGGGCACCATCTGGGATTATATTGGGCGCTTCGTCGCCCTGTTTGGCCTCGCGGTTCCAAATTTCTGGTTCGCCATCGTCGGCGTACTTATTTTCTCAGTGTGGTTTGAGGTGTTGCCAAGCGGTTTTAAAGGTGAAGGATTCAGCATTAAGCACTTCGTCATGCCGACCATTGTCGTCGGAACATCGTCGATGGCTGGGTACTTGCGGATGACGCGTTCGTCGGTCCTGGAAGTGATGGATTCGGAATTCGTGAAACTCGCCAGAGCCAAGGGAGTTTCCAACCGATTCGTCGTGTGGAAACATGTGCTTCGCAACGCACTAATTCAGCCGATCACGATCTCCACACTATTGCTGGCCGGATTGTTGAACGGAACCCTTGTCGCTGAGGCCGTGTTCGCCTGGCCCGGATTGGGGCGAGCAATGCTGGAGGCGGTACGGGCGAACGACTTCCCAGTGATGATGGGAGGTGTTTTGTTCTTCGTGATCATCTACATCGTTTTCAGTCTGATCGCAGATCTACTTTACGCAGTTGTCGACCCGCGCATCCGCTATTCGTAAAAGAGGAAATTTGAATTCCGCCCAACAGGAAACACTTCCAGCAGATCGTATACTCGAAGATAACCAAACAAGGGCCTGGTGGGGCGCGGTATACACGTTTTTCCGCCGTTGGCCGGTATTCCCGGCATTCGTTCTAGTCACCCTGGTCTTCTGCGCCGTATTCGCCTATCAGATAGCGCCGTATGATCCTGATGTTCAATCGCTCCGAGATCGTAACGAACCTCCAGCCTGGTTCTCAGATGGCTCGACGAAATACTTGCTCGGCAGTGACCATGTTGGCCGCGATATTCTAAGTCGCGTAATTCACGGTTCGAGAATATCTCTAGCTGTCGCGGGAGTTTCGCTCGTAAGTGGACTGGTAGTCGGGGTTGTACTGGGCCTACTGGCCGGATGGTACGGAGGCAAGACAGACGAGATAATAACTCGCCTGGTGGACATCTGGCATGCTTTGCCGTTTTTGCTTGTTGCGCTGGTGGTGGTCTCGCTTTTCGGCGGTAGTCTCATCGTCCTGATGGTCGTGTTGGCAATGGTTTCCTGGGTGGGATTCGTACGAACCGTTCGGGCTGAGGTGTTCGTCGTTAAGAATCAGGATTACGTCATGGTGTCGAAAATCTGCGGTGCCTCGACGTATCACATATTTATTCGTCACCTGATACCAGGAGTAATGCACGCCATTCTGGTTGTGGCCACGTTGGCTGTAGGCGGTCTAATCCTTACAGAAGCGACACTGAGCTTCCTGGGAGCAGGCATACCGGCTCCGACTCCATCATGGGGCTTGATGGTGTCAGAAGGACGAGATTACCTGACTGACGCATGGTGGTCTTCTTTCTGGCCCGGACTGGCAATCTTTCTTACGGTGATGTCGCTCAATTTTATTGGAGACTGGCTGAGAGATTACTTCGATCCGAAACTTAGGCAATTGGTGTGATATCGAATCGCCGATGAGCACACGGTAGGTGTGAGCATCAGCAAGACAACGCTTTACGAGCAATCTAACGGAGAATTACATGGCAGAGAAACTAACAGCTATCGTTCATGGATCCGGGTTCGCCGGAAAAGGCCATGCTGAGGCGCTGCGAGATGCAGGTGTTGAAGTGATCGGGATGGTCAGCAGAACTCCCGAGGTTGTTAAAGCCGTAGCAGAAGAAATGTCGATACCGTTTGCCGGAACTGATTGGGAAGGTGCACTATGGCAACTCAAACCCGATCTCGTGGCTCTTGGAACGCCGGGCGGAGCGCACTACGACGCCCTCTTATCATCAATCGAGGCCGGGTGTCATATTTACTGTGACAAGCCGCTGACCGCCTATGCTAGCGAGTCGAAGGACGTATATGAAAAATCGCAGGCCGCGGGAATAAAAACTGCGTTCGCAGCTTCATTTTGCTACCAGCCACACGCACTCCTCGCACAGCAGCTAGTAGAGCAAGGAGCTATCGGGGAGCCTCAAGAGGTGGAGTTCATTTCTCACTACGACCTGAATCCGCTGATTCCTTTCGGCTGGTCGCACAGGATTGATCTCGGAGGTGGGAGACTGAGCAACAACTTCACCCACAAACTCTCGATTGCACTTCGGGTTCTCGGCGGCAAGTTGCTGAGGATCAACGGCGAAACCCGGAACGATATGCACGTTGCGCCGGTTGTGGACGGCATCCATGACTTTAGGGAGCGTGATAATTACGCACCTGATCCTGAAAACGATCCCGACATTAAGTGGGAGCCAGTCGATGCCGAATATTCCTACACAGCGATGGCGGCAATCCAACCGTCAGCGGAACATCGAATGCCCGTATCGGCGCTATTCAAGCATGGTGGTGTGCAGCCGCGCTTTCAACAGGAAGATAGCGTCGATTTCTACGGCAGCGATGCAGCAATTCACATCGATGGCGCATACGCCCAAGGGCCGCTCTTTCTCAAAGAACGCAAAGGCGATTGGAAAAGGATCGACCCGTCGAGCCAGCTGCTGAGTACTATTCCAGATATCGAGGATGATACTCAGCGCAACTGGACCCAGCTTGCCAGGGAATTTGTCGCAGACATTCAGGGCGATGGATACTCGGGATACCAGACATTCAAGGACGGCTGGATATTCCAGGAGGCGATTGACGCTATCAGGCGGGCTGATGGCTGGATGGAAATGCCGTAATCAATGCCAATTCGTACCCTCTGATTTCCGGATCGGTCGATTCCGAATCCTGACACCATTTACGATTGCCTCGCATCGTATGTCGAATAGCAAATTATCGAAAAAAACGATGCCCTCGAATGAGCACCACTAACTATACTCAGTGGCTTCGGGCTCATTTCGGGGCAGACGTGTTGTCAGTCCAAGTTATTTGCCTACTGTGAATACTTTTCGCTGAGATTAGGTTGAGGGGAATCATGAATTCGCAAACCGAAAATCTTAATCATAGTATCGGTCGCCGTATTTCCGAGCTAAGAAAACAAAGAGAAATGTCGCAGCACGATTTAGCCTCAAAACTCTCTAGACGGCGAACACAGTCCTGGGTTTCAAACGTCGAATCCGGGCGTCGGAATCTGAATGATCATGACTTGTTCGAAATCACCGCTATCCTTGGGATTACCCCAAGTGGTTTTTTTGACTACTTTTCCGGTTCGGAAAACTCATTCTCGAAATCTCTCGGTGATTCGTTCAGGGAGTTGAGCGCACGATTACCGATTGAAATGCCAGTTTTCTTGCAGAGAGATCTGGGTGATTCGACACCGGAACCCATCGACTATCAGTATCAATTAACTTGCCGGCACGGTCGGTATTTAACGTCGATCACCCATTAGCACAAACAGGTGATTTGAAGATAATGGTTGTCGAGCGCAACTACGCGAATCCAAGAATGGACCCAACCGACCTGCTGACTTTCAGCGGGGCTTTGATACCAGTTTCAGATCCGGATTATCGGTTATCGGAAAGAGTTATCGTTGTGCTATCCGAACCGCTCGACGGCCTGCTTGTACACACCGGCCTCAGCAAGAACCCTGGTCAGGTCGAAATTACGCTGTATGGACAGAAGCCGGTTGTATATGTCGGCGACGAGTTCAAATTCCTCGGAGTAGTAGTAGTTCGGCGGACACTTTACAGGTCATCAGTGATTCGAACATGGCTTCAACGCAACTTCGGTGTCATCAAAGATGAACAAATCGGCGGCTGATGGGCATGATATTACTTTAAGAAATCCGCACATTTTGACGAGCGTCCATCCCGTTATTTCGAATATATAAATAGTCCCGGTTCTGACGAAACCGTTTGAGCAGGTCAGGTCAAGGTCGTTCCGGAGTTATTGTAGATATTCACACCCTCGGCATCACTTCTTCCGCCACTAGGCGGATAGATTTCGTTTCATCGCCGTATGGAAACCGAGTAATCATTTCGCGTACTCCAGCGTCCTGATATCTCTTCACGGCATCCACGGCTCCCGCAGTGGTACCAATGAATGTATTCGTGTTCTTTGACGTAAATTCGGCTTTCGAAATTCCCTCGAATGCAGCTGCGCGTCCAACAGCATCTTCAAGATCAGATGCATCGGTGCTAATGATGAACGTCATCAGATGAGATGGTTTGATGCGGTCGAAGTCAGTACCTTCGACATCACACATAGACCGTAGAACTTCGAGTTTTGCAGAATAGGATTCTGGAGACTGACCTGATCCCATGTTTATGCAATCGGCGAACCGCGCTGCCGTTCGCAGCATCCGCGGCCCCGAACCTCCGATGAGAATTGGCGGGTGCGGATGCTGCACTGGCTTTGGTGCTGAAACTGCGTTGACCACGGAATGATGCTGGCCCTCGAAGTTCGTATATTGTTCAGTCCAAAGCCCCTGAATAATCTCCACGGCCTCACGCAACCGCTCTATCCGCTCACCCACAGTGGGGAACTCGTACCCATATGCGTTGTGTTCAACCTCGTTCCAGCCTGCACCTATTCCAAGTGTGAGGCGGCCTTTGGACATGACGTCAACTGTAGCGGCGATCTTGGCAAGCAGAGCCGGATTACGGTATGTGACGCAGGTGACCATTGACCCGAGCCGAATTCCCGACGTGTCCCGCGCCAGACCAGCCAGCAGAGTCCAGCAGTCCATGCAATTGCGGTCAGGCTCGGTTTCACCATGAAAGAAATGGTCAGACGACCACGCAGACGTATATCCATTTTGCTGCGCGGTCTCAACAGCTTTCAAAGCTCCTTCGTACGTAAAGCCGTACGATGGTTCTATTTGCAGCCCATAGTCCATGCTGTGCTCCTCTCAGGCAAACCGTTCGGCGATTTCCCATTAGTCATCGATTGACTGGACAATTTCCGTCCGTTCATCACCAGGGTTCTGTCAGAACTCAGTGCTCACCATAAAATCCAGTCGCCCTAAATACATAACCAACCATTGTATTTAAGCCGATAATTCGGTCATTAGAGTCGACCACTTGTTGGTGAAGATCTTCCTTCGAACGTCCGCTGGAACATGCTCACCTTCTGTGGCGTTGACTCTTAGATAATTTCTCAGTTCATCGAAAGCCGT
>Ga0114993_10005897_pt1 | contig 11667 bp, 20 predicted proteins | sample ArcticOcean_MG_C_FD_87042 | JGI IMG/M metagenome (GOLD analysis project Ga0114993, IMG submission 87042) | Marine microbial communities from western Arctic Ocean - ArcticOcean_MG_CB2_150 | ecosystem: Environmental > Aquatic > Marine > Oceanic | place: Arctic Ocean: Canada Basin | collected...
AGATGATTTAACTCATATTATTACATTCGTAGCTGGTGGAAATAATGGTGCTGTTTATAAAGCAGATAATTGGGAATTTATTGGTAAAACTGCTGGGTTAGCAAAAGAAAGAGAATCATTTTCAGTAAAATGGAGTAGTGCTGAACATTTAGCGAAAACATTCATACCACCAACTGGTGAGAATAAAAAGTTAATATTTATAAAGAAATTATGAGTAAATTAGAAGGATATAGTATAGAACTTGTTCCACGTAGTGCTATACAATCTTTTATAGAGAAGTATCATTACAGCCATAATACTAATGGAGTACAGGGATTAGAATGTTTTGCTTTATTTGCGCCAGGTAATTTTAATATACCCAGAATGGTAGGTGCTATGATGTATGCCATTCCTTCTATGCCAAATACTGCTAAAGCATATAATCCAATACATCCTAAAAAATGTATTGAGTTAAGAAGATTGGTTTGCTTAGATGAAGCACCTAAGAATAGTGAAAGTTTCTTTATATCTCAGACTATAAAATGGTTGAGACAGAATACAGATTATGAAGTTATTGTTTCATTTGCGGATCAACATTATGGTCATTCGGGGGTTATTTATAGGGCTAGTAACTTTGAGTTTCAAGGTGAAACTTCTCCAGGTAGAGTTTTGATGGTTGATGGTAAAGAGTATCATAGTAGATCTCTAAGTCAACCGATTAAACCATATAGTAGAGAAATTAGGCGTAGGTGGGAAGCAAAGGATCCTAATATATTTTTTAAAAAACGAAAAACTAAAAACAAATATGTTTATTATTTGAACAAAGGAATTAAAAAGAAAATAAAGAGGTTAGAAAATGATAAAGTTAATAAGTAAAGTGTTAAAACGATATTCTGATGCTAATTTACATTCTGAAACAGCTAGGCTAATTATTGCTCGAGATATTATTAAAGAAATGAAAGAAGATAGTACGAGTTGGTTTTTAGATTTATCTAGGAAAATGCCATATAAAGAAAAGAGTGTATATAGACCATATAGTAAAGAGGTAAAAGATGCTTAAAGAAGCAAGTACTAAGAAAATCATACGTACCTATGAAGGTACAAAAGTAGAAGCTGGTGTAACAGTTGTAGAACAAATGGAACAGGAATGGCCAGAAATGACTAAAGAGTTTAAAAGATTACAACACGAACAATATGTATTGTTCTTACACAAGCAACACGATTACGGCCCAGGTAACATATCTGTTGGTACACAATTGGCTACTCCTGATGAGATCAAATTATCACTTACTGGGTTATGGTTCAGAATTAATGACAAATGCCAGAGATTAAAAACGATGTTGATGAGTGGTAGAAAATCAGCTGTAGATGAACCATTAGAAGATGCATATTTAGATATATCTAATTATGGAATTATGGCTACTATTGTTAAGAATGGTAAATGGGGAAAGTAGATAATAAAGAATTAGCTAAGTATCTTAGTAAACGTATAAAAGAAGATGGGTTAGTAAATTGTCGTAGTACTTGGTGTCAAGTTCCAACTGAAGATGAGTTGGAGTTTTGGGTACAACAATTCAAAGTAAAAGGTAATGTAGTACATTCAGAATGGTCAGAACGATATAAGATAAACCTGTGGATAAAAGATGAAGTATGAATTAGTTTTTTTCCCAAGATTAGAAAATGGAAATATATTGTGGGAGTGTGATAGCTGTGGAAATACAGCAGAAATTAGCTATTCTGAAACTAGAGCAGTCTCAATAATTTGTGAATGCACTATGACGTGTCATCCTAGATGTAATCACGATTGGTATTATCAGAGTATTTATTTAAATAAAGAATTAAAAAAGAAATATGAGCCAGATGAAAAATAGAATAAGTTATAGTCAATTTTCGATGTGGAGTCAGTGCCCACAACGGTGGAAGTTAAATTATGTAGATAAACTAAAACATTTTAGTGGTAATATACATACAGTATTTGGTAGTGCTATGCATACTGTTTTACAAACATATTTAACAACTTTTTATAGTAAAACAATAACAGAAGCCGATTCATTAGATTTAAATGATATGTTATTTACAGAATTAAAAAATGAATTTATAGAATCTAAAAAAAACTCTGAAGATGATCCATGCACTAAAGAAGATTTACAATCTTTTTACAAAGATGGGGTTTCATTATTGGATTGGTTTAAGAAAAATAAATCAATGTATTTTAGTAAACGTGGATATGAATTACTTGGTATTGAAATAGAATTAAATTATAACTTAGGAGAAGGTCTTAATTTTATTGGATTTATGGATGTAGTTATTAAGGATACTGTTAGAGATAGAATTAAAATAATAGATTTAAAGACTTCTACAAAAGGTTGGAATAAGTGGATGAAAACGGATAAGCAAAAAACAGATCAATTATTATTGTATAAACAATTTTATTCTAAAGAATTCGATGTACCTACAGATAAAATAGATATAGAATATTTTATACTTAAAAGAAAATTATATGAGAATGTGGATTTCCCTCAAAGAAAAGTTCAACTGTTTACACCAGCTAATGGGAAACCTTCTCTTAATAAAGTTTTATATAGATTAAAAGAGTTTGTAGATTCGTGTTTTGATAAGCAAGGTAACTATTTATTAAAAGAATATAACACAAATGAATCCAAAAAAACGTGTAGGTTTTGTGAGTTTAATCAAACTGAATACTGTGATAAAGGTATAAAATGATAATAGTTGAAGATAATTTTTATGATAATCCAGAAGAGGTGTATCAAAAAGCAATATCAGTTGAATATAATTCAGGAGAAAAAGAGGGAGGGCATGCAGGACAACGAAGTATAGAAAAGCATTATGAAGAAGTAGCTCTGGACAAGATTAGTCGTTTATTACAGTTTCAGATATATTCTCATTCTCCTGACAACGCGAGATTTCAATATTGTACACAACAGGATAGAGTATGGGTACATACAGATCCATTTGAGTATGCAGCAGTTGTTTATTTAGATAGATATGTGCCAGTTAATGCTGGAACATCATTTTATACATGGAAAGAAACTAAAATAAATACGTTGCCTGTTGAATATGAATCAGAACCTAAAAGATTTTTTGAAGATAATCCATATCCTTTAGATATGACTAAGTGGGAAGAAAATTTAAGGATTGGATTACAATTTAATAGAATAATTATATATCCAGGGAAGTATTTTCACGACGCTACAAATTATTATGGAAAATCTTTTGAGGATGCTAGATTATTTCAAACATTTTTTATGGATAGGGTTAAATGATATGTATGGGAATTTTTTTATACCAAGTATTAGACTACACTTAAATGAGTTTTTTGAAACAGCTATAGAAGAGTATATTATAACTGAGTTCAAACGATTACAGATAGAATATGGTAATATATTTTTTCAATTTTATGAGAATGATTTAGAAACGATAGCAAAATTTGTTAAGAAACATGAGAATGTATTTACCTTTAAAACGAAAATATATAATGATAAAGTTGTAGATAAAGATTTTTGTTGGTTTTATGTATATGGAGATGAGCAGAAACATAACTCATATAAATTTAGTTATAAGACAAATATTATAGCTGGATTAAAAAAGTTTGATGAGACATTAAAATTTGTTCTTACGCCTGATAGTAAGACTACTGCTAGGACTCAAAAGAGAAATGATTATGAAGATTCAAATTGGAGTTAGTGGATCTAAGGAATATTCTAATAACGTGGGTATGCGAGAGTATTTTTTTAAATTAAAAGAATTATTTGGAGATGACTTTGAAATAATAACTCGTGGTAAAGTACATGGGGCTGAAAAATTAGCTAAAAAAATGTGTAATTTATTTGATATAAAGTATACAGAGGTTAAGCCACTATATAAAACAATTAAAAAAATTAAGTATTCTAATAAAGTAGAGTTTAAAAATTCAAAAGATTTTTCTAATAAATTAGATACTTTAGTTATTTTTGGGGGAGATATATCAGAGGCATTAAAAGCCTCTATAAATTATTTAAAAGAGGAAAATAAAAAGGTTGTTTTTCGTAAGTAAGATATATTTATATATAAGTATATAATGATAGGATAAGATAGTTATGAAGTTAACATCAGTTAAAATTCTCAAAGAATTACATAGAGAATTTAAAATATTAAGCATAAGAGAAGATTTTTCACTTCAAAAGCTAGTGAATAGAAGTATTCATAAATTTTTGGTAGATGAAGAATATAAAAAAGAGTTGATTAACTATACTCAATTACAAGTTAGTGGGAGTGGAATATGAATAGACATGAACAAGATCTTTTTGAGAGCATGCTTGATGTTTTGCGTAAGATAGAGGTACGTGTAGGTAACATCGAAGTACAATTAAAAAAGCTCGAACCTAAAGAAGAATCTAAAAAACAACTATTAAACGATTAGAATATTTAAAATAAAGAGGTTATATGGCTAAGAAAAAGATTTTATTATTATCTGATGATTTAAGAATGTCATCTGGGGTTGCAACAATGTCAGCTGAAATTGTTAGAAATACGATACATAAATATGATTGGGTTCAGGTTGGCGGTGCTATTGATCATCCTGAAAAAAATAGAGAAATTGATCTTGGAGATGCAGTTTTGAAGGATTGGAATCTACCACTTGCAGAAGATGGAGTCAAACCATATTTAAAACTATATCCAACAAGCGGATATGGAAATCAAGAACTTATTAGAAATCTTGTAGATAGAGAAAACCCAGATGCGATAATGATTTATACAGATCCAAGATTTTGGGCATGGTTATTTCAGATGGAACATGAACTTAGGATGCACCTTCCTATATTATATTATAATATATGGGACGATTTACCGTATCCTATGTGGAATCAACCATACTATGATTCTGTAGATGCTCTTTTTAATATTTCTAAACAAACAGTTAATATTGTAAAGAATGTTAGGAGTAGTCATAAACCTTGGCAGGTTACATATATTCCACATGGAATTAATGAAGAAGTTTTTTATCCAATAGATGAAAAGCATGTAGAATATCCTAAAGTAGAGAATTTTAAGAAAAAGTTTAAGAAAGATACTGAGTTTATTGTATTTTTTAATAACAGAAATATTCGTAGAAAATTACCTGGAGATGTTATATTAGCATTTAAATCATTTTGTGATAAGCTACCAAAAGAAGAAGCTGATAAGTGTGCTTTATTGATGCACACAACACCAGTAGATAAAAATGGTACAGATTTACCTGCAGTAAAAGCTGCAGTTGCTCCTGAGTGTAATATCTACTTTTCAGATAAGAGGGTAGATCAAAAGGAAATGAATTTGATGTATAATATGTGTGATATTACACTTAATATGGCATCTAATGAAGGATTTGGATTAGGAACGGCAGAAAGTTTAATGTGTGGTAAACCAATGATTGTAAATGTTACAGGTGGATTACAAGATCAATGTGGATTTAAATATAAAGATAAACATTTGACTGCTGATGATTATGATTGGGTACATTCTTTACATGATAGAAATAAGTGGATGGATAATCCTGATTTAACTTATGGAGAGTGGGTAAAACCAATTTGGCCAAACAACCGTTCATTACAAGGTTCGCCACCAACACCATATATTTTTGATGATAGGTGTGGGTTTGAAGATGCTGGAGAAAAAATATATGAATGGTATAAAACATCAAAAGAAGATAGAGATAAGGTTGGTTTAAAAGGTAGAGAATGGATGTTGACAGAAGAAATTGGAATGTCTGCAAAACATATGGGAGATAGGTTTATAAATGATATTGAAGCAGTATTTGAAAATTGGAAACCAAGAGAACGATTTGAAGTTTTTAAAGCATAGGGTAGGTATATGAGTGATAAATTAAGAGTATTATTTTCAGGACCAGTAGGAACAAGAAGTGGTTATGGATCTCATGCTAGGGATTTGGTACATGCATTGATTAATATGGATAAATATGATATTCATATATTACCACAAAAATGGGGAAATACTCCAGAAAATGCATTAAGTTCAAATAATAAACGAGATAAGGAAATTATGGATAGGCTGGTAAAACAAGAAGATCAACAAATTCCGTTTGATGTATCTTTTCAAGTAACCGTTCCAAATGAATTTCAAAAGTGGGCCAAATATAATATAGGTGTTACTGCAGGGTTTGAAGCTACTATGGTGCCAAATGATTGGGTACAAGGAGCTAATAATGCAGATTTAGTATTATTCTCTTCTGCTCACGGATTAAGCTCGGTAGCTAGTTCTGTATTTGATATGCACAATGAACAAAAAAAGAAAATAGGACAATTACAGTTAACAACAAAATCAGAAGTTTTATTTGAAGGTGTTGATACTAATGTTTATAAAAAAACAACTACCTTTAGTGAACAATTAGTTAAAGAACTAACTGTAATTAAAGAAACATTTTGTTTTCTATTTGTAGGACATTGGTTACAAGGTGGAATAGGACAGGATAGAAAAGATACTGGTATGTTAGTTAAAACATTTTTAGAAACATTTAAGGATATAAAAAATCCACCAGCATTAATTATGAAAACAAGTGGAGCTGATTTTTCAGTAATGAGTAAAGCAGAGATGCTAAGAAAGATAGACGAAATTAGAAAAACTGTTAAAGCTAAAACTTTTCCTAATATATACATTTTATATGGAGATTTAGAAGATTCAGAAATGAATGATTTGTATAATCACCCTAAAGTAAAGGCTCATGTTACATTTACACACGGTGAGGGATTTGGTAGACCATTACTTGAAGCAACTTTAAGTCAAAAGCCAGTTATAGCTAGTGGTTGGAGTGGGCATGTAGATTTTTTAAATAAAAATAATGCGACATTACTTACTGGGCAGTTAACTGCTGTTCCTAAAGCTGCGTTTCCTAAACCATTTTTAGTTGAAGGACAACAATGGTTTACAGTAAATTATTCTGTAGCTAGTGCTATATTAAAAGATGTATTTAAAAAATATAAAAAATATACATTACCAGCCAAAAAGTTGGCTATGTATAATAAAAGTAAATTTAGTTTGAAAGCTATGCAGGGTAAATTAGAAAAGATTTTAGATGAAAATATTCCTAATTTTCCTAAACAAGTTAAATTAAAGTTACCAAAATTAAAGAAAACTGCTCAAAAAGTACCTAAAGTTAAATTACCAAAGTTAAAGAAAGTTAATTGATGGGATTTAAAAAGAAAAATAAATCAGTTGTACAGTTTTTTACAGCAAAGGAACAAGTTTTAGTACGAGCTCCTATAACAGAGGCTAAAGAAACTCCTCCTGAGTGGTGGAAAAATTTACCAGGATATGTTGATTTTCATACTGATCAATTGCCACCAAATTCAATTGAAAGAAATTGGTTTAAGGTTATGTCTGCAAAGTATAAGAGTTTTTTTAGTAAAACAGCTAAAGTTTGTCCTGGTATAATGGGGGCAGTACAAATTGGATATAATGTTCCAATGTGGTGTGAGTTAGATATATTTTTTAATCATGAAACAGGATGGATTGATTGGAAACTTGTTAATCCAGATTTTAACTTAGAAATGAGTAATAAATATCCTTTATTAACAAACACAAATATAGCACAAGGAGAAAAGCAGTTTTTAATAAAACTTTTTGGGCCTTGGGAAGCACAGTTGCCAGACGGACATGAAGCACTTCTTATGCCACCATTTTACGGAGATTATCCTGAAGGAGTTACTTGTATGCCAGGAACATTACGAAATGATGCTCATATGAATAGATCTAGTCTTAATGCATTTTTGGTATTAGATTTTACAGATAGAGAACATATTAGAATACCATTTGGAGAAACATTATTTCAATTAGTTGTATATAAAATACCTAAATTAAAGCATAAATTAAATTTAGTGGAAAAAACACAAATGAATAAATATGTTCCGCTGAAACATAATAGAGATTGGATGGGATAAATGGAAAAGAAAATACAATGTCCACATTGTAATGCTAAAAAACAATGTTTTGTAGAAGAAGCTGAAAAATTTAAATCATATATGTGTTTTAGATGCGGATTTATGTCAGATAGCAGGTATACAAAAGATTCTTTAGAGATTACGGATTTAGAAAATAGGTCTCCTAAACTGATAAAAGAGTTGAAATTTTTAGATGAAGAAAGAGAAATTTATTGGTTTCCTTCAATATTGAATATGGGAGTACAGGGAATGATTTATCCAGAACCAACAGGAGATGATTTAGATATAACTTGGGGTAGTTATGTATGGAGATATGCTAAAGTGGTAGATGTTCCTGAAGGTAAGGAAGCTGATTATAAAGGACATAAACAATATTTAGATGTAGAGAATGCACGTACATATAATAAGAATGACTTTTTAGATGCGTGTGTTACAATGGGTATAGTTAAATTGGATGCATTTAATGGATAATAGAATAAAATGGGCAGAGTTACAGGCTGGAGATATAGTAGAGTTTAAATATGAAGGTACACGGGGTACAGGAATGGCTACCCGTATAGTTCTTATATTAGCACCTCACGTTAGAAAAAATAACTTGGTGCACGGCTTAGAGCTGATGAGAAATAGAAAAATAGTACTGGATGATGGAGATTTGATGAGATATTTACCAATTATAGGTGGATCTCCGCCTTTGGTACGAGAGGGAGAAGTAGATGGTGAACCATATTACAGAGCTAACATTGATCAAGGGGCTGAACGAGGTCTATATAGATCTTTAAAAGGTTCATTAAAAGAAGATTGTTTTAGAGCATTTAAAATAACAGAATTGAAAAAAGCTCAAATGAAGAGAGTTACAACAAAATCTGAAAGTGGACTTTTACCTGAATCTATGAAGAAAGAGGCAGATAAAATATATGAAAAAGCTATACAAGAGGCACAGCAGGAAGCAGAAAAAGATCCCTCTTTAAGAAAAATTGGGGATGCAAAAAGTGATATGGAAAATTTAGATGAAAGCGTAGAAGCAATTGATGAGAACAAAGTAATAAAGAGAGTAACTGAAGAAGTAAATACTAGGGTTGCAAAAATGATGGATGAAATAGGCACACTTATTAGTAGTGATCAAATGGGAGAACTAATAGCACACCCAGAATTTGAACAAATAGAAGATGGACTTGGAAAGGACAAACCTAAATGAATGGTTATATAATAATTGGGTTATTAGTATTAGTAGTTTTAGGTGGTTATTGGTTATTTTTTGGTGGAGAGGATTTTTAATGAATCAACCAAACTTAACTTGGTTTTATTTTCATATAGTATTGGCATTAATAATAATAGTCAAAGACTATAATGGAACATTAGAGGAATCGTTGAATAAGTTTGAATCGAAGATTGGGTTATACACATATGTGGATACTTCTCATAGAGAAGAAGCACCATACTATATACCACCAATAGAAGAAGAAGTAGATTCAACCTTTATATTACCAGATAGATTACAGATAAAGAAGGAAAATAAATAGTTGAAACTTAGTTATTGCATCACAGTTTGTACAGAATTTATAGAAATACAAAAGTTATTACATTTAGTAATAAAAAATAAACGTGAAGAAGATGAAGTAGTAATTATATACGATTCAAAAAATGGAAATGGGACTATCCCCATATTTTTCAACAACGATCCTAAAAATGAAAAGTATAGTTGGTATGAATTTGAATTTGATAGAGACTTTTCAGCACTTAAAAACTTTGGAAAGTCTAAATGTTCTGGAGATTGGATACTACATTTAGATGCTGATGAGTATCCACATGAAACATTAATGGAACAACTCCCTCAAATTATAGAAATGAATGATGTTGATCTTATATGGCTACCAAGAGTAAATACGGTAGATGGAATCACAGATGAACATATACAAAAGTGGGGTTGGAGAGTATCAGAAAAAGGTTGGGTAAATTATCCTGATTATCAAGCACGAGTATTTAGAAATAAAGAAGGTATATGTTGGCAAGGTAAGGTACACGAACATATTATTGGGTGTGAGACTTATTCACACTTACCACCACACGAAGAATTATCGTTATATCATCCAAAAACAATTGACAAACAAGAGAAACAGAATGAGTTATATAAAGGATTAATAAAATGAAGTCAACTATATTATATGATATAATAGAAGCTGGAGAAGGTAAAAGAGAACTTACAACTACTTTAAGTAAAAAAATGAAGCGGGACATAGTAGATTTTTTTAGTTTTGATAAAGCTAAAAACTTTCATTGTTTAGAATTGGGGTTTTGGCGGGGACATACGACTCATATATTATCACATTTATTTAAAACAGTAACATCTATTGATATTAATGATGGAAGTAAAATAATACCAGAAGCATTAGAGAGAGATAATATAGATTTTATACGAGAAATGGATATATATGAAAGTAATCCAGATAATATATGGAGAAAGTTAAAAGAGACTTATCCAGAATTTAATATATTTTTTATAGATTGTGTACACGATGCAGCACATATGCAACAAGATATTAACAGGTGTTTATCTGTGGCTGATTTAAGTAAACCAATATATTTTATAGTTGATGATTATGGTACAACTGTAGTTAACAATACAGAAAATACATGGGCTGGTAGTATTAATGAGTATATAAGAGATATGTTGATTAGAGTCTCTAATTTTACATTAGTATCTTATATTGGTGAAGATGTAGGATTTGATTATCATAAAGACAGAAACCCATTAAGAGATAGAGAGGGAGTTATTTTAAAATGGCAAATTTGATTTATACTGTTGCTATAAATCACGATACATCTCAATTTAAAAATTCAGATTATTCACAATATTGTGTGAAATCTTGGGGAAGTTGGTGTGAGAAAAATGATATAGATTTCATAGTTCTTACAGAACACGATGCTAGATACAAATATCCAGTTTGGAATAAAGATTTAATTTTTGAAATATTAGAAGCTACTGATACTGAATATGATAAAATAGGATATGTAGATAGTGATACTATGATTCATTGGGATGCACCCAATCCTTTTGATATGTACAATGATGAATTTTGCTGGGTAAAAGATATTGCAAATTTTCGTTGGGTTACAAAAAGTATAGAAACATATAATAAGTTTTATCCAACACAGACATTGGATTTATATGATTACTACAATTCAGGAGTATCCTTTTTTACAAAAGAACATAAGTTTATATATGATAACTTACAGAAATTATATAAAGAAAATTCTGCAGAGTTGGATGAATGTGCAACTAAGGGAGTTGGTAAAGTACAGACATTACTTAATTTTGAATTACAAAAAGAATCTGTAAAAATAAAAGAATTACCACCAACTTGGAATATGTTTTCAATGCATAAAAGAGAAATGTTTAATCATAATTGGCAAGATGGTGAAGATAAAACACCATTTTTTATTAAGTACAGTTGGTTATGGCATTTTACAGGATTTCCAATTGAAGATAGAACTGATATAATGAAACAGACTTGGGAAATGGTGGGAGATAGGTATTAATAAAACTATGAAAAATACAGTATTCATTATAGCAGTAAAAAAAGATGGGCAACTAAAGCCAGAATATGAAATATCAATTGAGTCTTGGAAAAGATGGTGTAATAAAAATGATACTCAGATGTTTTTATTGGAAGAACCACTTGTTCCTATGGATGAGATGCATATAATTTGGCAGAGATATTTTATGTTTGATATATTTGATTCAAATGAAATTGAA